>Ga0316190_10001555_pt1 | contig 16642 bp, 18 predicted proteins | sample Eddworburrow2_MG_FD_204929 | JGI IMG/M metagenome (GOLD analysis project Ga0316190, IMG submission 204929) | Coastal sediment microbial communities from Maine, United States - Eddy worm burrow 2 | ecosystem: Environmental > Aquatic > Marine > Coastal > Sediment | place: USA: Maine | collected... | reverse complement strand
GCTGGAGTTGACCGCCGCGGGGCTACCGGTCTTGAGGGCGATCGCGTACGGAAACCCGGTGTAGGCCAATCCCCAGACGGCGCCGAGAATGATGAACACCGCAATACCCAACGGCCCGGCGGCGAAACGGACACCGAGCACCAGCCCGAGGCCGACGACGGGCAGGGTGAGCACGGTGACCAAGACCATGTCCGAGACCATCAGACCGATGAGCAGGGCACGGCGCGACAACGGGCTCACCAACATCCGGTCGAAGTAGCCCTCCTGAATGTCGACGACGAGCGCGGGAGCCCGGGAGATGCCGGTCACCGCGAAGATGATCGCCACGGGAAGCTGAAACCCCTTGAAATCCAATCCCGGCGCCATCGACTCGGTCAGGTTCTGGAGCGAGCCCACGTTCACGACAAAAAAGAAGACCGGGATGATCAGCGCGGGGATGACGGCCTCGGGCTCTCGTGGGAGCAGGATGATCGACCGCCTCGCCACCACCAGAACATCGTGGAGAAAGGAGCGTTTCCTGGCTGTCGGCCGACGTTCCGCCGCTGGGGCCAAGGGTCCACGGTCAGTCATCTTGGATCATTTCGGATGGATGATTTCGGATGGAGCATTCGTCGCGACCCTTCGTTCAGGCGATCGCATCGTTCGCCGCCAGCCGGTCCCCGGTCAGCTCGAGGAAGACGTCATCGAGGGTGGGGGTCCGCAGTGTCAGGTCGGTGACCTCCACCCCACAGCTGTTCAAGGCCACCGCCACCGGGCTCAGGGTCTGGGCGCCGACGCGGGTGGTAATGGTGATCGTCGCGCCCCGGATCTCCACGGAGTCCACATCGGCCACCGCGTCAAGTGCCGCCGGGACCCCATGGGTATCGCCCTCGACCCGGGCCACGATGAGATCCGAGCCGATCGCCCGTTTCAGCGCCGAAGGGGTCCCCTCGGCCACCAACTTCCCGGCGTTGATGATGCCCACGCGGTCGGCGAGCGCATCGGCTTCCTCAAGATACTGGGTCGTGAGGAACACGGTCATCCCCAGCTCCTGGTTGAGGTGACGGACCTCCTCCCAGACCCGGGCGCGGCTCGTCGGGTCCAGCCCGGTCGTCGGCTCATCGAGAAACAACACCTCGGGCCGATGCATCAAGGCTGCGGCCAGATCCAAACGCCGGCGCATCCCTCCGGAGTAGGTGCCGACACGGCGATCGAGTGCGTCGACATCGACCAGCTCGTCGAGCTCGGTGATTCGGCGCGCCCCCTCCTCACGCGTCATGCCGTAGTACTGGGCCTGGGTCAACAACAGCTCTCTGCCGGTCGCTTTTAGGTCGAGCGCCGCCTCCTGGAGCGCGACGCCGATCCTCAGCCTCACCTCGTCCGGAGCGACGACCACGTCGTAGCCGGCGACCGAACCCGACCCGGCGGTCGGGCTCAACAAGGTGACCAGCATCCGCACCAGCGTGCTCTTCCCTGCGCCGTTGGGGCCGAGAAACCCGTACATCTCCCCGGTCTCGATCGCGAGATCGACTCCGGCGACGGCGACGAGATCACCGAAGCGGCGTTCGATAGCGGAGGTGACAATGGCCGGTGATGACATCGCGGGTTTACCGTAATCGTCAGTCGAGCCGATGCTGCACACCCATACGGCCCGAGTGACTGGACCGAAGCGGAGTAGGCCCGGCGTGAGCGATTAGGGTCTCGCGACGAGAGCTGCACGGGGTTGGCCGGAAGGGCGTTTGACGATGGACACGAGTGATCCGAGGTGGACATGAGCAAATCGATCGAACGAGTCGGTGTGGTCGGTTGCGGATTGATGGGCTCAGGAATCGCCGAGGTCTGTGCCCGTGCGGGGGTCGACACCCTCGTCCACGAGGTGGATCCCGCAGCGGCCGAGGCGGGCAGAGGTCGCATAGAGAAATCCCTCGATCGAGCGGTCGGCGCCAACAAGCTGAGCGAGACTGACCGGGACCGGGCTCTGACCAAGCTGGCCGTGACCACCGATCTCGGCGATTTCGCCGATCGAGACCTCGTCGTCGAGGCGGTCGTTGAGAATGAGCACGAAAAGCTGAGTGTCTTTTCGGCTCTCGACAAGGTGGTGAACGAGAACGCCATCCTCGCCTCCAACACCTCGTCGATACCGATCATGAAGCTCGCCATGGCCACCCAACGCCCCGAGAGCGTCGTGGGGATGCACTTCTTCAATCCGGTGCCAGTGATGCGCCTGATCGAGCTGGTCACCGGCCTGTTGACCGGAGTCGAAACGGCCGAGCGGACCGCGACATTCGCGAACGAGGTCCTCGAGAAGCGGGTCATTCGGTCCGGCGATCGGGCGGGATTCATCGTGAACGCGCTGCTCGTGCCGTATCTGTTGTCGGGTATTCGGATGCTGGAGTCGGAGTTCGCCACCAAAGAGGACATCGACGCGGGCATGGTCGAAGGTTGCAACCACCCCATGGGTCCGCTGGCGCTCACCGACCTCATCGGTCTCGACACCACGCTGGCCGTCTCCAAGTCGTTGTACGAGGAGTTTCGCGAGCAGCTCTTCGCCCCTCCCCCTCTGCTCAGCCGGATGTGTGAGGCCGGCCTGCTCGGACGCAAGACCGGCCGCGGGTTCTACGACTACAGCCGATGACTGCTCTAAGCGGCATCCCCCAACCTGTCACTGCTCACCTGTAGAACAACAGACATGAGTGATGTGTCGCGCGAGGCGGATCCCCGCCACCTGTCCGTTTCGAGCGCGTCGATCTACGACCAATGTCCTCGTCGATGGCAGTTCAAATATGTCGAACGCCGACCCGATCCCAAGGGGATCCCCGCGCTCGTAGGGATTCTCGCCCACCGGATCCTCGAAGACCTGCTTGCGCTGGAGCCCATCGACCGCACGATCGACAATGCCAGAATCATCGCCGCGCGGCTGTGGCCCGATGCCGTGGCCGATCCCGACTTCGTGGCCCTGGATCTCGACGAGCAGAAAACACGAGCGTTCAAGTGGGACACCTGGCGAGCGGTGGAAGGGCTCTGGCACCTGGAGGATCCCGCCGAGGTCGACGTGCACAGCACCGAACAGCGCCTCTCCGTGGAGCTGGCCGGTATCCCCTTCCTCGGCATCGTCGACCGGGTAGACCATCATGGCGATGGCCTGGTGGTCAGCGACTACAAGTCCGGCAAACTTCCCCGCCCTCGGTATCTGCCCGACAAGCTCGGTCAGGTCATGCTCTATGCGGCCGCGCTCGAAGCGGCCGGTGAGCCCCGCCCCGTTCGCACGCGTCTGTTGTATCTGGGGTCCCAGATGGTCGAGACCCCGGTAACCGGGGGGGCTATCGACAAGGCCCTCAACGGGCTGCGATCCACCTGGGATGCCCTTGTGACCGCCAACCGAACGGCCCACTTCGAGCCGAGCCCAGGACCATTGTGCGGCTGGTGTCCCTACGCGGCTGCATGTCCCGAGGGCCTCACCGAGGTGCGCAATCGTTCGGCCCGGGGCCAGATCCGATCCAGTGCACCGGCACTCACCCTGGTGGCGTGAGCGACACACCGAGACGGGGCGCACCGGGACCCCGCTCAACAACGGGCCACCATCGTCCGACCGGCTCACCGTCGTCATAGTCTGACGCCATGGAGGAACAGCCGGAGTCGGCGAAGGCGGAGACGCACACCACCAACCGAATGCCTCCGTGGGTGGTCCGAGCCATTCTGACCTTCTATGGCGTCGCGGTCGCGTTGTGGCTCGGCTATTGGGTGATCCAGAAGACCAAGGGCCTGTTGATCATGCTGTTGGTGTCGCTGTTCTTGTCGTTCGCGCTCGAGCCCGTCGTGGATTGGATGGATCGCCGTGGGGTCCCCCGCGGTGTGGGCACGCTGATCTCGTTTCTCGGGTTGATCGCCCTGATCGGCTTGTTCATCCTGGCGATTGGCCAACTATTGACCGATCAGGTGGTGACGCTCATCGACCGGGCACCCAGCTACATCACCACGATCGACCAGTGGGCCGCCGACACGTTCGGAAGCACGTTCGATACCGACGAGGTGCTCGCGGAGTTCAACGAAGGGGGGCGGGTCGGCGAGTTGGCTACCGCGTTGGCCGACAACATCCTCACCGTCGGCGCCGCAGTGGTCGGCGTGTTCTTCCAACTGTTGACGGTGGTGCTGTTCACGTTCTATCTCGTCGCAGATGGACCACGTCTGCGACGAGTGATCTGTTCGGTGCTCTCGCCCGGCCGTCAGGCCGAGGTGCTTCGCGTCTGGGAGTTGGGTATCGACAAGACGGGTGGGTACCTCTACTCCCGCACCTTGCTGGCCCTGGCCTCCACGGCGTTCCACTGGCTGGCCTTTGCCCTCATCGGCATTCCCTCCCCCCTGCCCCTCGCCTTGTGGGTCGGCGTGCTCTCTCAGTTCGTGCCTGTGATCGGCACCTATCTGTCCGGGGTCCTTCCCATCCTGATCGCCATCGTGGACGGCAGCCCTGTCACCGCGTTGTGGATTCTGGCGGCCATCGTCGTCTATCAGCAGGTCGAGAACTATCTGCTCGCCCCTCGGATCACAGCTCAGACCATGGATCTCCATCCCGCCGTCGCGTTTGGCGCCGTGATCGCCGGGGCCGGAATCCTTGGCCCCATCGGTGCGCTTCTCGCCCTGCCGGTCGCGGCCACGACCCAGGCGTTCGTGTCGACGTACGTGCAGCGCCATGCGGTCATCGACTCCAACCTGGTTATCGACCTTCCCCATTTGCGTCGACACCCAAAGGCCGGGCCGAACACCTCGCCGGGTAGCCGACCGGGCCGGACCCAGGACGACCAACCAGCCACTAACGGTGATCAGACCCCGGGATCCGACCGCTGATTGCCGCCCCCTGCCCCGGCCAGCCCGATTCGGCACCGAATCGCAAAACTAGCCTAAATATCAGGAAATACCCTGTAGGGCATGGGCAGGGCACAACAAGAATTCACAGATCACCATAGGCTTGACCGGCCAGAGCCGCTGAAGCCACGGCTCCGGGTGGTCGCCCTGGCCACCGCAACCCTGGCCACCGCAACCCTGGCCACCGCAACCCTGGTCACCGCGGTCGTGATCCTCGTCGGGATCGCGGCAGCGGAGGCCCAACCCGCCCCTCCAAGCCCTCCTGTCCCCCCACCTTCGCCAGGGCCGGGGGTGGTCACGGGAACCACCGCCAATAGCTGGATTCTGAGGTATGCCGATGACGCGCGCCAGCAACTGCACCAGCCGGTCGCCGGCGGCGGCGGCCGACCCAAGGGGGGCAAGATCTGCTGGCGGCCCAATCCATGGGCGCTGATCGATGGAGGCGACCTGTGGGTGGAGATTCACGAGACCAAACCCGGACCGGAGTGGTATCCGGTGAACCTGGTCTGTCCCATGGCAGGTCGGGGCCCGGCCAACGTGATCGCGTACTCCAATCTCGGCCGGGAGATCGACGTTGATCAGCGAGTGGGCGACTGGTGGTCGATCGGCACAGCCTTGGAAGCCTTCGTGCCAGATCGTGGCATCGCCCACAGTCCTGAGGGAGGCACGATTGCGGGAATCAACACCTATTTCTGGATCGACGGCTACGACGGCCAGTCCCTCACCGAGCCCCTTCCGGGCGTTCCGATTCCGATCGATGTAACGATCGTGCTGGAGTCGGTGCACTGGTCCTTCGAGGGCGACGGGGCCACAGCCGAAGGACTGGGAACCGCCCACGCTCCTGATGTCCATCATGTCTTTCGTACCCGTGGCCCCGCCGAGGTGACCGCAGAGTTCGTCTTCAGCGCCTCGTTTCGGGTCGGTAACGGTTCACCCCAACCGCTGCCCCGCCTCCAGGCCCGGGAAACCATCTCCGTGGCCATCACCGAACTGCAAGCGGTCATCGACCGATGAGTCGTCGCCGCCCCGACCCCCACCCCGGCGCCTACGGCAGGATCTCGGCCCGACCCGTTGGTTGCATCAGTTTGCCTGGTCAGGTCTGGTGGTCGGTTGGGCGATACCGGCCGCGAAGGCGGCGATGACCGCCTGCACACGGTCACGGACACCGAGTTTTGTAAGGACGCGGCTGAGGTGGGTTTTGACGGTGGCTTCGCTGATATAGAGCTGTTCGGCGATTTCGGCGTTGGATCTGCCGGCGGCAAGATGTTCGAGCACGTGGCGTTCCCGCTCGGTGAGGTCGTCGATGCCCGGAACGTTGTGGGTCTTGAGCGAGGTTCGGGCATGCTCGACGATGCCGCGGTGTAGAGAATGACGATGATCGGAAGCAGGACTGAGGGGAGATCACTCGTCCAGATTGCGGCTTGGGCCATCGTCGCGAGCACCACGACAAGGACGGGGTTGAGGCGGCGGACGGCGACAAGGGTGGGTGGCGCAACGATGAGGAGCCAATCCCACCACGCCGATGGTTCGACGGTGTCGGGTCGGTCGGAGTCAACATAGAACCCGGAGAGGAGGGCGACACCGACAAGAGCCGCGGCGAAGGCGACATCGCCTTTGGTCGGAGTCGGCGCGGTGTTGGCTCGAAGAGGTGCAACCACAACTATGCAGTCTGCCCGGAGACGACGTTTGGATCGTCGTGAGGCACAATGAGAACGCTGGTCATCGACGGCGCGGGCTTCGGTAGGTGCGCATCTCCGCATGATCAACCGGCGGCGTGGAACGTGATGGTCTCGACCTGGCCGGTCCAGAACGGGTACGTCTCCCCGTTGGCGGGGAACAGGTTCGTGCGGGCCGAGAACATCAGCGCGGGGGTTCCCACCGCAATGGTCTGCTCCGCGGTGGTCGGCGAGAAACCCTCGGTACGCGGCCGCCGGAAGTCGCCCACCATCGTCAGATCGACGAAGGTCACCGGCTCCTGCGGGTCGACGAACACATACTCGAAGTAGCGCTGCACCGGACCCGGCAAATGGCCTGTTGTCGCCGCGTCCTACAGCACCGACGGGTTCGCCGTCGCCACCGCTGCGACCCGATCGTGGTGGGCGTCGATGTCTGCTTCGGTCCGCCGAGCAGAGTAGGTCACCACGACACCCGACAGGACAAGCATCGCGACCATCACCATCGATGTCCGATTGACGAAGCGGCAAAGTCGGCTCGTGCGCTCGTTGGGTGTCGGCCTCGACCGACCTCCCGCAGCCGTGTCATCGCTTCGTGACATGGGATCATCGCTCGGTGGCCGGTAGGTGGTGGTCATCGTTCGTCTCCTGGTTGGGTTGGGCTCACGGCGAGCCCGTTGGAGACAGCCTGACCAGATCCCCGACAACCTGAATCGGACGGAGGTCGCCTCACCCGTCATCCATAGGTCTTTTCCGATTACGCCCGCGTCACGCCAGGGAGGGAGGGAGGGAGGGAACACCGATCGATCTCTCTGTGTTGGCATCAGCAGTCTGGTGCTGAAGCAGCACCCGTGAACAAAGGAGCTGCAAATGGCTGAAACCGACGCCATCGAGTACTACTGGCGACCGGGTTGCCCGTTCTGCATGATGCTCGATCGATCTCTCGCGAAGTACGACCTGCCCATGGCGCGCCACAACATCTGGGATGACCAGGACGCGGCCAACTATGTGAAGTCGGTGGCCAACGGGAACGAAACCGTTCCGACCGTACGGGTGGGCGAGGTCGCGATGGTCAACCCCTCCGCCGCCGAAGTGCTCGCCGCCGTCGGCGAGCAGGCGCCCGAACTCCTCCCCGACGGGGTCGAGGCCCCTGGGAAGAGCAAGGTGGGCAGGTTCGTCAACAAGATGCTGGGCGGCGAAGCCTGATCTGCGGCAACCGCAGAGTCCTGATGGACTCCGCGGTTGCCGCGCTCAAACGAACCTCGTCACCGGTCGAGGTTGAAGCACGCCATCAACAAAGGTGTCGACCTTCTCGGCGAAGAAGCACACATGCCCGGCGATCGGTGCCGATTCCCGAACGGGATACCGGTACCCCCAGGCCAGGTCTTGGTTGACCTCGCCGCCGGAGCGCACATGCCAATACTCGGCACGACCCTTGTACGGACAGTACGTGACGGTGTCGCTCGGGCTGAGCAACCCGAGTCGCACATCGGCCAAGGGCAGATACCAACGGGCGGGGAGCCGGGGTTCGCTCAACAACAAGCACCGACCCGATTCGGCCACCTCGGTACCGTCTACCTCGATCCGCACCCGCCGTGACCCTGCGACGATGTCGATGCGCTTATGAGGGTCGCGGGCATGAACGAACATCTCCTCGTCCTCTTCAAACCATCGATCCATCGACGCGAACTCGAGAGCGAAGAAGCCTTCCAGCCGCGGATCCTCTGAGACCGTGACCGCACCGCTCGCCACCGCGTCATCGACGATCAGATCCGCACCGGCGATCACCCCGTCGGTGTCTTCGAGCGGGACATAGTGCCGGGGATACCAAGGGTGGTCCCACACCAACCTGGCGTCGATCGTGTCCACCACCCATCGCCCACCGAACCACACCCGAATCCGTTTGGGGCATCGTTCCACCCGTCCGGTGAGATCGAGCGGCGACTCAACGTCCGCGCCAGCACTGGTCATTTCGTGACGATACCGGCCCCACCACACCGCTTCTCGTGTCCTCAGTTCGAAAGGTGCCCTTTCGAACTAGGGAAGAAAGCGACCGCAGACCGGCCAGGGTTGCGAGCCTCGGGCCTGGTAGAGCGCCCGGGCTCGGGCATCTTGTTCCGGCGCGGGTGCTGCGGCCGGGTCCCCTGTGCCCCCCATCGTCATCCAGGTTTGGCGATCGAATTGATATGCCCCGCGGTACAAGCCCGACGGACTCACCGCGCCATAGTTCCCGGTCGCTTCGCAAAACCGAAGTCGGCGCCAGTGCTCTGCTGTCGGTTCAGAGCGCAAGCCGTACTGGGGAGGCGTTCCCCATCTCTGTTCGGATTGCTGCGCCTCGGCGCGCCGAGCGGCCACGCGGCGAGCCTGCTCAGCGGCCAGATCTGCGGCTTCGATGTCGGTACGCAACTGAGCGACTCTCCGGTGGAGAGCATCGACCCGTTGCACGGCCTCACCCCGAAGACGTTGAGCGTGGTCGAGCAGCTCGGCCTGTTCGAGGGTCTGGACATCAACCAGCTCGCGGAGCGTCACCAGCCGGGTTGCAGCCTGCTGTGCCCCCGAAACCTGATCGACGGTCAGGGACTGTCGCCAGGCGAGGTCGGCGGCTCCCGTCGCATCGACCAGGTACTCCATCGGCCCGACGTCTCCGCGCACATAGGCGGCTACCGCCAGATCACGGGCCTGGGTCAGGGCGCTCGCCACCTCCGCAACACTCGTATCGCGCGTTCCCAGCAGCTCATCGATGCGCGCGCCGCTGACGGCCAGATCGTAGTGGCGCTGGGCGAGGTCGGCTTCGGCCACGACCAGCTGCGCTTCAGCTTCGGCGAGTTGGGACCGTAGGGCCATACTGGCGTCCTGTGATCGTGCTGGGCGCGCCTGCGCCGACGCTGCCACTATCACGACGACCAGCAGCGTCGCGATCACCCCGCCTGTAGCGGTCAGCGCCCGTGATCCTATTCGTCGACCCCCGGACCGTTTCGGTCTTCTACCGCTCGGCGAGCGGGGGTGGACGATGGTACTTGGAGGTTCCATGTCCGTTCGTGCCGTCCAACCGTAACGAGTTCTGTTCGCGGCTGTCGGCAACGTAGTCGAGACTTTGACCGAGAGTGAAGTGCGAGGTGGTTTGTCCCGGCACGGCGGATGACCGCGTCAACCGGTGAACCGGGGGGAGGCCTCGACGGGAGTTGCCGGATCGGCCCGCGGGATCTCGTCGAGATCGAGCGACGTCGATCCGTCACCACCCAGATCCCCACCCGAGGCCAGCAAAGTCCCGCCCAGCGGTCGGATGGTCTGAGTGGCGTACTCGAAATCGCCCGCCGAGCTCATACACACCGCGGATACGCCGTAGATCGACGACCGTCGGGGGGAGGCCACGAGATGGGAGACCAGCCAGCCTCCGGCGCCGTCAACCGGTGTACTGAACCGTCCGACGAAGTCGCCGACGGGACCGGCGGTGTCGAACACCTCGATGGCGACCTGATCCCCGTGGCACTGCTCACCGCTGAACCGGACCTGCACCTGGGTCCCCACCCGCAGCCGGTTTGGCTCGACATCGAACTCCAGAGTCTCCAAACGGGGAGAAGAATCGAGCATCCCCGCCACCCCCACCAGCGTGACGATCGCGGCCACCGACTCAATCGGGTCGCCCCGGTCATCGTGGCAGATGACCCGAAGGCGATAGTCACCGGGGGTGAGACTCGCGCCGAACACCACCTCGTGAGACCACGCGCCCCGTTCCCCGTCGTGGGGGTCGCTCGCTTTCTGGTTGACCTCCAACCGGTGGTCCTCGAGCACCCGTTCTTCCGCCGCCACCCCCGAACCCACGGCGAAGACCTGCAGCAGTACCGTGCGGCCCTCGGGGCATCCCCAACCCTCCACCTGGAAAACGACGTCGCGGCCGGCCTCCGCCCTGCGGGGAAACACCTCGATCTGAGGGGTGGTATCCGGATCGACCAGCAACAAGGGTTCGCGAGAAAGGACTGACCTAACCACGACAAAAAGGAACATCAGAGTGAGGATCGAAGCGGCGAACACCAGATAGTTCCACAGACCGGGTCGATGGGCGGTGTAGGCCATCTCGGTCGTGGGCGGCGCCAACGGCGCCGGCTCCTCATCGGGGCCGGGACCGTCGGCGTACGCAAAGTTACGGGTCGTCGATTCACCCTCGGTCGGCTCGCCTTCTCCCTCGCTGGCCTCAGCCGCCGTCACATCGGCGCCGCCGCGATCGTTTGCCGCTCGCTCGTCGATCTGCTGATCATGAGCGGCGCGCCGCTCAGGGTCGAGCAACACCTCAACCGCCGCGTTGACCCGCACGAACATCTCCTTGGACCCACCGGCCCTGTCGGGGTGATGCTGTTTGGCCAAGTTGTGCCGGGCTGCTTCGATCTCCGCGCGATCGGCGTCGCGCGCCACACCCAGCAGCTCGTAGAAGTTCTTGAAACCATCGTCGGTTTCCTGGCCGCTCACGGCCATGTCACCTGCACACTGGCCTGCCATCCTGCCGGTCTCTGCCCCGCGCTCACCCTTGGAAGGCTAGTGGCGCGACCCGCCCGCGATGTGGCACCCAAGCTTGGATCTACCTACGGGCCCGTATCTCGGAGAGTCGTTCACCGGATCGGGCAGGTAGGTTTGGCCGACATCGACGACGACCTGCACTACAGCTCCGTGGTGGCCAACGGGCTCCGATTCCGGGTGGCCGTGGACGGTCCCACCGACGGCCGACGTCTCGCCCTTTGCCTGCACGGGTTTGCCGAGCTCGGCTGGTCGTGGCGGAATCAGCTTCCAATGCTGGCCTCGATGGGCTACAGGGCTTGGGCCCCCGACCTGCGCGGCTACGGCGGCTCAGAACGCCCATCGTCAAGGGACGACTACGCAATCGAACTGTTGATGCACGACATAGCTGGTCTCATCGATGCCTCAGAGGCCGAGTCTGTGACCTTGCTCGGCCACGGCTGGGGCGGCGTCATCGCGTGGTACGTGGCGATCAACACCATCCGGCCGATAGATCGACTCATCATCATGAACGCCCCTCACCCGGCGGTGGCCGAACGGGGCATGCGCGCGCCCCGCCAGCTCAGGCGGAGCTGGCCCATTGCGTTGTTTCAGTTGCCGTGGCTGCCAGAACGGGTCCTGCGACGGCGCGGGGCTCGCGCCATCGCTCGCCTCTTTTCCAAGGCCGACGGCGACCGAACTCCTCTCCCCGCTGCCGAAGTGGAGCCCTACCTCACGGCCGCCACGACCCCCGGTGCAACGAAGGCCATGGTCGACCACTACCGAGCCCTCATCCGGGGGGGAGGAGCACAGCGGCAGGCTCAGCTCGGCTTCGCCCCGGTGCGCATCCCAACGCTCATGATCTGGGGGGAGGCCGACAGATGGCTCGCCAAGGAGCTCACCTATGGGACCGAACGCCATGTCATGGACCTCACCATCCGCTATCTGCCGGGAGTCTCGCACTGGGTACAACAACGTGCCCCTGAGACCGTGAACACCATGCTGCGGGCGTTTCTCGAGGACCACCGGGTGCCGTTTCCCGACGAAATCCGCTGACCGGTCACCCCGCTGACCATGAACCACACTTCGGGCCCCACAGTCCGATACGGTCGAGTCGGTGACAGCGACCGAGCGCGATCCGAAAGCACGGCTGGATCCTGACGGTCGCCGCGGCGCCTCGGTCGGTCGGCTGGCCAAACGAGCGAACAAGAAGCGCCTCGCCGTGGTACTTGTCGGAACCGTCGTCGCCTTGGCCGCCGTGATCGGGCTAATCGTGTTTCTGGTAGGGCGAGAGCCCGGCCCAACGCTCGAAGATTTAGCCTTCGACGCAATGCGCCAGTCCCTGGTGGATGCCGAGGAGTTGGCGGCTCAGAACGGCACCGATCGCTTGGATCTGGCGGTCCTGCGGGCCACTCTCGACACCGCTCTCGACGGCTACACCATCGATGTGGCCTCGACTGACGACACCACCCAGGTGGGTGTCACCGCCAAGGAGATCAACGGCCCGACCTGTCTGCTGGTGTGGTCAGCGGTCGGCGGTCCCCGAACCGCACTGGTCGAGGACCCCAACCTGTTTTGCACCGGACGACTGGCGCTCGCCAACCTCCGCTAACCGCGGATCAGTCCCGTTCCAGCCAGCGGTTGAACACTGGATCCCTTTTCTCCACGAAGGACTTGCCGCCATCTTGGGCATCGGCATGCCAATCGGTGAACGCGGTCTTGGCCGCGATCTCGTCGAGAGACTGTTCCCAGCTCATCTCATACGCGTTGTAGATCGATCGTTTGAGCATCCGCATCGAGACCTGCGGCCCCTCGGCGAGCTCGACGGCCAGGGCCATCATCCGATCGTCGAGCTCTTCGGGAGCGCACAGCTCGTGCACCAACCCCATCTCCAAGGCCTCTTCGCCCGAGACGATCCGCTTGCGCATCAAGAAGTCCATGGTCTTGGCCACCCCAAGATGTTGCACCAGCAGGTATTGACCTCCCTCGTCGGGCAACAGCCCAAAGCGCAGGGTCGCACTGCCGAGCTTGGCGTCGGTCGACGCGATCCGGAAATCGCATGAGAGGGCCAACGAGAACCCCGTCTGGATGGCGTACCCACCGACGGCGGCGATGCTGAGCTTGTCAAGATTCCGTATGGCGACATTCACCGCCTGGGAAATCGTGCGCAGGCCGTTGTAGGTGCCGTACGGGTTGTGGTGGCCATGAGAAATATGCCCGACCATCCCGTCGCCCGCCCCGCTCGCGTAGCCGCCGGTCAGGTCGTCACCGGCGGAGAACGCTCGTCCGGTCCCGGTGAACGCGACCACTCGCACGTCATCGTCCATCTGGGCTTGCGTGAGCGTCTCGACCAGGTCTCGCTTCATCGACGGGTTCATGCCATTCATACGCTCTGGCTGATTGAACATGATTACGGCGATGCCGCGATCACGAACCTCGACGTCGAAACTGTTGAAGGTACCGGTGTCCATCTTGCCCCCTGGGAATGCGGTCGAACGATGGGCCAACCCTAGGTTCGCTCTGCCCCATGGTCGATTTCACAATGAATGGGTCGCCAGCCATACACGGGAGGCCCGCCATCAACCGCTCGCCAACAGCGACTTGCCATCAACCGCTCGCCAACAGCGACTTAATAGTGGCCACCGCTTCGATTGCTTCTTGACCCGACGCCGCCATCGGCGTGAGGTTGAAGCTTCGGCACCCGACATCCATATAGGAGCCGAGCACCTCCGCCACCTGCTCGGGCGAGCCGTAGGGCGTGTACTTCTCAAAGGCCGAGAAGGGCAGCCGGTAGAACGATTCCATACCTTTGGCAACGCGGTCGCGGCCCTCGGTGCGGTCCGCGCCGATGCCACACCAGGTCTGCAGACCATGACGCCAATGGACCGAACGCCCCTCCTCGGCCGCTATCGCCGCGGACATCTCCACCACCGCAGCGAATCGTTTGGGCGAGGCCCACGATCCCAACCATCCCTCGCCAAATCGCCCGGCCCGGCGCACCGCGGCGTCCGAGCGACCCCCGATGATGATCGGGATGGGAGGATCGGGTGCGGGCAGGATCTGAGCTTGTTCGAGCTGGAAGAACTCGCCCTCGTGATCGACCATCTCTCCCGCCAACAACCCGCGAAGAATGAGGAGGCTCTCATCGGTGCGTCGACCTCGGGTCGCCGGGTCCACGCCGCACACCCAGCTCTCGTGACGATCTTCACCGCCGACGCCCACCCCGAAGCTGATTCGGCCCGGAGCGAGCTCGGACACCGTGGAGAGCTGCCTCGCCACGACGACCGGATGGCGAAGGGGCAGCAGATAGACACCGAGGTGCATTTCCAAGCGGTCGTCGAGCATGGCCATCGCGCCGGCCTGTAGGAGAGCGTCCATGCCCCGCCCCCCTCTGAAACTCACATGGTCGGCAAAAAAGAGATGATCGATGCCGGCGTCGGCGATGGTCGCGGCCAGTTCCCGCTTCTTGGCCAGGGGAGCCCGAATCAAAGAGTCGGGAGGAGTGATCCCCACTCGGACCGGCGAGAGCGTCTCGGCGCTCATGCCACTGGGCCCACAAGCGCGGTGCCAAATTCCTCCAACCGCTCGGCGATAGGCCGACCACGGCGGTTGACCAGCAAGACGACCTCGTCGACGCCGAGTTCGGCCGCCTGTTCGATATAGGGCCGAACATCGCCGGGGGTAGGTGCGCTCGGTATGCCGATCTTGCAGCTCACCGAGCTTGGATCCCGGTCCGCGGCCTCCAGTCGATGCCGGAGATCTTCGATCGTGGACCCCAACTCCTCGATGGTGAGATTCCAGCCATACCACGCGTCGCCGTGCTTCACGACCCGCCGTAGCGCCGCCGGGGACTGCCCGCCGACCACGATTGGAGGATGAGGGGTCTGACGGGGTTTGGGCATGGCGATCACACCCTCGAACTGGACGAACTCTCCATGGTGGCTGGCGACCTCGTCGGACCAGAGCGTCTTCATGGCCACGAGATAGTCATCGGTACGAGCGCCCCGCCGGGACCATGGCACCCCGATGGCCTCGAACTCTTCGGAGGACCAGCCCACGCCCACCCCTAGATCGAATCGACCGTTCGAGAAATGGTCGAGGGCCACGACCTCTTGAGCCAGGACCACCGGATTGCGTTCGGGAAGGATGAGCACACTGGTGGCAACGCGCAGTGTCGTGGTGGCGAGCGCCGCCGCCTGGGCTACGAAGAGCGGGTCATAGAGGCCCTGGTCCCGGCCGAAGCCGGGTTCACCGGTCTCGTTGTAGGGGTACTGAGAGGTGTACTCCCGAAAAAACACCACATGCTCGGGAATCCAGATGGTGGAGAAACCGGCCGACTCCGCCGCTCGGGCGAACGGGGCCACATCTGCCGCTTCGCGGCCCGGCCGTCCGTCGAACATGGCGCTAGCTCCCAGCTTCATCGCCCTGCTCCGGGCTCTGGTCGGGCGTTGTTCGTTGGTCGATTCATATCTCCCCCATCACGGTCAACCACTACATCACTTGTCTCACTGGCTGCATCACTTCATTGCTTGACTGGCTCACTTCATCCCCACGGCGGTGTTTCAAGCCAGCCGCGCCGCAAGAGGACAAGCCCCTATCAAGTACGGCGCGAACGTAGCCCGGATCCACCGGAGTGGTGTTGCCTGGGCCAGACACCAGCTCGATAGGAGGGACCCGCGCCAGGGCCCCTTTTCCCGCCGTAGGCACAAACCGCAACCCAATGACCACTATTTGCGTCGTCATGTTCGTCACAATGTTTGGGCCTCACCAGAGGCCGAACGCTCCCCAGTAGGACCCCCGCCATAGGCAACTTGCCCTAATTGTGGAGATACTCTCATCCGCACCGTGATTTCTCCAGCGCCTAACGTGCTGGTCAACTCCAGTTTCGGTCACAAACAACACACTAAGCGGTTGCGATCGTGGCCAAATTGTGACATTGTGTCACTTCCGTAACGGGTTGTCCGGGACGGGTTGGCGGAATGTAAGCGGCGGAGATGCAAGAGGGCATGCGAATGCGATTCGGCAAGCCAGTGGTGGACAACGGTCCGGCGCAACATAATAACGGCTACCGAATCCGGGCTGGCGTCCTGCTGACGGGCCTCGGTCTCGTGTTGGGTGCCTGCCAGGTTGACTCCGACGCAGCCGCGACCACCGCCACCGATCCGGCGCCCGTTGGGTTGGCCACGCTCGAGGTCCAGAACGACACCTCGGTTGACCACCACCCGACCAGCGAGCGGATTCGCTTCCTCCGGGCCGCCGAGACCAGCAACGCCGCCGATCTGGCAGCCGCGGACCAAGCCGCCCAGGACGCCGCCCAAGCAGCACAAGCCGCCGCCGACCAGGCCGCGGCCAACAAAGCCGCCCAGGACGCCGCCCAAGCAGCACAAGCCGCCGCTGACGAAGCCGCCCAAGCAGCACAAGCCGCCGCTGACCAGGCCGCGGCCGATGAAGCCGCCCGCCAAGCCGCCGCTCAGCTCGCCGCCACCAAGGCCATCGAACATACGACGCCGTCGGCCATCAAGCCCCCGAGCGCCGATCAAGCAGCCCGCGACGAAGCCGCCCGCCAAGCCGCCGCCGACCAAGCCGCCCGCGACGAAGCCGCCCGCCAAGCCGCCGCCGACCAAGCCGCCCGCGACGAAGCC
>Ga0316190_10001554_pt1 | contig 16647 bp, 11 predicted proteins | sample Eddworburrow2_MG_FD_204929 | JGI IMG/M metagenome (GOLD analysis project Ga0316190, IMG submission 204929) | Coastal sediment microbial communities from Maine, United States - Eddy worm burrow 2 | ecosystem: Environmental > Aquatic > Marine > Coastal > Sediment | place: USA: Maine | collected... | reverse complement strand
TGTAAATTTTTGGGCGACCTGGTGTCCTCCATGCCTGAGAGAGATACCAGAGCTGGCTAGTTTACATAGTGCGCACAAGGACAAGGATTTAGTGGTTATAGGGATTGCACTGCAATCAGGCTCGTCTGATAAAGTCGCCAGTTTCGCCAGGGAACATGGCATTAACTATCCGGTGGTGTTAGGTGATTTTAAAATGGCGAAAAAAATTGGTGCTGTAGATGTATTGCCAGCCAGTTTTTTGTATAACCCCGGAGGGGAGCAGGTGAGTTATCAGGCTGGCGAAGTGACACGTGAAATCATTGAGGCCTACATCAAAAATAAACTTAACTAGTTGGTGTTTTTTTGCCACTTACGTTATTTAGTGGCAAAGTCCAGTTCTTGCGCCAAGCAGTGTGTACCAGATTGGGATATTTCGCTTTGCCCAGACTGCCGTTGTAACGACCTAGGGCGCGGAATAAATTACCTCTCTCAATGTCAAGATAGTGGCGCAAAATGGTACAACCGTAGCGCAGGTTAGTGCGGACATCGAACAGGTTCTGGTCAGCTGTACCGATCTCTTTCACCCAGAATGGCATCACCTGCATATACCCCCTTGCACCCACGCGGGATACGGCGTATTTATTGAAGCCACTTTCCACCTCAATCACGCCCAGCACTAATTGCGGATTAAGGCCGGCACGGCTTGCCTCGTAATGTACGGTCTTGAGAAAATCCATTCGGTACTCATCATCAGGCAGGCGTTTTTTTAAGCGCTGTGACATAGCCTGCAACCAGATATTCGCCTCATGTTCCGAGGGGAAGGCAAGTTTTGGCTCATTCAGGTCTGATACGCTGTGATGCAACAAGGCGCGAACGCTGGCAGACAGTGGCGAGTACGCCTGCCCTGCATATACGTTAGAAAAAAACAATGCGCCGACAAGACTCACCAGCTTGGCCCAATGAAGCGAATATGACAGTGTTTTTAGCTGCATAGCTTGGATTTTAAGAATTCTGGGGCATTTTGCAAGGGAATTGCTTGCGCATTAGGGTCCTGACGTCCCTGATATTCCAGCATCCCGTCCTTCAATCCCCGCTCACCAATGACAATTCGATGCGGAATACCGATCAATTCCATATCGGCAAAGATAACCCCCGGGCGTTCGTCTCGGTCATCCAGCAATACATCGATGTTGGCATCCTGCAGGGTTTTATAGAGTTGTTCCGCCTCTATTCTTACTGCGTCGCTTTTTGCCATACCTATCGGTACGATCACAATTTTAAAGGGCGCCATTGCGGTTGGCAGCACGATGCCGCGTGCATCAAAATTCTGTTCTATAGCAGCGGCGACAATGCGTGACACGCCTATACCGTAGCAACCCATCTCGATAAGCTGTGTCTTGCCTTGTGCGTCAAGATAAGTCGCTTTGAGTGCTTCTGCGTATTTGGTGCGTAACTGGAAGATATGTCCGACCTCAATGCCGCGACAGATTTCCAACGTGCCTTTGCCATCCGGCGATGCATCTCCGGCCTGCACATTGCGGATATCGGCGACCAGATCGGGTTCAGGTAGATCACGTCCCCAGTTAACACCGGCGGTGTGGAATTTGGGCCGGTTCGCACCCACCACGAAATCACTCATGGCAGCCACGCTGTAGTCTGCTATGACACGGAATTTTGTCCGATCTATACCAACCGGGCCAAGAAATCCGGGTGGGCAATTAAAGCTGGCACGGATTTCCTCATCAGTTGCAAAACGAAATTCGGTGAGCCCGGGCAGTTTGTTCACTTTAAATTCATTCAAGCTGTGGTCACCACGTATCAGCAGAACATGCAATTTATCTTCGGCTGCCAGAGCGATAAGCTTTACTGTGCGTTGCAGGGGAATGCCCAGCAGCTCTGCTACCTGTTCACAGGTGGTCTGCTTGGGTGTGTCAACATCAAGCATGGTCTCAGCTGCTGCAGCACGTTCAGTAGTGGGTGAAATAGCTTCCGCTAGCTCCACATTTGTGGCGTAATCGGAATCAGGGCAGTATGCCAGTGCGTCTTCACCTGCATCGGCCAGCACATGAAACTCGTGTGAACCACTTCCACCGATTGCACCTGTATCTGCAGCAACAGCTCGATACTTAAGTCCCAATCGGTCAAAAATGCGACTGTAAGTGTCATGCATTACGCAGTAGGTTTGTTCCAGACTTCCCAGGTTTTCGTGGAAGGAGTAAGCATCCTTCATCAAAAACTCACGTGCACGCATCACGCCAAAGCGAGGGCGAACTTCATCACGGAATTTGGTTTGAATCTGGTAAAAATTGATTGGCAATTGGCGATAGCTGCGTATCTCGCGGCGAGCGATATCGGTAATCACCTCCTCATGAGTTGGGCCGAAGCAGAATTGATTGTCGTGCCTATCCTTAATCTTGAGCATTTGTGGGCCGAATACATCCCAGCGTCCGGTTTCCTCCCATAGCTCTGCTGGTTGTACCGCAGGCATCAATAGTTCAATTCCGCCGCATTTCTCCATTTCTTCTCGCACCACGCTCTCAACCTTACGCAATACGCGCAGGCCGAGTGGCATCCAGGTATACAAACCGCTAGCTAATTTCTTGATATAACCAGCACGCAGCATCAATTTGTGGCTAGCTAGCTCCGCTTCAGACGGTGCTTCTTTAAGGGTAGAGATAAAAAATTGCGAAACACGCATAGCGATCACTGCCTGTAGATTTAATTGAAGTGCTGATTTTACAGGGAATGCGTGCAATTCGTCTCCCTCATACCGCTTCAAAGAATGGAAGGTGTTAGATCGACTTGCCTAGTGAGATAGAATGGTATTCTAGTTATCTGGCGTGCTAATAGATTGCTAACACTAGTTTGGTAGTGTTTCCGTATTCAATGAGGAGTTACAGCATGAAAAAGTACAGTAATTATTCATCTTTCATGTTGCGTGCATGGGTTCTGACCTCACTGGTAGCAGGAATGGTTGCTGGATGTGGTGGCGGAACGGAAGTTGGGGCGGGTATGGGTACACTGGGTGTTTCCCTGACAGATGCTCCGGCGTGCGGTTTTGATGCAGTAAACATCACCGTCTCCAAAGTGCGGGGGCAGCAACAAAATTCAATTGGATGGGCTGATATAACGCTGAACCCCGCACGAAAAATCAACTTGCTGGATCTAAACAATGGCGTGCTCGAGAACCTAGGCGAGACCTTGCTGCCAGCAGGTCGTTACTCGCAACTGCGCCTGGTGCTGGATTCTAGGCAACCTACTGATAACTCGGTAGTCCTGACAGGTACTGTTGCTGAGATTCCGCTTGACACACCAAGTGCGGCGCAAAGCGGCATTAAACTGAATGTCGATTTCTATGTGATAGCGGACCAGCGTATTGATCTAGTGATGGATTTTGATGCCTGCAAATCCATTGTGAAGCGTGGAAACGGAAGCTATGGGCTGAAACCAGTGATTAAGGCCGTTCCTTTTGTATTGAATGGTATTAGCGGTTTCGTCGATACAGGGCTGCTGGGTAGCAATGTCATGGTAACGGCCCAGCAAAATGGCGAAGTGGTTAAAACTACTGCACCCAAGCCAAATGGAGAGTTCTACCTCACGCGTCTCCCGATTGGAGACTACGATGTCGTTATTACAGCAGATGGCTATACCACAGCGGTCATAACTGCTGTGCCGGTCAGTACTACAATCAGCGAAGTTGTCATCAGCAATAGTGGCACTCCGCTCACACTGCAAGTGTCTGCAAGCAACAACACAGTCAGTGGCACAGCTACATTGAGTCCGGTCAGTACAGCAGAGGTCGCCTATGTGTCAGCAAAGCAAACCTTGGGTGCTGCGCAGATTGTGACGGTGAAATCAGTGGCCGCTGATGACATGACAGGAACATACGTAATGACCTTGCCGGTTGATTCGCCCTGGCTTAGTCAATATTCCGCATCCCTGCCAATAGCGCTCACAGCAGAAGCTGGTGTTGTCGGCACCTACGCTCTGGAAGCATCAGCTAATGGTTACCAGACTTTATCACCGGTAAACGTGGATATTTCTTCAGGGAATATAATGCAGGACTTTACCTTAACGCCGTAGTCGAAAATAAATGTTCGACTACGGCAACTCTTTTGCTGTTGATACATCTCAACGAATAAAGTTAAGCTGAGCCGCAATAAAAAACCGGTGGTGCCTTAGGGCTTCACCGGTTTTTTGTTGTGCGTATAACTTTCATTTTGATTTAATTTTCAACCTTTGGAATTCATATGATGGCTTCAAATTAATATTCTTTTCTTCTATCTGAATCGCATCAATAAGGTTGATCCTGTTTTCTTCAACTATAAAAAGCTGAATGGTTTCCAAGTTGTCATTCGATTTATCAATTTTCACGAAAGTATTTTCATCAAGTGAAATTAAATCTGATGAAATACTCTCTGATGCCAAAGCCATATTAATAAATGATGGTGAAATTAAAAAAACAGCAAGTAATACAATTCTCATCATAAACCTCATATTAATTGTAAGTATTTACCAGAAATGGATTACTTGGTGATGTGATGCAGCACTGATATATCTGAATTGCTAGGCTTGTGTTTCATTTTAAGTAAGACAGTTGCCAGAGTTCTTTCGGCACCGGTTGCAGTAGAGTCTTTGGTGATTGCCTCCAGTTTGGGCCTGTCTGCATCGCTGACCCCATGCTTTACATTCAATAACGCCTGAGCAATGATTTTTTCATTAACAGAGGTAGCAGCATCAGCAGATAATCCCCTCAGTTTTTCCTTATCGTCATTGCTTGGGTAATGATGCAGACCAATCACAATCTCAGCCATTATGCTAGTCGCAGAAACCATTTTATCGTCGGCTGCAAACAAATTTGCGGTGGCAAATAGTGATAAGGAAATAATGATGGTAAAAACATATTTAAGCAAATTCATGACGGATTCTCCTGTAAATAATGACAGTGTTCGAAGCAGCAGGCCATCCAGAGTAAACGCTAATTCAGTGCCTCCAGATAGCAGATGGGTCAAATCAATATAGCATGTAACGCCTAAGGACAATTAAAGAAAAAGTATTAAAAGGTTCTTACTCTATTGCAGGATGTTTTCCGGTTGCGAGCTTGATGAAGTCGAACGAAGACAGCAGTCCTGCCATGGTTTCGGGATTATCAGGTTTTTTTGAATTGACGACCAGTAGGTGATGTAGATGTTTCTCAAGCATCAGGTTTGCTGCTTCTTCAATTGATGCTTCGGCATCGATAGTCACCACAATCGGCGTGGCGATTTCCCATGCGCGCGTGTAGAAGGGATCACCCTCGGTGAAATGAAAACGATTGATGTCCGACTTCGTCACGAAACCAGCAAGCTTGCCTTCCTTGTCTATCAACGGTGCGGCACTGATCTTATGTGATATGAACAAACCCTCAAGTTCGCAAATCATCGTTTCGCGATCAATCTTTACAATATTCCGTGTCATGATATCTCTTATGGCTGGCACAATATTTCCTTCGATTAATTTTGTTAATGGTTTTGTTTTAATAGGAGATAAAATTGAAACACAACGTTCGGTATGAAGAATAACCGATTATGCAACTGCTATCCAAGAACCTTGAAAACTAAATTTCTGGGCTCAATATAACCATCCAAGGTTTAAGCATTCCTTAAGATTTACTACTTACTATGCTCACATAGTGATGCAAATCTTAAGGAGACAAAGATGAAAAAAGCTTACAAAAGTGCTTTAAAATTGGCAAGATGGACAGTGGCAGGACTTTTTTTGTTGATCATGGCAATGCCGGCGCTTACATCTGCTAGCCATTACATTTAATTAATGATCGTCCATGTAAACCGTTATTCATCCCAGAGCGTTATATTTCACTCACAGGAGATCAGAAAATGCGCAATCTAATAATCTTTTTATCAATATTGCTTATCCCGGTAAGCGCTGCACGTGCCGAGGTTAGTATCGGTGTAGGTATCAGCGTACCTGGCATCAGCATCGGCATCAACCTGCCGGCGTATCCAAGACTTACCCAGGTGCCGGGCTATCCCGTCTACTTCGATCCCAGAGTGGATGCGAATTATTTTTTTTACGACGGCCTTTACTGGACATTAGCGGCTGACGGCTGGTATGTGAGCAGTTGGTACAACGGGCCGTGGGACTTTGTGGAACGTCAATATGTGCCGCTGTACCTGTTGCGCGTTCCGGTGCGCTACTATCGCAGGCCTCCCCCTTATTTCCGCGGTTGGCGTGCCGATGCACCGCCGCGATGGGGTGATCACTGGGGCCGTGACTGGGAAGAAAGGCATAGAGGATGGGACAAATGGAACCGCCGTGCCGCTCCGCGCCCCGCACCATTACCAAAATATCAGCGCAGGTTTACTGGAGACAGCTATCCTCGTGTGCCGGAAGTACAGCATAAAATCCAGTCCAAGAGATATAGCTATGATCCGCGCGAGCCGGTGGCAAAGCAATATTATAAAGAGAAGCGCCGCAAGGCTGAACAGCATGATAAGGAACGCAAAAACGAGTATCGAAATAAAATGGAACGGAACAAACAAGAGCGTAACAGGAACGAAACACGAAACAATAATTCAAAACGTAACAAACAGGGTGATAGCTGGAATGATCGCCGCCGCTAATTGCAGCTAATCCAAAAAACGGTCGCGATGCGGCCGTTTTTAATTGGTTGGTGATAAATGCGAAATACGCAGTGAGTGTCTGCTAAAGACCGGGGATGCCGATAGGGCCGGGAAGGTCAGGTGTGCCACAGCCTGTTGTTATCGTGAAGATATAAACGAGTAATAAGCCGATCAGGATGCGTGTAGTTTTTGTCATGTCCTACCTCCATTTTCTGCAAATGACTGCGGTGTTTTTCGGGTAGGGTGCTATCCGAAAGCTTAGAAAAACTGGTTCAAGTCTTTCATTCATAAGAATTTTATCGAGATTTTGGATTGCAAGATATACTCCCTCCCTTTGTAGTGTTGTTCGCTTCAATATTTATTGCCGATCATTCAATCTGACCGCATTTTTTTCCGAATTGAATGAGAGATTGGTCGACCCTCGAATGCATTGTTGAGAATTCGATCTGTTTTTTAATATTTTGATTGTTTCTTTTCACGTGTTGGAAAATTACTTCTTTGCAAGCCTGACTGACCTTCTTTACTTCGTAAAAAAGTTTTCTCAATTAGTCATATTTTAAGCGCTAAATCCCATTCATATGGTTCACGACATCTATGTGGGATGTACCATAAAGCGCTAGTTAAAGTATTATAAAAACAATATGTTGAATAGTATTGGAACACCATAAACTGCTACTATTATCCCCCATAAGTCGCTAGTTTCTTGCAAAAAAGACGCATAAAGCGCTAGTTTCACAACCTATTGTTTATTTTAGAATTAATTGAGGTTGAATCTATCTATCGCTACAATCCAAAAATAACTTCAGTAATTCTTTAAAGAAATCTTATTATTTTAAATTTTGGGATGAAATCATTGCTGAGTGTCCATCTTGAGATTGCACCTGGATTGAAGACGGATTTAATTGGGCGACCACCGAAGCGACAACATCAACCAAAGTTCACCCTAAGTCCCTCACACAATCTATATAAGGGCTAAAAATTATCGCTTTATCCACATGCCCCAATTGCCCCACAACTGGTGCAAAACTCACACCCGTCCTTTTTGATCAGCGTGGCGTTGTGGCACTCCTTGCAGACTTTTCCAGCTAAAGTCCTGACGCCAGCAGTCTTGCTTTTCTTTCTCGGGATTTCCATCAAGCCCATGTTTTGCACCGGATAACCATGTTCATCCAGGATGCCGAGCATGGCGTAACGGTGTAGGATCAGTTTCGCGACGTAGGAAACTGTGGATGGGTAGCTTTCCATCTTGATGCTGCCAGGCACGCGTGCCATGAAGTCACCCAGCGGCTCGCCGAAGTTGAGCAGCTTGCGCAGCTTCATACCTATCCAGGCCGGGTCGATGACGCGCATATCCAGACTCAGCACTTTACACAGTCCGTCTAGGGCACGCGGATAAACGCCTGATAGCCACATCGAGTAGGGGCGGTGCTGTCCGTCCGGTAGCGCCAGTTCTTTCAATCCCAGTACAAAGTCGTCGCCGCTGCCGACATTGGAGATATCCACAGTCCAGCTCATGGTGCCGGATGTGCCTGTCTTGGGTTCTTTCTTGGCGAATAATGCATCCATCATCGGGGTGGTTGCATCGTCGCTTACTTCCAGCGCGCCCAGTTCTTCGATGCGGTATTTCAATAGATGTGCGAACGCGGCTACTAGACTTGGCATGCGGGTAATTTTCCCGTCAGGCGGCATCGGCATGTCGAAGGCATCGTCGCCGGTAGTTTTCATCAACATCTCAAGCTTCATGCGTACCCATACCTGATCGCGTGTGCGCATATCCATGGAAAGTGATTTAGCCAGCGCACCGAGTCCCCGCGGTTGCTCGGAGCCGTTCACCCATACCTCGAAGGGGTGGTTGCTGCCATTGGTGGTGTGCGAAACAAAGGTGACGAAACTGCCGAGAGGATGCTTGACTACCTGTGATACCCAGCCGGAGCTGCCATTCGTTAATTCCGGACGGCCCGGCCAACGCAAAGAGGCGAGGGCTGGTTTCGGTGTTGCATCAAGCGTAATGCGTCTGTCTTGGTCGAACACTAGATCTTGCGGCTGAGCCTCCTTGCTTTTGCCGGTGCTCTCTGTTGTGACTGACAATACCGAGCCCAGTACGCTGTTGGGCCGGTAGGTTGCCAGCCCCTTCAGCCCGGCTTTCCATGCCTCGGTGTATAGATGCTCGAAGTCCTTGTAAGGGTAGTCTGCAGGTACATTTACTGTCTTGCTGATCGATGTGTCGATGAAGGGTGCGACTGCGGCCACCATCTTCATGTGATCGATAGCGGAGATATCAAGCGCGGTGACGAACTCGGGAGGCAGCTTGCTCATATCACCGCCCATGTGCTTGTAGGTGCGCCAGGCATGATCTTCCACAGCGTAATCCTTTTTGCTGCCATCCATCATGCGCTTTTTGCGGGTATAGAACCACGAGAAGGCTGGCTCGATGCCGTTCGAGGCATTGTCCGCGAAGGCGAGAGAGATGGTGCCGGTCGGTGCGATAGATAGCAGGTGGCTGTTGCGCAGGCCATACTTGAGTATCTTTCCCTTGATTTCATCGGGCAGACGCGAGGCAAAGCGCGGTGCGGCGAGATATTGGTCGGCGTCCAGCAGCGGGAACGCACCGCGTTCTTGGGCCAGATCTATTGATGCAAGATACGATTCGTCGCGCATGATGCGAGTGATGTCGGCAGCGAAGCTGCGAGCCTTGTCGGTGTCGTAACGCAGGCCCAGCATCACCAGCGCATCACCCAGTCCGGTGTAGCCCAGACCGATGCGGCGTTTGTTCTGAGCTTCCTGTTGTTGTTCCGGCAACGGCCATGCGGTGACATCAAGCACGTTGTCCAGCATGCGCACTGCGGTGCGCACCAGTTTTTTGAAAGGCTCGTAGTCGAAACCGGCATGATTCGAGAATGGGTTTTTTACCATGCGTGTCAGGTCGATCGAACCCAGACAGCAGCATCCATAAGGGGGCAGCGGTTGCTCGGCGCAGGGATTAGTCGCTTCAATCACTTCGCAATAGGACAGGTTGTTGTCGCGATTCATTAGGTCGATGAACAACACGCCTGGTTCGGCATGGTCGTAGGTACTTTCCATTATCTGCTTCCACAGATCGGTAGCGCGCACTTTGCGATATATCCATTTGCCATCGGCGCGTTGGGTAGCACCCTGTTCCTTGACGGTGTCAGTGGGTTCAGAGATGTGGATTAACTCAAAATCCGTATTTTTTTCCACTGCGTGCATCAGATCATCGGTTACGCCTACGGAGATATTGAAGTTTTTCAGGTCGCCGGTGTCCTTGGCGTGGATAAAACGCTCGATGTCGGGATGGTCGCAGCGCAACACGCCCATCTGTGCACCACGACGGGCGCCCGCTGATTCGACAGTCTCGCAGGAGCGGTCGAATACGCGCATATAGGAGATAGGGCCGCTGGCGCGGGAATTCGTGCCTTTGACGTGAGCGCCTACTGGGCGGATCGCCGAAAAATCGTAACCGACTCCGCCACCACGGCGCATGGTTTCCGCGGCTTGCTGCAGAGCATCATAAATACCGGGCTTGCCGTCGCTGATACCGGAGATGGCGTCACCCACGGGCTGCACAAAGCAGTTGATCAGGGTTGCCTGGCTTTTTAGTCCTGCGGCGGAGTTGATGCGTCCGGCAGGTACAAAGCCGTCTTGCTGTGCTTCAAAAAAAGTCTCTTCCCATTGTGCGCGTTGCTCAGGTTTTTCTGCAAGGGCCAAACCACGCGCAACGCGGCGGCGCACATCCTCAACCGAGTGTTCACCTGACTCGGCATATTTCTCCAGCAGTACTTCTGTGCTGATTTCCTGTGTCATTGCTGTAATTCCTCCATTAGCTGGTTTGTTTGCCAATTTGCTGGAGAGTTCGGCAAGGAATTGCTGTCCGGAAATCGGGCTTTTTGAAACAATTTCAGGGTCAAATTGGTCGGCACGTTGTGTGTCATGTTCCATCTGCTGCTTGTCTAGAATTGTACTTGAAGAAGCGCCGGACTTGGAATTGCTGTGAGTAGAAGTTGAGGGTAGAACACTTTCGACATCTGACACTATATTACTCCCTATTTGTAGTGTGGGATACTTTGTCCCAAAAAGCAAAAAACCACTACATATAGTGGTTAGCCGTTATTATTTTACTAATTGTAGGGGGTAGGGGAGTTTTTGCAAGTTATATTTTGGTTTATATATTTTGACTTGGTTCAACAGCAACTTAAGTGAAAAAGGCAAAAGCAAGGCACGCAAATTGCTAGTTTGCCAGTAAATTGACAAGCCCATCCAGACCGACAAAATTTAGCGCGTAGTGTGCCTGTTCTCTTACCACTGGTTTGGAATGGTAGGCAATGCTTACTTCGGCCAGTGCCATCATCTTCAAATCGTTTGCGCCATCACCCATTGCAATCACCTGTGCAGGTTTCAAAGCCAACTTCTTCTGAATTTTCACCAGCCAGTCGGCCTTGCCTTGTGCATCGAACACTTCGCCCAACACTTTGCCGGTGAGTTTTCCGTCTTCAATCTCCAGTATGTTGGCATGTGCGTAGTCGAGGCCAAGGCGCGCTTTCAGGCGTTCGGTAAAGAACACAAAGCCGCCGGATACCAGTAGTGTGCGGATACCATGCTGTTTTAATCCGGAAAGCATTAATTCTGCGCCCGGATTGAGCTTCAAGCGTTCGTCATACACACGTTGCAATGCCTCTTCTTCCAATCCTTCCAGCAGGGCCACCCTGCGGCGCAGGCTTTCGGCGAAGTGGATCTCGCCACGCATCGCGGATTCCGTGATTGCAGCGACCTGTGGCTTGAGCCCCTGCATGTCGGCAATCTCGTCTATGCATTCGATGGAGATCAGAGTCGAGTCCATATCCATCACCAGCAGACCGAAATCATTCAGTGATAGTTCGGCTGGTACAAAACCATAATCTATCTGATGCTCGAAGCAATATGCCGCGATGTCATCGTGCGGTTTGCTGTCGTGTAAACGGTACAACTGTGCGGTTATCTGATCAGTGCGCGTGGCATTGGAGAGCCTGGCAATATGTTTCACCTGGGTGGTGGGGATGTCGTTTGTGGCCTGGAGGATGAGTTTCATGCTGTCAATTCATTCAGGAAATTTTTGATGGCGAGGACGCGTTGGGTGATGTCACCGTATTTTAATTCAATTCTCAGTTTGTCCTGACCGGCCATTTTGATATGTCGTTTGCTTTGGATCATGGTGATGATTTTCATCGGGTCTATGGGTGGTTCGGGTACGAACTGAATCTGGATCGCTTCAGAAGAGGCGTCAACTTTGCTGATGCCTAGAGGTTTGGCGAGAATGCGTAGGCGGTGACTGTCGAGCAATGCTTGGGTGGGTTCCGGAGGGAGGCCAAAGCGATCGACCAGCTCTTGAAGCATGTCGTCCAGATCTTGCTGTGTAATGCAATGGGCGAGACGTTTGTAGATTATCAGTCGTTGGTGGATGTCGCCGCAATAGCTATCAGGCAACAGGGCAGGGGTGTGCAGGTTTATCTCGGTTGTCACACCCAGCGGGTGAGACATTTCTGGTTCTTTCCCGGATTTGAGTGAGGTGATGGCCGCACTTAGCATATCGTTGTATAGACTGAAGCCGATCTCCTGCATCTCGCCGCTTTGTGATTCTCCCAGTACTTCACCTGCACCGCGGATTTCCAGATCCTGCATGGCAAGGAAGAAGCCACTGCCGAGTTGTTCCATCGCCTGAATCGCTTCCAGACGCATCTTCGCCTGTTTGGTGAGGCCTTCCATGTTGTCCACCAGCAGGTAAGCGTATGCCTGGTGATGTGAACGGCCAACCCGGCCACGTAACTGGTGCAGCTGCGCGAGACCGAAATGGTCGGCGCGATTCATGATGATAGTGTTGGCGGTGGGTACATCGATGCCGGTCTCAATGATGGTGGTGCATAGCAGAATATTGAAGCGCTGGTTATGAAAATCACGCATCACTGCCTCCAGTTCGCGCTCGGCCATCTGCCCGTGGGCAATACGGATACGTGCTTCCGGCAGCAGTGTTTCCAGTGTTTCCAACATATTCGCGATGGTGTCCACTTGATTGTGCAGGAAGTAAATCTGTCCGCCGCGTTTGAGTTCGCGCAGCACAGCTTCGCGGATTACACCCTTGCTGTAATTGCTGACAAAGGTCTTGATGGACAGGCGCCGCTGTGGGGCGGTGGCGATCACGGAGAAATCACGCAACCCCTCCAGCGACATTGCCAGTGTGCGCGGGATAGGCGTGGCGGTGAGTGTCAGCACGTCTACTTCGGCACGCAAAGCCTTTAGCTTCTCTTTTTGTTGTACCCCGAAACGATGTTCTTCGTCCAGAATCACCAATCCCAAATTATGAAACTTCACATCCTTTTGAATTAATTTGTGCGTGCCGATGATGATGTCTACCTTACCGTCGGCAAGATCCTTCAGTGTCTGGGTAGTCTCTTTGGATGAACGGAAGCGCGACAGTTCGGCCAGTTTGACCGGCCAGTCGGCAAAGCGGATGGAAAAATTCTGGAAATGTTGTTCGACCAGCAAGGTGGTAGGAACGAGTACAGCAACCTGTTTGCCTTCCATTGCTGCAACGAAGGCCGCGCGTAGCGCAACCTCGGTTTTACCGAAGCCCACGTCACCGCAAATAAGTCTATCCATCGGTTTGCCGGATTGTAGGTCTAGTAGTACTGCTTCGATAGCGGCAGCCTGGTCGGCGGTTTCCTCAAAACCAAACCCTGCTGTGAATGCCTCATAGTCGTGATAGGCGATCTTGAAAGCGTGACCTTTGCGCAAAGCACGCTGGGCATAGATGTTGAGTAATTCAGCAGCGGTGTCGCGCACCTGTTGCATAGCGCGACGCTTCGCTTTTTCCCATGTGCCACCACCCAGTTTGTGTAGGTGTACAGCATCAGCTGCTCCGCCGCTGTAACGGCTGATGACGTGCAGCTGAGAGACGGGTACGTAGAGCTTGTCTTCGCTTGCATACTCCAATAGCAAAAATTCGTTTTCGCCTTCACCGAGATCCAGGCTCACCAGTCCCTGATAACGTGCGATACCGTGTTGTTCGTGCACCACCGGGTCACCAATCTTGAGCTCGGACAGATCGCGCAACATGCCTTCCACATTGCTCCGTTTCGCGGCACGCGCGGCGCGGTTGTGAGGTTGCGAGGCATACAGCTCGGTTTCGGTGACGATGGCAATTTTTTCACTGGATAGGATAAATCCGTTTTGCACAGGGGCAGTGCAAAGCATGAAATTTTCCTTGCTGGCGATAAATTTGGCAAAATTTTCACAGTTGACTGGTGCGAGGCCGTATTCATTCAGATAAGTCGAGATGATTTCGCGCCGCCCAAGGCTGTCGGCCAGCAGGAGTACGCGCCCGGTATATCCCTGTATGAAATCCTGGAATGAGTGAGTCGGGATTTCTGCACGTCTATCCACCGCGATGGGAGGAACGGCTGCAGTGGGACATGGTGTGATTGATGCGCTATTCTCATTAGAAATGATGTCTATCCGCGCAAACTCTTTGACGCGAATAAAAAATTGTTCGCTACTTAAAAATAATTCGTCAGGTTTCAGTATTGGTCGTTGTGGGTCGTCACGTAACAAGTTGTAGCGTGAAGCAGAATCCTTGGCGAAATTGATGATAGCTTCATCGATGTTGTGATGCAGGCACAAGGTTGCTTTGCCTGGTAAGTAATCAAACAGCGTCGCGGTTTTCTCGAAAAATAGCGGGAGGTAATATTCGATGCCCGCAGGGGCATTACCCTTGCTGACATTTTTATATATAGACGATCTGGAGGGATCACCTTCAAATCGTTCACGAAAATTCTTGCGAAAGCGCGACTGACCTGCATCGTCCAGCGGAAACTCGCGGGCGGGCAGTAGACGTATCTCGGGTACGGGGTAAAGCGTGCGTTGTGTATCAACGTCGAAGGTGGCGATGGTTTCTATCTCGTCGTCGAACAGGTCAATACGGTAGGGCAATACGCTTCCCATCGCGAACAGGTCGATGATGCCGCCGCGCACGCAATACTCACCGGGGGAGAGTACCTGCTGAACATGATTGTAACCAGCGAAGGTGAGTTGCTCGCGTAATTTTTTAATATCAAGCTTTTCCTTACGCTTAAGGAAAAAAGTGTAAGCGGCGAGATGTTCAACCGGTGGAAGTGGGTATAAGGCGGTTGTTAGTGGCACGATCACCACGTCACTGGCATCGCTGCGAATGTGGTGCAGGGTGGCGAGTCTTTCGGAGATCAAATCCTGGTGCGGCGAAAAATGGTCGTAGGGCAGTGTTTCCCAATCGGGAAGCAGATGTACACGCAGCGATGGAGCGAAGAAGGGGATTTCCTCAAACAGTCGCTGTGCCTCAAGGGCGTTCGCAGCGATCACTACCAGAGGCGATTTTTGTGAGGCCAGTTGTGCCAATGCCAGAGAATCAGACGAGCCCTGTAGTTGGCTGTAGCGTGGGCGTACGTGTTTGGAAGACAGTAACATGACTGGGAAAATGGATTGCAACATTACAAAGGCGCGCATTATAAGGGAAGCCATGGCGCAATGTAATTTACAAATCCTGCATGTTATTATTCTGGACCCTATTATTCATTCGAAAAAAGGGCTCGAATGGTTGTGCAGGGTGGGGATGTTTTATATCTAATAAATTTGGGAGGTGAATAATGAAACTTGAATCACTCGCTTTGCATCATGGTTACAAATCAGAAGCCACGACCAAGGCTGCCGCCGTTCCTATCTATCAAACCACCTCATACACTTTCGATAACACCCAGCACGGTGCAGACCTGTTCAATTTGCAGGTGGCCGGAAATATTTATACGCGCATCATGAATCCGACCACCGCGGTGCTTGAAGAAAGACTGGCGGCGATCGAGGGAGGTATCGCCTCGCTGGGGGTTGCTTCCGGCATGGCAGCGATTACTTACTCCATTCAGTGCATCACCCGTGCTGGTGATAATATCGTCAGCACTTCCCAGCTTTATGGTGGCACCTATAATCTGTTCGCGCATACTTTTCCGCAGCAGGGCATTGAAGTTCGCATGGCGTCGCATGACGATTATGCCGGCCTTGAGAAGCTCATTGATGACAAGACGCGCGCGGTTTTTTGCGAAACGATAGGTAATCCATTGGGTAACGTGGTTGACCTGCAGAAACTTTCAGAGATTGCGCATCGTCATGGCGTGCCGCTGATCGTTGATAACACCGTTGCAACGCCATGCCTGTGCAAGCCTTTTGAGCATGGGGCAGATATCGTGGTTCATTCCCTGACCAAATATATTGGCGGACACGGCACCACGATAGGCGGCATCATCATCGATTCCGGTAAATTCGACTGGGTTGCCAACAAGGGGCGTTTCCCGATGTTGAATGAGCCGGATCCTTCCTATCATGGCGTTGTGTACACTGAAGCCTTGGGTGAGGCAGCTTATATTGGTCGCTGCAGAGTTGTTCCTCTGCGTAACACGGGTTCCGCCCTCGCACCAATGAGTGCATTTTTGCTGCTGCAAGGACTGGAAACATTGGCTTTGCGTATGGAACGGCATTGTGAGAATGCATTGGCAGTCGCACAGTTTTTGAAGAACCATCCCCAGGTGGCATGGGTCAATTATGCAGGGTTGCAGGATAGCGAGTTCTATTCGACCTGCCAGAAAATCACCAAAGGCAAGGCTGCGGGAATTTTGACGTTTGGCATCAAGGGTGGTCAAGCTGCCGGCGCGAAATTTATCGATGCGCTACAGATGATTTTGCGACTGGTCAATATCGGCGATGCCAAGTCGCTAGCATGTCATCCCGCCTCGACGACACATCGTCAGTTGAATCCTGATGAGTTAGCTACAGCGGGTGTTTCGGAAGATATGGTGAGACTTTCCATCGGTATAGAGCACATTGATGACATCCTTGCAGATATTCGTCAGGCGCTGGATGCAGCTGCATGAAAGTTGGTTCAGTTTGAATAGATAATTATTGATGGGTTAGGAATGTCAGAATATTTCGCTCTTGTACCTGCTGCGGGTTTTGGTGCGCGCATGGGAAATGAATT
>Ga0316190_10001552_pt1 | contig 16659 bp, 12 predicted proteins | sample Eddworburrow2_MG_FD_204929 | JGI IMG/M metagenome (GOLD analysis project Ga0316190, IMG submission 204929) | Coastal sediment microbial communities from Maine, United States - Eddy worm burrow 2 | ecosystem: Environmental > Aquatic > Marine > Coastal > Sediment | place: USA: Maine | collected... | reverse complement strand
AGACGATTGCGAAAAACATGTGAATCGAATCAATCCGAAATTAAGGGCTTATTTGGTTGCGGCTTTGCCGCGCTGTGTCCTCCTTTGTCATTTTTTCCGGAACACAGGATCATCTTTTGTCTGTTCGGAAACCTCAATTCTAATTGTCGTTGTACCTCAAATATAATTGTCGTTCATCATTTATTTCATAAACTTAAAAAATAGTAGTCAAAATCAGAACCTTTATGGGTGTTTTTCCTATTTTGATGAATGAATAACCTCACATTAAGGAAAAATTCCTGACAAAATAAATATTTTACCCTATTGACATATGTAAAAGAAACTGATTCATGAATTTTTATGGGGAGGAAAAAATCCATCTACAATTCAATTACACCTGATATAAAATCGGCGTTGGTTGCGCTGTCTCCTGTATTCCATCTAAACGTTGGGCGTAATTATCTTAAGAATCACCCTCCAAAACAACAAATTATCTCTTTCTTTTACCTTCTGATAAATTATTCTTTCGATAATTACCAAGGCGATTATTAGATGTCGGGACGAATAATAAGTTGCGATTTCCAAATTTTCTAATTTTAAATGTCTATTGTTTTTTTAAAAAGAATTGTCAGGCAGTTCACAAGGGCAAGAAACAATACCCTGCAATTCAGGGATAGGAGGTGTGCGATGATAAGGAAGCTTTTGTTTTTATTATTACTCCCTTCAATCTTGTTCACGACGGCTCCGTTGTTTGCCGCTGGTTTTAGCACCAGCGATATGGGTGGATACTGGTACATTTACAGCATAGAAATCGACCCAGCTCTCCCCGCCGTCTATTGGATAAGAGGTTACATTGAAGTTGACGATGCGGGAAATGTATCCAACGGAGCCTATTATGGTCCAGACAATTCGACAGTGGCTTTAACCGGAGGTAGTTTAGAGGTCAATCCGCAAGGAATCATTAGTGGTAGTTTTACGGCTCAAGGGCAGACAGGAACTGTTGTTCACGGAAAATTGGATCAGAGCAAGAGTATCGGATCCGCGGTTCTGATCGGTATCGATAATACTCTAGATATGCTTACCTTCATCAAGAGTGGTGGTACATTCAATACCAGCGACCTTGGAGGCAAATGGTATGGATATCAAATCATTATTGATCCTTCAACGGGTGCTGTGTTCTGGATTTACGGGGCATACATTTCCGATGACTCAGGAAGAATCGTTTCCGGTTCATACACGGGACCGGATGGCTCGACTTTGTCAGTTACCAGTGGACTACTGTCCGTGAACAGTTCGGGTATTATTTCCGGTAATATAACCCTCTCCAATGGCCAAAATTTAACGATCGTTCATGCAAAAATCGATCAAAGCAAAACAAGAGCGACTGGTGTGAGTATCGAGCCCAACGGCGGCATGGGGGTCGCATACTTGGTTAAAGCCGGCGGTACATTTAAGCAAACAGATATAATCGCTAAGTCGTACGCGTATGGTGTAATAATTGATCCGTCAATCCCAGCCGTTTATTGGGTTTATGGTAATCTCAGAACAGTTTTTTCAGGTAATTTTAGCGGAACTTACACGGCACCGACAGGCGACGTAGTGGCAGGGTCGGGATTAGCCACAATTGATGCACTTGGTGTCGTAACCGCCAATGTTTCATTCAGTACAGGAGATACGGGTGTAACTTATATCAAGCAAGATCAAGGCAAAACATCCCTTGTAGGTGTCTCAGTGACTAATAGCGGTGTTATGGGTATTTGGCAATTTTTTGATGCCTTTCAAACGACCTTGCCGGGGCTACCGCTCTTGCTGCGTGATCAATAATCTTTTACAAAGCAAAAGGTAAAGACTTTTAACCGGACAAAATGAATTACCGGAAAACAGTATATAAAAGATGTCGAAGGCATGGACTTTATACTAAATGATTTTAGAATAGCTAGGAAAGCAAACTCAAGAAAGGAGGGTTTAATTATGAAAAAGGTTATTATTATCTTGGCGGCTATAATTACAATCACTTTTGCAGTAAAATCAGTTCAAGCAGAAATGGGATGGTATGAAGCTACAATTAACTATGCTGGAACAAATTCTAATGTGCCAGATAGAGTGTACATTAATGCTACTTCAACTAATAATAGCTGGCCCGGTGCATATTGGTTTGTGACGGATGGAGAAGCAGCTAATTCTGCTTTGGCTATCGCCCTTACTGCATGGAGCATTGGAGGACCAGTAATGATTATTTTGGATGACACAAAGCTCAATAACTATGCAGAGTTCTATGGTATCTTTGCTGCACCGATGCAATAAATACAGTAGAAGATAAAGTGTAATGATATCAATGTAGCTTTTTTTAGGCTATGCGTCTACGAATGATAAAAAATAAAGCGGGGTCGTAAACGAAGGCTTTGATTTATTTTTTGCATGCCGCGAGGTGCAAACTTAAAACATCTAAATAATATAAGTCCACAATATATGAGTGCGCCTTCGTGGTGCACCCAGATATTGTGGTTGGCCTTTTTCAATTTTTATTAAGATAAGATCAATCTATTTGTACTGGAATTGTGGCGAATAAAAATCAAGATTACTCCAACATACCACCAGAAATTGTCCCGATTGAATAGCGGTGATTATTAATCGTCAATTCCGAACCCGCCGCTAAAAATACGCAGGAAACTGCGTTTTTTCTTTCAACGCGCAAAAATTGACTAATCCGGATCGCAGACTAAAATTCAAAATCAAAAACGGATAATGAGTTGAAAACGGTTCTGTAGATCTGGCAAATCTAAACCGTGTCAATTTATCTGCAACGGTCCTCTAAACTCATCCGGCAGATTCCCGATCCTTGCTGGAACCAATTCCGAACCCAACCTGTCATTTTGAAAATTAACACCAGACCTCGTTTTTCCGCTTAACACATTATCAGCTCCGTCTGCATCCAACGTCACCGAATTTTCCTCGATGAAATCCTTGGTCTCAATCTCAGGTAACACCTCCGAGCCATCCTCATATTGGTCATCCTCTTCAATTCCCAGATCATACAATTCCCTATATTTTCCGCCCTTGCCCCATCTGGTATCCCCTGTCAACTGATACACAGTCGGCAAACAGCATCTTTCAGATACCCTGATATACGCCCTACCGGATCGTTTCGCTTTTTCAAGCAGCTTTTCGTCTTCAAATCCGGCACATTTCTCATCGCACCAAGTCAAAACGCTGCTTTCGATCAACGGTTTCAACCATTGGGATATCGCTGCGGTCGAAACACCTGATTTTTCAGATAGTGCCCGGGGCCCATCTGACCTATACTGCGAACGGGTATAAAATGCGAATTTATTGGCCTATGCTAAATTAGTTCTGGACAAACCAAGATAATTTTTCCATACTATCCTGGAATCATTAAACCTTCAATTGCCAGGGAGTAGGAAATGATAAAAATTGACTTCTCGGATCAGGATCTGAAAATCATAGAATACGAACGTTTCAACCATCCAATGTGATCGATCTTATTAATAAGGCCCGACGGGAAGGGTTGAAGATCACAGCAAACATGTACCTTTACACGGCCAGTTCGACAGGGTTGAGCTCGCTTATCCCTGCGTGGGCGCACAATGGCGGAGAATCGGAACTTTATAAAAGACTGGAGGCCCCTAATACCCGAAAACGCATCGCCAAAGATATACGCGGGCAGGGCAAAATGCCTCGCACCCTGCTTGTCGGATTAAAATCTGAAGCACTGCGGCCGTTGATCGGTAAAACGCCGAATGAAGCCGCCGCGATGCGTGGCGAAGACAAGGTCGAAACGATTATGAATCTGGTGTTGGAAGACCATTCGTCTGTTTCGGCGGTCTTCTTTAATATGAGTGAAGAAAATATTAAAAAGCAGCTTCGTCAACCCTGGGTATCGATTTGCTCTGATGGTGCTTCAATTGCCCCTGAAGGGGTTTTCTTAATATCGTCAACGCATCCGCGCGCCTATGGAAACTTCGCACGCCTTCTCGGTAAATATGTACGAGAGGAAAAAGTGATATCTCTTCAGGAAGCAGTACGTCGTATGACTGGTTTACCCGCAACCAATTTAGGTCTGGATCATCGTGGCTTTTTAAAACAGGGCATGTTTGCAGATATCGCAGTATTTGATCCTGACAAAATTCGGGACCAGGCGAGTTATGAAGATCCTCATCAGTACGCAGTTGGTATGATGCATGTCTTTGTCAATTTAATACAAAATAACCAGAATCTGTATATTTCATCAGTACATCCAAATTGATTTGTCTGTTGAAAAGTGTAGTCTGCAATGTTTATTGATGTGGTGCTCTATTTCACGAGTTACTGTCACTTTCAACAGGAATGATTTCAATCCTGTCTGCCTTTCGATAGCCTCTTGGAAGTTTTTTACCACGACGCCCACGCTCTCCGACAAATGAAGAAATGTGTTCCGGTGTGAACCGAACAGATTGTTTGCCGGCTTGAATCTTAATGGTCGCATCTGCAGGTATAATTTCCAGCAATTTTACATATTCTTCGCGCTTTTTGAACCTTGCCGGTGGGATGTGAATGATTTTGTTGCCTTTTCCTCTGGGAAGCTCCGGCAGTATCTTGACGGGAATCACCAGCATACGCCCCTCTGTGGTGATTGCAGCTAAATAGTCGGTTTCATAATTGTTAACATATATGGGTGGCAGCGGCTCGCAATCCTTGGGAACTGTGAGCATGGCTTTGCCCTTGGTGTTTTTTGTCACCATATTGGCGATATTCGTAATAAATCCATACCCCGCATCGCTCGCAAGAAGCACCTTTTGATCTGACGAACCCATTACAACAGAGAAAAACCTCGCTCCGTTAGAGGGTGTCAGCTTACCGGTTAGCGGTTCCCCATGCCCCCGTGCCGATGCCAGTGTATGGGCCGGTAGCGAATAGGACCTTCCTTTTGTATCAAGAAAGATTGCCGGGTGAGTCGTTTTTCCTCGGGCGGCACTTAAGAATCCATCGCCTGCCTTATAACTAAGATTGACGGGCTCCAATTCGTGCCCCTTGGCCGCACGCACCCATCCACCGGTGGAAATTACCACGGTAACTGGTTCTGCAGTCGTGAGCTCAACCGCCTTGATTGCTCGGGCTTCCTCGCGTTCAACGATCAAGGTTCTGCGCTCGTCTCCGTATTTTTGAGCATCTTCCCTGAGTTCGTTTTTCGTCAGAGTTTTCAGACGCTGTTTTGAGGCAAGCGTTTTTTCAATCCAATTTTTCTCTTTTCCAAGTTCCTGTCTTTCATTTTTGATTTTAATCTCTTCAAGCTTTGCCAGTTGACGGAGCCGTATCTGCAAAATTGCCTCAGCCTGCAAATCGGTCAAATTAAATTTTTGCATTAAAATCGGCTTGGGCGCGTCATTTTCTCGAATAATCCTTATCACCTCATCGAGGTTGAGGTAGGCGACTAAAAGTCCATCGAGTATATGAAGACGCTCTTTGATTATATTTAAACGAAATTCCAGCCTTCGGATCACTGTTTGTTCGCGAAACTGAAGCCATTGCGTAATAATCTCCAAAAGCCCAAGTGTTTGTGGCTTGCGGTTTAGGCCGATAACGGTCATGTTGATTTTGTAACTTTTTTCAAGCTCTGTAGTTGCAAATAGATGACTGATCAGGGCTTCTTTGTCCACTCGGTTAGAACGTGGCATGATCATAAGGCGTGTCGGCTCGTCCTGGTCTGACAAATCACGAATGTCAGAAACCATGGAAAGCTTCTTTTCTCTCATCTGAAGCGCCACCTGTTCGATCACCTTGGCAGGCGAGACCTGATAGGGGAGGGAGGTGATAACGATGTCCCCATTTTCGTATTCATAAGTTGCCCTCATCCGAATCATACCCTGCCCGGACCTATAAATGTTTGTAATCTCTTTTTTTGAGGTAATGATTTCCGCACCGGTCGGAAAATCGGGGCCTTTTATGATTTGACAGATATCCTCGATTGTAGATTTAGGCTTGTCGATCAGGTGGATACAGGCATTAATAATTTCATTCAGGTTGTGGGGAGGGATGTCGGTTGCCATACCAACCGCGATACCGGTGGCGCCATTTAAAATAATATTCGGCAGTCTGGCAGGTAGCATACGTGGCTCGCTGAGGGTTCCATCAAAATTAGGGACCCAATCGACTGTGCCCATTGAAAGCTCGGAGAGAAAAATGTCGGCATATGCTGAAAGACGTGCCTCCGTATATCGCATGGCGGCAAATTCTTTCGGGGACGCGTTTGACCCCCAGTTGCCCTGACCGTCGATGAGTGGGTAACGATAAGAAAAATCCTGGGCCATCAGAACCATGGCTTCGTAACAGGCAGTGTCGCCGTGCGGATGGAATTTTCCTAAAACGTCACCGACAGTACGAGCCGATTTTTTGTATTTGGTTGTTGAGCGGAGGCCAAGCTCGCTCATCGCATATATAATGCGGCGCTGAACGGGTTTGAAACCATCACCGATAAACGGCAGGGCTCGATCCATGATGACATACATGGCATAGTTCAAGTAAGAAGGCCGTACAAAGGCGTCAAGGGATAGCTGCTCAATGCCTTCATAGGATGGCATTTTCTGATCGGACATAGGGGGCTGCTCCAATTTAGATTACGTCTATAGACTCGGGGATTCCCTGACGGACCGGGGGTCCGCAGGGGTTGTTTTACGCAGACTGAGTTGCTTTGTATGAATATTCTTTACGGTTAGGCCTAAATTACATCTGGATCAGCCAGATCGCCCTCTTTTTCAAGCCAGCGCTTGCGGTCGTGGGCTCTTTTTTTGGCTAAAAGCATGTCCAGTGTTTCGAAAATACTCTTTTCATTGTCAAGGGTAAGCTGGACTAATCGTCGTGAGTCTGGGAGCATGGTCGTTTCCCGCAACTGACTGGGGTTCATCTCGCCAAGTCCTTTAAAACGCTGGACATTGGGTCTTGCTTTTCTGGGCGCACCGTTTAGTCGTTTTAGGATATCATCCTTTTCCGTTTCATCCAGGGCATAATAAACCTCTTTTCCTTGATCGATTCTGTAAAGAGGGGGCATCGCAACAAAGATGTTACCCGCTTGAACAAGAGTTCTGAAATGCCGAAGAAACAAAGCACATAGAAGCGATGCAATGTGAAGGCCGTCTGAGTCGGCATCTGCTAAAATAATGATTTTCCGGTAGCGAAGATTTGATAGATCCGAAATGCCCGGATCAACACCGACGGCAATCGCGATATCATGGATTGCACCTGATTTTAGGATATCTGCTGTTTCAACCTCCCATGTATTGAGTATCTTACCTCTTAATGGCAGCACCGCTTGGGTTTGTTTATCGCGAGCCTGTTTAGCAGACCCACCGGCGGAGTCACCCTCCACCAAAAAAAGCTCGCTTTCGGCAGGGTCCTGGGTAATGCAGTCGGCCAGTTTGCCGGGGAGTGTGGGGCCGCTTCCCACTCTTTTACGCACGATCGTTTTGGCAGCGTTAAGCCTTTTGCGGGCGTTTTCAATTGCCATCTCAGCCAATTTCTCGCCCGCGTCGGTGTGATGATTTAACCAAAGGGCAAATGCATCTCTGACGACATTGGTGACAAACCCTGCAAATTGCCGTGAACCAAGTCGCTCTTTGGTTTGTCCGGAAAATTGTGGGTCGTTCATCTTCGCAGACAAAACGTAGTTGCATTTATCCCAAATATCGTCCGGTGACAGTTTGACACCGCGGGGAATCAGGTTGCGAAATTCACAAAATTCTCTCACGGCTGCCAAAAGACCGCTTCGAAACCCGTTTACATGCGTGCCGCCTTGAGATGTCGGAATAAGGTTGACATAGCTTTCGGCTATTATCTGTCCTTGTTCCGGCAGCCAGATAACCGCCCAACTCGCAGCCTCCTCTTTACCTTCTTGCTCGCTAACGAAAGGTTCTTCCGGAATGCGGTCGTAGCCCGAAAGGTTTTCAAGCAGATAGTCTTTGAGGCCATCCTCAAAATACCAGGAGTCAGTTTCGCCTGTGTGCTTGTTCGTAAAGGTAACTTCCAGCCGTGGGCACAAAACGGCTTTTGCGCGCAGTGCGTGCTTTAACCGGCGTACGGAAAATTTCATCGTATCGAAATATTGGCCGTCGGGCCAAAATCTAACCGTTGAACCGGTATTTCGTTTTCCAACCGTTCCGATCTTTTTCAGCTTTGATGCTTTTCTGCCGTTTTCAAAAGATATGGCGTATTTGTAGCCGTCCCGTTTGATTTCTACCTCGAGCCTGGTTGACAGGGCATTTACCACTGACACGCCAACACCATGCAGGCCACCAGAGAATCGATAGTTTTTATTGTCAAATTTGGCCCCGGCATGAAGCTTTGTCATGATGACCTCAACGCCAGACATATTTTCACCAGGATGCATGTCTATTGGCATGCCTCGGCCATCATCGCTTACCTCAAGCGATCCATCTTCGTGATAAATGACACTGATCCGGTTGGCGAATCCGGCGATTGCCTCATCAACCGCATTATCAATAACTTCCTGGGCCAGATGATTCGGTCGAGAGGTATCGGAATACATTCCGGGTCTGCGTCTGACCGGATCAAGACCTTTCAATACTTCTAAAGACGACGCGTCGTAATTCGTTTTGGGGGCGTTTTTGACCAAGCTTCTACTTTTAATGGCAAACCTCCTTAAGGTTAATCTTGTTCATTCGTTCAACGCTCCTGCGGATTGCTCTTGGGAAATAAAGGATTGAGATTGTGGGAAGGATAAACCCTTAATAAAAATTATGTCAAGAAATTAATTGGTTACGCCTGGAAATGTGCGGCGTTATACAGACGATCGAATTCGTTTCATTGGAAAAGAGGTTCCGATCACACCGAGGAATCTTTTTGTGAAATTGAAAGTGACTGTGCCAGCAGCGATCCAATGGATGATGTCTCGGGAGCTGTTAAGGTGTTAAAAGAAAAAACGGGGTCTTATTATAATTTTCAAAATGAAAGGTTGGATTCGGAAATGGTTCCAATGGATGTCGAGAGTTTTCCGAAGGAGTTTAGAGATCTGTTGCGGCTGAATTGACATAGGTTTGACTGAATAATACAATAATCCCTAACTGCCATCCCGAATCACTCGGCAAGATTGAATATCAAACGTCACTTCACCAATATTCATATTTTTCTTGTCTCGAAAGCCAGCCGCAAAATGCATAAAACGATACACATCGGCAAAATTCGTTGCCAGGCCAACTGAGACACGAATTGCTCCGGCGCTTTTATTCCCACGGTGCTGAATCACTTGCAGGAAATGGGGCAAACTCAAATCCGGGCCATCATTCAATCCGGCCAGCATATCCTCTGCCGTCAGCCCTTCTGCAATTTCACCTGCTCCGGGATTGCAAAAGCAGCCAGTGCGTAACGAGATCCCCTCCTCGTTTGCCAGTTCTTCAATGCGACGATAATCAAGAAGCCGTTCATCCGGCCCGTAGAAGTTCAGCGTTACTGTTCCGCCGCGCATTTTTGTATCTGTCGGACCATAAATCCGGACCATCGGTTTGCCGTTGCTATGCTGTAACGACAGCAAGTTATCGAGCAACCAGCCGGTGAAGCAGTGAACCCGCATTGAAATGGTTTTGATTCCAACCTTTTCCAAATGTTTTAATCCGGTTTTGATAGCAGGAATGTTCAAATAATTTACCGTACCGTCCTCAAATGCTGCTTCGTTCGGGGCCAAATAGTGGCCGTTCCCTTGCACACTGGCAAAATTCACCGTACCACCTGCAAACCACGGTCGTTTCATCTTCTGGGAAACTGCCCTGCGAATAAGCAGTGCGCCAATGCCGGTAGGGTAACCAAACATTTTGTAGAAAGAAATGGCTACGAACTCCGGTTTAATCACACCCAAATCAAGGCGGCTAGTTGGTACATACGCCGCCGCATCAAGCAACACATCTAACCCCTTGCTATGTGCTTTTTCGATCAAATCCAATGGATGCTTTACGCCGGAATAGTTCGACTGTGCCGGGAAAGCAAATAAATTGCTTTTATCCATATCCACCGAGTTTAGAACGTCGTCCAGTTTTTCCAGATCTATGCGCAAATCCGGCTTTATTAAAGGCACATATGTTACATGTGCCCCTCTTACCTTCGCAAATTCGCGGATGCCGTTTACGGAGTTGTGATTATCGAAAGTGAGAACGAAATGACTGGCAGGTGTAAACGGATATGCTTCACCAACCAGTTTTAATGCACCGCTGGCATTTGCGGTGAAGATGGCAATATATTCATCCGGTGATGCATTGAAGTACCGGAGGATATATTTGCGCGTACCCTCAACCAAGTCTGTCATTGCCAGGGAAGTTGGGTTTGCTGAGTGGGGATTACCGAGCACCCTGGTACGAAGCAATTCCATATGTTCACAGAGTTGCATTTCACTGTACAGGCCACCACCAGTATAATCGAGGTAAATTTGTCTGTTAGCATCAAGGCGGTTGTATTGGGTCTCCCGCCATTCATCTAATATCCTTGTTTGATTGAACGATGGATAACTTTTAACAAAGGCAGAAAATCCATCAGCCATCCGATCTATTCCATATCTATTTTCAGGGTTTGATTTTGGGGTTGTGAACATGGGTGTACACCTTTAAAAACGAGTTTATCCCTTGTTATAAAACTGCACTATACTTGCCATATTGTTGTTTGATCAATATCAACAAATCGGCAAAACGAGCGCCAGATATTCTTGATCTAAAGAATTTGTGACGAACCCCACATATTGTGGTTCGCGATTGTTCTGAACTTAAAGATAGATTGAGAGTATCCCCTATTCCTCTACATATCCGAATTCAATCATCAATCATCCTCGAATGCCAATTCTATTCAATCCAGCCTTTCATGATCTCAACAATCCGCACGTTCCTTCAAATCTTTGTCCACCTTGAAAAACGGCAGCTTTTAGGGAGCATTCTTTACAAGCTCACCGGTCCCGGGATTTCGCCCGGTATATGCCCCGTATTTTTTAACGAATAAGGAACAAAGGTCTCGGATTTCAACATGGTTTCCTTGTGCCAGTGACTTGGCCTTTTTTTCGAAAAACAGGTTTACGACCGCTTCGGCTTCCGATTTGGACAGGTGGTTTGAATCTTTCAGCGCCTGGATAAGGTTAATCTTGTTCATTCGTTCACTGTTCCTGAGATCTGGTCTGTTTGTGAAGTGGAGGGTGGAGATTGAGGGAAAGATAGACCGTTAAACAAAATTATGTCAAGAAATTAATTGGTTATATATGGGGCTGTTAATGAACGACCGGCAGAGAGGGTAATATCAGGACGATCGGAATAACCTCGTCCGTAAATGTCATATTGAAGGATTCTAAATCCATGACACATCAATGTATCTGCAACTTTTTTCCATATGCCGAAAGGACCAGCGATCCAATGAATTAGAACAACAATTTTGCCGAATGACTTTTTTACACTCCCGTGATGCGCATAAATTCCGGGTTGACATACTTAAATTTAGCATCTTGTATAAATTTCTCTCGGGCGTCTTTTAAGGTCTATTTGCTTCTCCATAATCGAACCATTTATGCACATCGTGTATCAATTTCTCATGGTCTGATTTTAGGATGGTATACATTCTTGCATTTTCAATTCCAATACTTCCTATCTCTGCTAAGCCAGATATGAATTCTTTTTCAACATCAGAAAATTCCCGTGGTTCTGAAGTATATATTCTTAGAACACCAATTATTTTTTCTTTTACGGACATCGGTACGGAAAGAATTGTTATAATTCCTTCTTTTTTTGCCTCCTTAGGATACTGAATACGATCATCATTTGTCGCATTATTAATCAAGACCCATTTTCCGCTCAAAGTTTCTACAATACTTTTTTCCGAATCTACAGGTCCTTTATTCAGGTATGCTTCACTTAACCCATCTGACGAACTTATTTTTAATTTCTTTTCTATTTGATCTAATAGAAAGATAGTACATCCTTTAACCTTCAATGTTCCAACGGTATTTTCTGTAATCGAATTTAAGACTTCTTTTATATCCAAAGAAGAATTTATTTTCTTACAAACATCTTTGAATAATGTAAGAAATTGAATTTCTTGAACTGGCATGTATTCCTCCTTTCTGAAACTCTTTTATAAAATAAAATTTTGAAAGTATAATGACAAGTTCGCTTTAGAAGGCTAGTATACTCGGATACATTAGCGCATTATGACTATCTGGACAGTCCGGCTTGTTTTTGAGCTGCAATTCCTCGCACATTGTGAATTTTACCAACCGCACATCAGGCTTTCGCCCATATTTTTTGCAACTACATCTTGAAATTGGTGAAATCGATACCCAACCACTGTAATCAGGTATGTAAGAAAAACATATCCCATCTTGTAATCTTCATCGAATAGTTTAAGTAACGACTCTTTTGATATTCTCAGTATTTTTGTTCTATCTGCTGCACAATAAGCTGATAACCTCATTTTGTATGGAGGCACAAAACACGACCACCCGAATGTCTGGGCAACAGGATCCCTTTTGTCGATCTCAACCGAAGATACAGTATGTTCTTGAGTGGTTGGACGTCCAGCGGGCAACTCAAAGCGTAAATCAACCCTGCCTTTTACCACAATCCATAGGTGTTCCGCAGAATCACCTTCAGTGAAAAGCTTATCCCCTTGATTAAAATCAAGTTCTTGACAATTTGGCTGTAATTTTGACAATTAACCTTGATCCATACCATTAAATGCCTCTATGGTTGTCAATAGCTCAAGAGTCACCATAATCCGCTCCTTTCTTTATTTTTCCGATTTTTACAGAAAAAGAGAATTCACATAATAAATCACAAAGAAGTTACTTCTGGTCGCTTGGAACCTAAAGGGGAAAACATTTGGCAAGAATGAGATATTCTGATGTAGTTTGAGATAGAAACGCTTAATCCGAGAATTTTGAAGAACAGTTAAGTCGAACGAGTCAGTATTCGATATTCGCAGAAATGATTATCAATAGTAAGAGCCCCTTTTGTTAAAATAATATTTATGAAAATGGTAATTGTCAATTATAACGGTGTTTTAATTCCACATCGTGGTATTATAACGGGGTTGGCCCAAAATGCGATGAAACAATTAGAAAAAATGATTGCACGAGTAACAGGGATCGAAAAATGGGCGGTCGATATACCTTGTTATTAAGGGGCTATTTGTGGATTTATTAAATTCTAAATCCCTAAAGTTATATAGGTCGGCATGATGAACCTCTCTATTCTTCAGTTTTTAATCCTCTGATTGCCATACCAGCGCCACTGGCCATCGTCCTCTTTGACAATTTCGGTGATCATCAATGGTGTCCGAAATCCTTTGCGGGCAATATAACCTTCGATTATCGTTTTTTACTTTCCGCTTCCGTCTTCGTTATCCAGCCACCGCCCAATGCCTTGTAGAGATTCACATAAGAGTTCAGGTATTGCTGCTTCAAATCGGAATACTGCAGTTGCACATTGAACAGGGATCGTTCCGTTTCCAGCACTTCCAGATAACTGCTGTAACCCTTGTCATAGCGTTCGTTGGACAGCATGTTGGCATTCTTGGCGGCCTTTAGCTGGTTTCCCACGGAGGCGATTTGTCTCGCGTAGGTCTCGATTTCCACCAGGGCGTCTTCGACCTCCCTGAAGGCGGTTAGTACCGTGTTTTCGTATCGATACAGTGCTTGCTGGGTCAGGGCCTTTTCGATGTCGACCCGCCGGATGTTTTTGTCGAAATTATAAATCGGTCCCAATAGGCTGCCACCCAGCGACCAGAAGCCCCCACGAGACACCATTCCGCTCAGATCCGTTCTGGCGATACCCAGAGTGCCGGTCAAGCTTACGGCCGGAAATCGAAGCGCTTCGGCAACGCCGATGTTTTCGGTCTGGGCCTTCAGAAGGTACATGGCCTCGAGGACATCGGGCCGGCGTTCGAGGAGACTGGACGGCAGACCGGTGGGTATATCCGGCGGGAGGGTTTGGCTGTCCAGATCGATTCCCGTCTCGATGGATTCGGGAAGTTGGCCGAGCAGAATGCTCAGGGCATTTTCGGTTTTCGCAATCGATCGCTGAAACGATGGTATGGCGGCCGCGGCGATTTCTTTCTGAACTTGGGCCTGATTGAGGTCGAGTTCGGAAATAATGCCTTTATCGAAGCGCTGCTGAATGATATCCAGGCTTTTCAGGCGGGATTGTAGCGTAAATTCTGATATGGCCAGCCGTTGCTGAAAATCGAGCAGCACATAATAGGCGTTCACGACATCGGCCACGAGGCTGAGCTGGACCGTTCTGAGGCCATACTCAGACGCGATAAGCTCGGCCCTGGCTGCTGCGGTAGCCCGCCGAAATTTTCCCCATAGGTCGATTTCCCAACTCAGCGGTGCTGCGATGAAATAGGCCGAGTCGGTAGAATCCGATCGTGAGGAGCCCAAAAAATTCCCTCCATTTGCTCCGCCCTGAATATTGAGCGCGGGATACTGGTCGGCTCTGGTAAAACCCAGAAACGCGCGGGCCTGCTCGATCCGGCTGATAGCGATTTTAAGGTCCCGGTTGTTTTCCAGGGCTGTAAAGACCAGTGTGTAAAGGACAGGATCGTCGAAAAGCTCCCACCATTTCAACTCCTCCACGGTGTCGACCGGCATCGTGTCGATCCGGTAGCTCTCGGGGGTTGAGACAACGGGTTGTTTGAAATCAGGCCCAACGGCACAACCCGACAGAAGAACCGAGGCCCATAAGGCCACCATCTTAATCGCTGTCTTTGTTTGAACAAAATCCATCGCGTCCTCTAGCCTGCTTTTTTTTGCGCATCCCTTTTTTGCTCGTAGCGGGCGACTTTGCCGATGAAGACAAACAGCATCGGGTAAAAGAAAACACCCAGCACCGTCGCCAGGGTCATCCCACCCAGCAAGGCCATGCCCATGACCACCCGGGCTTCGGCCCCGGCCCCGGAGGCGACCACCAGCGGCAACACGCCCAGAATGAACGAAAAAGCGGTCATCAGGATCGGCCGAAATCTCAGCCTGGCCGCTTTGGTGGCGGCCTCAAACAGCGAAAGCCCCTTTTCGAATTCCAGGTTCGCGAATTCAACGATGAGAATGGCATTTTTGGCCGCCATGGCGATCAACATGACCAGGGCGACCTGGCCAAATATGTTGAGCTCAAAACTCTGGCTGTAGAGCCGGGCCAGATACAGCGCCAGAAAGGCCCCGAAGATCGCAAACGGTGTTCCCAACAGGATGCTGAGCGGCAGTGACCAGCTCTCGTATTGGGCGGCGAGGATCAGAAAAACAAACACCAGGGAAAAGACAAACACAAGCGCACCGGTTCCGGAGGCCTTTTTTTCCTGGTAGGACATGTTGCTCCAGGCATAGCCCATATCACCGGGTAAAACCTCGGCCGCCACCTCCTCGAGGGCATTCAAGGCCTGGGCCGATGTGTAACCGAATGCCGGACCACCAGTGAGTTCGACCGATCGGTATAGATTGAACCGGTTGGTAAAATCGGGTCCGGAAATGTCTCTGATGTTGACAAAGGCCGCCAGGGGCACGCTGTCTCCGTTGCGATTGTTGACAAAAAACAGATTGACCTTCTCCTCGCTCAGCCGGTACTCCGGTTCGGCCTGGATATAGGCCTTGTAGAGCCGGCCGAAGCGGTTGAAGTCGTTCACGTACGAGCCGCCCAGAAAGGCGCCGACGGTCGTGTAGATGTCGTTCAGGGAAACACCGGCCTTGAGGACCTTGTCGATGTTGATGTCCATATACCGTTGAGGAACGGTGGCCCTGAAGGTCGTAAACACGGACCCGATTTCCGGTCGCTCCATCGCGGCTTGAACGAACCTGGCGGTTTGACCGGCAAGGTATTCGGCCGTGTTTCCTCGCCGGTCCTGAATCAGGATGGTAAAACCCGACCCGCTGCCCAATCCGGGGATGGCCGGCGGGCCGAAAGCAAATACCTGGGCCTCGTTGATGGCACCCCGAAAATCCCGGTTGAGCAAAGCGACCACCTCATTGGCGGTCTTTTCGCGATCTTTCCAGTCTTTGAGGGAAATGAATAAGAAGCCGGCATTCGACGCATAGCTGCCCGAAATCATGCTGTAGCCGGTGGCCATGGTAATGAAGTCTACCTCTTCGTATTGTGCGATGATTTCTTCGACCCTACTGGCCACAGCATCGGACCGCTGCATGGAGGCGGCGTCGGGCAGTTGGATGTTGACATAGAAATATCCCATATCTTCTTCGGGCATGAAACCGCCGGGGAGTATACTTCCGAGGTACCCGAGCCCGACCACTACCACGCCGATAAAGACCAAGCCGCGGATGATTTTGCGGGTAACGATGTTGGTCAGTTTCATATACGCATCGGTCGATTTGTCGAAGGCCTTGTTGAAGCCGCGAAAAAACAGCCCCAGGGGCCCGCGGGATTCTTTCCGTTTTCTGAGCAACAGAGCACAAAGCGCCGGGCTCAAAGTGAGCGCATTGACAGACGAAAAAACGACTGAAACGGCCACGGTGATGGCAAATTGCTGGTAGAGCCTTCCGGTGATGCCCCCCATGACGGCCACCGGGATAAAGACCGCTACCAGAACCAGGGTGGTGGCAATTACCGGCGCGGTGACCTCCTTCATGGCTTCTTCAGTGGCCGATCTGGGGTCCATGCCTTCTTCGATCTTGACCTGAACGGCCTCAACAACCACGATGGCGTC
>Ga0316190_10001551_pt1 | contig 16664 bp, 13 predicted proteins | sample Eddworburrow2_MG_FD_204929 | JGI IMG/M metagenome (GOLD analysis project Ga0316190, IMG submission 204929) | Coastal sediment microbial communities from Maine, United States - Eddy worm burrow 2 | ecosystem: Environmental > Aquatic > Marine > Coastal > Sediment | place: USA: Maine | collected... | reverse complement strand
ATGAGATTCGAGCAATTATTACACCTGATCGGAAATCTGCCCTGGTTTGATTTTGCGACGGTACTTCAATTGTCGGGTGAGCCCAGGCAAAGTCTGCGTGTGCGCTTGTATGAGTGGCGGAAGGCGGGCAAGATAATCACTCTTCGCCGGGGAATGTATACACTGGCAGCAGCTTACCGGCGGGTGTCGCTCCATCCGGCTTTGCTCAGTAATCACCTTTACACACCTTCTTATCTAAGCACGCACTGGGCGCTTTCTTTCCATGGGTTGATTCCTGAGAAAACCGTCGTCTATACCGCGGTGACCAGTCGGGTTCCGCGACGTTTTGAAAATGATTTTGGTGTATATCAATATTCAAACGTTAAACAGGATTTCTTTTTCGGCTACCAGGTAGTGGAGATGGATGGTGAAAAGGTTCTGGTAGCCACCCCCGAAAAGGCATTACTGGATTTGTGGCATTTGCATTCTGGGGACTGGGGTGTCAATCGTATGCATGCGATGCGATTCCAGAATTTTGATGTAGTTTCTATTGAGCGCTTACGTGATGATGCAGAGCGTTTTGGAAAGCCCAGGTTGAGTGCCGCAATTTCTGCCTGGCAACAGATGCGAGTATCAACAGAAACAGGAACGGTGCTGCTATGAAAGAACAAGCGGTTGACTTGGTGCGGAACGTGCAGGCACCAGCTGAAAAGCTGAATATCCTGCGTGAATACTTGCAAGCATTTGTCATGCGCTCATTACATGAAAGCGAAGCATATGCCTGTCTGTCGTTTGTTGGTGGAACGGCATTGCGATTTGTATATGACCTTCCTCGTTTTTCTGAGGATCTCGATTTTTCCCTAGAAAATCCAACGGGCTATGAACCGCTCCAGTGGCTAAAAAAACTGAAACGGGATATGACGCTGGCAGGGTTTAATACTGCGATAAGTTGGAATGATCGAAAAACGGTCCACACTGGGTGGGTGAAAGTGGCTGGATTATTGAAGGAAACTGGCCTTGCGGCGATGACCGGGCAAAACCTGTCGATCAAGATCGAAATTGATAGCCGACCACCCGCAGGGGCTGAAACTGTCAGCACGGTGATTAACCGGCATTTGATGTTTGCGCTGCGGCACCATTCGCTTTCATCATTAATGGCCGGCAAAGTTCATGCTCTGATGACGCGAAAATATTCCAAGGGCCGCGACTGGTACGATTTACTCTGGTATCTCAGCCATCGTCCGCCAACGGCACCGAACCTCGAACTTCTGCAAAGTGCCCTTGATCAAACGCAAGGGATCGGTGCCTTTCGGTCAGTGGATTGGAGGGGATTGCTCCTGGACAAAGTACACGGTCTGGATTTTTCAACACTTCTTCAGGATGTGGAACCATTCCTGGAGCGCCCACTGGATGCCAGACTGATAAGTGCTGAGAATTTTCAGTCGTTGCTGGAATGAGAGTGGCCCCATTTAGGCCATTGAAAGCGGGGACAAAGCCGGATAAACAGGTTAAAATACGCGGCTTGTCGACTTTAATGCGCCCGTAGCTCAGCTGGATAGAGTACTGCCCTCCGAAGGCAGGGGTCACAGGTTCGAATCCTGTCGGGCGCGCCATTAAAAAAAATAATAAATACAGTTACTTATATCAACATCACAGCCCTTTCTTATGTCCTGTTGATGTCAGAAAATATTGATTTAAATCCTGTGTAAATCATTTAGAGTAGATACAGGTTCTGTTCATGAACCGGCGACTGGTCAATTAGATGGTGAGCTTCTATGGGTATTCCAGCCTATACCAAGATAAATGAACGTAAACCTGGGTATCACACTCTCTTTACTGAGTGACATTGCAAATCAATAAAAAACCGCATAATTTCGGGCTTTTTATACGAAAAAATCATAGACTCTTTGCCAATTGTTTCTTGCTGTAACACTGTAAAGCATCCGAGGGCGGATTTACCCCTGTTTAAATTGGAGTGGATGACAAGCCCGGGGGGACGAAATGTAAGGTGGCGTGCAGCTGTGTAGCGCTTCCAGTTCCGTGCCATAAAACCTGTCGCCACGAAGTTGGAGTCAAACATATGACAAATTCGTTGGTTTGGATGGGAATCCTGATCTGCCTGTTACATTCAGCCATGTTCTCCGGGCTGAACCTGGCATTTTTTAGTGTGAGCCGATTGCGCCTCGAAGCAGAGGCGGGTGCTGGCAACCGCGCTGCGACAAGGATATTGGCCCTGCGACGTGACTCGAATTTTCTCCTGACAACTATTCTCTGGGGAAATGTGGGCATCAATGTATTGTTGACCCTGTTATCAAGTTCAGTGCTTGCGGGTGTCTCTGCATTTGCCTTTTCAACCATTGTGATCACTTTTGCGGGTGAGATTCTGCCGCAAGCCTATTTTTCCCGCCGGGCACTGCAAATGGCATCGCTGCTCGCACCCGTGTTGCGCCTCTACCAGTACCTGCTTTACCCGGTCGCGAAGCCCAGCGCCTGGATGCTTGATAAATGGCTTGGCAAGGAGGCGATCATTTTTCTGCGTGAACAACAGCTCAAGGGCATGATTGAACAGCATATCGAGGACGATTCTGCGGAGATTGATTACATTGAGGGAAGGGGCGCATTGAATTTTCTGGATATTGACGATATTCCTATTGCCGAGGAGGGGCAGGAGGTTGACCCAGCAAGCCTGGTACCACTGGAATGCAAGGTTGATTTACCCATGATCCCCGAGACTGAAGATCCCGCTTTCAAAGCGTTTGTCGACAAGGTCAACGCTTCCCGGAAGAAATGGGTGATCCTCACTGACCCGGATGGCTTGCCCCGCCTGATCCTTGATGCTGATGCCTATCTTCGGGACGTGCTTGATAACCATGAAGACATGGATGCTTATCTGTATTGTCACCGGCCGATCATTATCGATGACCCGGACCGTCCTCTGGGATTTGTCATGGCGGATTTCCGCGCAGGCATGACCGATGCCAGTGACGAAGCAATCGCCAAAGACGTCGTCCTGTTATGGACACAGAACAACAAGCGGGTCGTCACCGGTGCAGACTTGCTAGGTCGCCTGTTGCAGGGTATTGGATAAGGAAGAACCTCATCCACAATATACGTGTGACAGGACACTAGTTTGGCCTGACCAGTTTCAAACTCTTCTCGATAAGTTTCAACCGCGAAGATCGCACGGGAAATGTTGCATATGCCTCACGCTCAAAGACTGGTGCGTCATGTACGAGGTGGAGCAGACCGAATTCAATGTCCTTTTCAACCATACGTTTCGGGAGGTAGGCACTTCCTCCCAGCGATCTTATGTACTCATATGCCATCCTGGCTTGTGAAACTCTCATCATCGCTTCGGGGGCATCTGGAAATGCCCGCCTGTGATCGAGGCCGAATGAAAGGCCCCAATCAACAAAAACATAGCCCTTTACAAGGGCTTTTTCGATCTGCAAATCTTTCGAACTGGATACACACACAAACTCGAGTGTCGAAATCTTGCGAATCTGCATAATGTCGAGCTGCGCGGGCTCCAACATGATCGCGACGTCCAGAGTCCCGTCGATCAAACGACGTGTGAGAATTTCGGGCGTCTGCGATTCGGCGATTATTGCCATACCCCTGTTCGCCCGCCGTAAATCATGTAACCAGGATTGCAGTAACACATCCCACAATCTGAGGCTGCCTCCGACGACCAGTTGCTCGGTTGCGTCTGCAAGTGAAACGTCTTGACGCGCAACTCTCCAACCCGCCAGGATTCGTTCGGAATGACGGATCAATCTTGCCCCTTCCGGTGTCAATCGCATCTCACGGCGACTTCGCTCAAAAAGCATCACCCCCAGCTGCGTCTCCAACGATTTGAGCCGACTGCTCACTGCAGCTTGCGTCAGATGTAATGCATCCGCAGTACGACCGAAATGCCTGGTGCGATGCAACTCCAAGAATGTACGAAGTAGTTCAAGATCCATGCGCTATGATAAATATTATTTATATATATAACAATTTATATTAATTGGAATTATTATAATAACCGAAATAAGATATCATCTTTCTTCTTCACTTACGCAAATCCAAGCTAGTCAAGTTAAGTGCCGGCGTGATTTGGACTCTGGGCGCATACAACTTCAATCAACATCATCAATGCCGGGTTAATCCGGCCAAACGACGGAAGCGAAGGCAACGAATAGAATAAAGAGGTACAAAGTGATCAGAGTATTCTTAAGTGACCCTAATACCGGCGAGTCGCATCAAGGCGGAAAGGAGTTAATCGCAGATTGGGAGGCATCGGATAGCAAGCTTATCTGGGTTGACATCGGCGGTGAACCGCACTATTCAGAGGAAGCCCTGCTAGATGGATTCGGAATACACCCTTTTGCAATTCAGGATGCCCTGCGTCTCCGCCACCCGCCGAAACTGGAGCGTTTTGACGACTTTCTCTTCATCCTGCTTCGCGGCCTTGATGCCGATTCTATAGGCATAGATTTTGGTGTTATTCAACTCTCACTGTTTATAGGCGATCGATTCCTTCTGACCCGTCATGCTCAACCATCAGTTTCGGCCAATTGGCTGTTTGAAGAGCTCCAGCGCGATGCGACTATCATGAGTGAGGGACCTGGGGCGCTTGCAGTTCGCCTTAGCAACCGCCTTGCGCGGCGATACGTAGAAATACTCCTGGAATTGGAACCGCGCCTGGACGAAATCGAGGAACAGATGTTCCGTCAGCCCGACGACACCCTTCTGGCAGAGCTCACTGGCTACAAATCTCAACTCAGAAAACTTTCACGTATTGCGAACTATCATCAACAAATTGCCGAGAGGCTGAGAGACAACGATGACCCATTAATCGGCGCAGCACTGTCCCATGAGATTATCGATCTTTACGAGCAAATAGAACGCACTCGGAGTCTTGCCAATTTGCACTATCAGATATCTACCGATCTCACCGATGGCTACCTTGGCATGTCCTCACATCAGCTCAATCGTGTGATGCAGATACTTACGATCATTACTGTAATTTTCGTACCCCTGACATTTCTGGCAGGAATATATGGCATGAATTTCGAGAATATGCCGGAGCTGTCCACTCGTACCGGTTATTTCGTCGTCATTGGAATCATGGTCTTGATTGCGGTCTCCCAGCTCATTTACTTCCGCCGCAAGAAGTGGGTGTGATGGACAAGGACAAGACAATAATTGCAGATATGGTGGACGGTGATGTCTGGTCCGGCTGGTTGAGTGAAATCCAGTTATGGGTCAACGAATATCTGCTGTCGGGTGATACGTTGATCGAGCTCGTTCTGATTACTATCGCAGCCTCCATTGCCTGGCCGATTTCAATCTTTGTTCGGAACAGAATACTAGCACAGGGCGAAAAGTACGCTCGCTATGCTTTATTGCGCAGACTCTGGGCAGTGCTTGGAAAGCTCGCATTTCCTATCGTTTGGCTAGGTGTTCAATGGATTGTTGTTTTCGCTATGAATTACCTGGCGTATCGACACGCGTCGCTGGTCATCACGTCCAGTCTCCTGACTGCGTGGATCGTTATCAGTATAGCCACCGTGTTTGTGGCCAATCCACTTTTATCGCTAATCATCTCGATAGGCGCATGGATAGTTGCTGCGCTCAACATCGTTGGCTTGCTGGATAATGCAATTGCAGTGTTGGATGGCGCAGTGCTCACACTGGGTCAAGTCAACATATCGTTATTGATGGTAGTCCAGGGGCTGATTGCATTGGGAGTGCTTTTATGGATCACGGCAATAGCCGGGCAACTCATTGAAGGACGAATAAAATCGTCACCAAACCTGACGCCTTCCATAAAGGTATTGTCAACCAAACTGTTGCGAATCTTAATGGCGGTGGTGGCGTTCGTTTTTGCGCTGCAGATTGTTGGTATAAATCTTACTGCGTTTGCTGTATTTGGTGGTGCCATCGGTGTTGGTCTGGGTTTTGGACTGCAGAAAATTTTCGCGAACCTGGTTAGCGGCTTCATTTTGTTGTTGGACAAATCTATCAAACCCGGTGACGTTATCGCTATCGGCGATTACTACGGCCGGGTTGATTCTCTTGGTGCGCGTTATGTCTCTGTTCTGACGCGTGACGGGATAGAACATTTGATTCCAAACGAAGAGCTGATCACCACCCGGGTCGAAAACTGGTCGCACTCACACAACCTTGTTCGCGTCAGAAAAACAATCGGAGTTCACTATAAATCAGATGTTAGAAAAGCCATCATGCTTTGTCTGGAAGCAGCGGCAGAGACGCCAAGAATTCTGAAAGACCCGGCTGCCGTGTGTCAACTGCGGGAATTCGCCGACAGCTCCGTAAATCTCGAAATGAGATTCTGGATTGACGACCCGATGAACGGCAGGGCGAATGTTGTCAGCACCCTGCAACTTGGTATATGGGACAAATTTCACGAACACGGGATAGAGATTCCATATCCACAACGCGACTTACATTTACGGTCTTCCGCGCTCGCTTCATTAAGCAACGTCTGACACTCGCATGTTGATACCTTTCGTATCAACTGAACATTCAATTACAACATAAGGACTTTGCCATGAAACTTGCAATACTGTCATGCGGACCGAACTCTTACAGTACGCGGCGCTTGAAAGAGGCCGCACTGGAACGAAATTACGACGTAAAGGTACTTAACACGCTTAAGTTCGCCATCGACCTCGACCAGGGTCATCCGGATCTTTATTTTCGTCAGAAGCAACTCAGTCACTATGATGCGGTGCTGCCTCGTATTGGCGCCTCAATCACCTACTATGGAACGTCCGTCGTTCGACAATTCGAGGAAATGGATGTGTTTTGCGCGAACACGGCCAACGGTATAACGAATTCCCGCGACAAGCTTAGAAGCCTGCAAATTCTCAGCCGTCATCACATCGGCATTCCTCGAACGACGTTTGTCAACGACAAGAAGGATGTACTTCCGGCCATTGAGCGGGTGGGCGGCGCACCAGTCGTCATCAAACTCATCGAGGGAACCCAGGGCATCGGCGTATTGCTGGCGGAATCCATCAAGGCCGCCGAGTCCATCATCGAACTTCTGCAAAGCCAAAAACAGAATGTGCTGATTCAAAAGTTTGTGGCAGAAAGTAAGGGCAAGGATATCCGCGCTTTCGTCGTCGGCGATCGCGTCGTGGCCGCGATGAGGCGGGTCGCGCAAGGCCAGGAGTTTCGCAGCAATGTACACCGGGGTGGCGTCGCTGAGGCCATAGACCTGCCCGAGGAATATCGTCAAACGGCTGTTCGCTCTGCACAAATACTTGGATTGCGGGTCGCCGGCGTTGATATGCTTGAGAGTGATGCAGGTCCGCAAGTCATGGAAGTGAATTCGTCGCCCGGTCTTGAAGGTATTGAACGATGCACTAATCTCGATATCGCCGGTGCCATCGTTGAATACATTGCCGCACGTGTTGACTTCCCGGAGATTGATGTGCGGCAACGACTGACCGTCAGTAGTGGGTACGGCGTGAGCGAAATTCACATACCTAGGGGTTCAGGTTTCGCTGGAATGACAATTGCCGAAACGAAGCTGCGGGATAGCGATGTTAACGTACTTACATTGTATCGGGACAAAACCGAAATCCCCAATCCTCGAGTTGACCGGAAGTTAGAATCTGAGGACAGGCTTTTATGTTTCGGCAAACTCGATGCAATGCGTGGCTTGCTTACGCCGAAATCGCAGCGTCGCAGGCGCCCCGACATCAAAAAACTTGGATGAGCCGTGTTCACGCATTGCCATCAGGGTAGCGGAAATATTTTCTATAATGACTTGCAGGCAAACCCAAGGAGAAAACCCATCACCCTGACCTTGTTAATTTTACGAGGCGAACGGGCCTACGAGGCAAACGGGCCGAGGCAAACGGGCCGGATACATTAACAGAAATTGTATCCAGCCCTTTTTATTGAACTTCCGGCTAAACGGTCTTTATCCTAGATGCCGCCTCCACCAATGGGTGTTTCGCGGGTTTTGACGATTACACCACCGTCGTTGCGGGTGACGAGGCTACCGGGTGGGGTGCTCTGCAACAGGAATACGTTGCCGGCCACGGTGGTGCCGCGGCCGATCACGGTGTCGCCACCGAGAATGGTACTGTTTGCATAAACCACCACGTCGTCTTCAACGGTAGGGTGGCGCTGGATGTGTTTGATCGGGCGGCCGTGTTCGTCAAGCGGAAAGCTCTTCGCGCCGAGAGTCACGCCCTGGTAGAGCTTGACGTTGTTGCCGATGTGGCTGGTTTCGCCGATGACAACGCCGGTGCCGTGGTCGATAAAGAATCCCTTGCCGATGGTGGCGCCGGGGTGGATATCAATGCCAGTGAGTGAATGGGTGTGTTCGCTCATGATGCGCGGGATCAAAGGCACTTCGAGTCTATAGAGCTCGTGGGCGATGCGGTGCGAGGTGATGGCGACGAGACCGGGATAGGCTAGTTTGATCTCAGCGTAGCTCAGCGCTGCAGGATCGCCGTTGTAGGCGGCTTTGATATCCTCAATCAGCAGGGTTCGGATTTGCGGCATGCGCGAGAGGAAGGTGTTCAGAATTTCGGTGGAGGCCATGAACAAGTTGTCGATCGGCGGGCGATTTTCGTGCAGGTCGGCCGCGCCCATCCAGCGAAAGGGCATGGCTTTTTCAATTTCCTGCTTGAGAATGTCGGATGCGTTCTTCAACTGCTTGATGAAGAATCCCCGGAAGTCCGTCGGCTCGGGCATGTACTTGCCCGGAAACAGGATGTCGGAGAGGATCCGCAACGCTTCGATGACCCGATCAAGCTCCGGATGTTCCCAAAGCGGACGGTCGGGCAAATCTGCATCGCCGACCGCGTAAAGTGGAATCAGTTCTTCGGCGATTTTTTCAATTTGTCTAATGGTGTTCATGAGAGATCAGCTCTAATAACAGCCTGTAAGCATACGCATAACCAGGCGAGAGGTATTGATGTGGGTCAATGGCTAGAGGACGTCGGCTCATTATGGATGACAATTATTGTCAGTTTTACTGACCTATTTTGGATGACTGCAAATTAATTTAGCTAAACCCGATTTAGCCAAGAATTTTTATTATTCTCTATCACGTTGTATTTATTGTTATTTAATGTAATTATTATTAAATAATTCATTTCGGCTCGATTATTGCATCTATATAACATAGCCAATGATTGGTGAGATTTCACAGTTTTTGGATCGTGAAATTCCGACATGGAAAATGCTTGCGGATTCCCCGCAAACACATAGTCTCCCGAAAGTGGTTTTTAAGATTGTCCATTAGGGCTATCCGGAATCACTAACTCAGTCTGCAAAATCAGGCTGAATCTGAGGAGAAAAGAAAATGTTAGATTTAGTTACAATATTTTTGATGACATTCTCGGCTGCGTTTATTGCCGTCCGTCTTTATCGTGCCGTAGATGGTTGGCAAGGTTTCAGGCAACCATTGGTGGGGCAACAAAACAAACCTTCAAAGATGTCACTCAAGGCTCAGTTGGGATTCATATCACTGATTTCCGAACCCAGGCAGAAAGCGAAGACAGTCAGACTCCGTAGCCCTAAAAACGGAGTAAAAGCACCATGGGGTTGGTAGTAGTTGCCAAGGGCGTGTGAACTGTCAGGGTGCAAAGCCAATGGATCAGTCGATAAACACCAGGTGGCAGCGCATCAATATCAACAGGTGATTCAACCACCTCACCATCCACCGTGTAATCACGCCAGGCAAACGGGCCGGATACGTTAACCATTATTGGTAGGAAATTGTATCCGGCCCCTTTTTTGGCCCCTTTTTATCTTTCTTCTTTTTATTCTTTTTATTGGAGCTGCTGCGCTATCCAGGTGTCGATCTTCGCTTCCATCAGATTCAATGGCAGTGCACCTTCCTCCAGGATCCGGTCATGAAACGTCCGAATATCAAACCGGTCACCCAGCTGTTCCTGCGCCCGTTGACGTAATTCAAGGATCTTCAGCATACCCAGCTTGTAGCCCAGTGCCTGGCCGGGCCATACCGCGTAACGTTCAATTTCTGCGGTGGCTTCATCGAGATGAATACCCTCAGTGGCAACAGAATAGTCAATCGCGCGCTCCCGACTCCAGCCCATCGCGTGCATGCCGGTATCGACCACCAGCCTGACCGCTCGATGTAATTCCTGCTGCAGGCGGCCAATGTCATCGACCGGGTCATTTTCATAAAGCCCCATTTCGCTTGCAAGGTACTCAGCATAAAGGCCCCAGCCCTCACCGGCTGCGTTGGAATAAAAAATGGTATTCAGGATGGGCAGCGAAGGATCGAGGCCCAACATGGTCTGTAAGTGATGTCCCGGGTTGGCTTCGTGATAAGTCAGTGTCTGCAGGGAATACGACGGCAGGGTGGCTGTGTCGGCCAGGCTGATCCAGAAGGTGCCGGGGCGGCTGCCATCCATCGACGGGGCATCATAAAAAGCGCCACTGGTGGACTTTTCGCGATGAGGTGGAACAACCCTGATTGCAACTTCCTGCTCGGGTAATTTACCAAACCACTGCGATAACCTGGCGTCTGCCAGTGCAAGGTCGGCTGCAAGGTCAGCCATCAGTTGCTCCTTGCCTTCAGCGGTATTGGAATATATGTATGCAGGGTCCTGCAGCATGTCACTCATCCGTGCACCTACCGTGCCCTCGGAATAGCCGATAACTTTGAGCAACTGGTCCATTTCTCCGTGGATGCGCTGCACCTCGTTTAGCCCTATAGCATGGATCTCATCGGCTGACAGGGTCGTGTCAGTCATGTGTGTAATCATGGCCTGGTAAAAGGCAGCTCCATTGGGCAGACGGCCAACGCCTGCTTCGTGAGATGCCACTGACAGGAGTGCGGTCAGGGCATCTATCAATCGCCTGGTGGCTGGATAAACCTGCTCATCGACCACAGCAACGGCCTGCATCACAAATTCGTCCGCTCGCTCAATGCCGGCATTGGCCAGCTTCTGGCTGAAAGTAGTCACCAGGGTACTCTCGGGCGCCGGAACTGCGAGCCCAAGAGCCAGATTGGAGATTGCCCGGTCGATGCTGAAATCGGGCGGCACAACGCCCACATCACGATCGTATGCCATTTTCTCGATCACATCATCGAGCACCATGGCATAGAGATTCAATCGGTTGAGATAGGCCACGGCGTCCGCTTTGGTTTGCACCGCCATCTTGTCCTCGAGTATTCCGGGGATTTCAACATGAGGGCCGGACAGGTGAGAGACTGCGTAGGGAAGGAACCAGTTTCCATATTCACCCAACACGGAGCCATAATCGACCAGGGTTGCCGGTATGTAGGCATTACCTGCTTCCGTTTTGACCAGTTGCAGACTGATTTTCTGGCTTTCGGTCAACGTTGTGTCATTGATGCTTGCCAATTCATCAAGCATCGCCTTTAAGCCCGCCCGTCTTTCAGTTTCACCGGCTGGGGAATAATTGCCCAGGCGGCTGGAGGTACCGGCACCCGCTTTTTCATCAGGTATACCAAAATAAGTTGCCGTTTCCGGTCGTAGAGCGAAATAGTCCTTCGCCAGCTGTTGCATCCGGCTGTCGAAATCCGTGGCCACACTTGTCGCGGTCTCGGTGGCCTTTTCCGTCGGTACAACGGCGGGTTGTTCATCGGTACAGGCCAACAGGGTAAAGCTGCTTAGCAGGGCGAGGGAGAGATTCTTGATCATTAAATCGTGCTCTGAAATTAAAGTCCGGGGAGCGTAGCGGTTTTCTACTGCGGAATCCACTCCGAGTTCCCCCGGCCCAATTTGGTATTGTGGTACTCAAGTTGTCGGATTTTGCTTTTACGAAAGAGCAGGATACCCGCCGCTTCTTTAGTCGGGCCTTAATGTAAAGTTCCCATTGTTTATGGCATATTATTGGTCGCGTCTTGGCGTGAGCCAGGACAATTCCGGATTTCGCTACTCAGCAGCCTTGGCAGGTTGTTCTTCAGATAGAAGTATGCTGAGCAACTCCATCACTTCATGGGCAGTGGAGGGTAAACGAACGTTTCCGTTGTCTTCACCGAACTTCAAACATAATCTTGATTTCAATTCCTGGTTGAGATCAAACAGGCCAATACCATGCATGGCCCAATCCGCAAATTTTCTTTCCTTAATCTCTGTGAAGCTGATCAATTGTGTCCCTTCATGACGCGCATCGCGCGCGATTCGTTCAAAGGTTGCATTCAATGGTTCAAACGGCCCCTCCAATACCTGGAGAAAGTGAGTTTCCGTTACAACCAGTACCCCTGTAATGTCATTTGCGGGATTATTACGAGTGCTGCTGACAAGAATCGACTCCACCAAATCCCAATTGGCCGGGCCCTTACAACGGCTTTTGTATATCAATAGATTCAATTGTCCTGCCGAAGATGTGTTGCCCCTAAGTTTCTTGATCGTGTGCGGGGTAATAGGTTGCGATCGGTTCACCTCGTGATCGCGTTTGACTCCCTCGGATGTGATTTCATATGCCCAGGCTAAAAACAGGGCAAGCGGAAAGCCGGCAGCCAATAGCACCAGCACGGTCTTTATCGCCCAGTCCGGCGTGCCAAAGCTCTCAAACACCAACTGTAAAACCTGAGCGACCATCCACGCAATGAGCACGTAGGCAAAGCCCACCTTGAAGACTTTTCGGCGTTTTAATTCGTTAAAAATTGACAAGGGCTGACTTCTTTGTTTCCGTTATTGCTGTAGAGCATAGTTGTTTAGCCAATAAATTCCAAAAGAATCATTAAATATGAGCGGTCTGGTGCTTCCACCTGATCCCAAAACTTTCTTCTTTTTTAGTTTGGTGCTGCCTGTAGGTCTTCGCGAAGTGTCTTTGCGGGCAGCCAGACATACCAGCGTTTGTCCCGTGGTGCCAGCCTGTCCGCGAGCAAGCCGCCTGAAAATACTCCGATGGCGCTACCCAGGCCAATGATCAAAGCTAACCAGGTGCCGAGCTCGCCAGTTGACATACCATAGCTGCGTATCATGAACGATGCCGTCCAGCTACTGATGCTGTAGCCTGCGAATGCGTTGAGAGCCGCTCCCATTGCCATGTGCCTAAATGAGCGTCTGTTCCAGAGCAGTGCGGTGGTTTGGCTAAAGGGCACCGCTGTTGTCGATGCCTTGCGATTTTCTGACTGGCCTCGAACAGGCTCGACCAATGTCATTCTAACCAGTGCTGCCAGCAGGATGCCGGGGAAAAGGGGCCGGATACATTTTTTAAAATGTATCCGGCCCCTTTTTTTGCGTTGGCCCCTTTTCCGGGGTTACTCTCACCCCAAACCTCGTGACCCAGATATTGTGGGCACCCAATGGTGTCATCGATTTTTTGCCTTTTCACACAGAACCATGTAATCATGCGCGACTCCAGATTGTTCTGAAAAGGTCCCTGTCATGTTCTCACGCTTAATTCTGACCCTGATCCTGTTGTCCACCGCCAGTGTAACGATTGCTGAGGATGACACCGGGACACGTATGTTGCGCTACCCGGATTTGCACGCCAATCAACTGGTATTCACTTATGCCGGCGATTTGTGGCTGGCACCAGTTGACGGCTCCCAGCCTGCTCGCCGCCTCACGTCCCACCCTGGTATGGAGCTATATCCGCGTTTCTCCCCGGATGGCTCACAGGTCGCCTTTACCGGTCAGTACCGCGGTGATGAACAGGTTTATGTTATTGACACAGTGGGCGGCAAACCCACCCAACTGACGTTTTACCCCACCCAGGGTCCCTTGCCATCGCGCTGGGGTACAGATCATCAGGTATACGATTGGACCCCGGATGGTCAGGCGGTATTGTTCCGTTCCAACCGTCAGTCATTCAATGACCCCATGCTCTATCGGGTTGCTGTCCACGGTGGTTTGCCGGAAGCCTTACCTATGCCACGGGCAGGCTCAGGTGTCTACTCACCCGATGGTAACAGCATTGTTTACTCTCCTTTATTTCGAGATTTCAGAACCTGGAAACGTTATCAAGGCGGCTGGGCACAAAACCTTTACATCTACGATCTTGGCGCTGGCACAGCGCGGCAGATCACCAACCACGAGCGCACCGAACGAGACCCCGTCTGGCTGAAAACCGGCTTGTTTTACGTTTCGGACCGCGATGGCACGCTGGAGCTGTTTGCCCACAATGAGAATGGTGATACACAGCTGACCGAGTACGACACCTGGGACATCAAATGGGCCAGCGGTGATGGCGCGCAACGCATCGTCTATGAAGTGGCCGGCAGAATTGGACTTTATGATACCGTCAGCAATCAAGAGACCCTTTTGAGGGTGCTGGTTCCGGATGACCAGGTGCGACGTACGGCCCGCAGCATAAAAGTCGGTGATCAGATGGAGGATTTCAATGTGTCTCCGGACGGCAAACGTGCGCTGGTTGTCGCACGTGGTGATGTGTTCTCAGTGCCAGTTGAGCACGGTATCACGCGCAACCTGACCCAGCGCGGCAACGCCCACGACCGTGAGGCCGTGTGGTCACCGGATGGTCGCCAGGTGGCTTTCATCAGTGACCGTAACGGTGAAGAGCAACTGTTTGTGATACCGGGTAATGGCGGTGCGGCGAAAGCGCTGTCCGACGCGGTACCGACGCGGCTTTACTACCCCATTTGGTCTCCGGACAGCAAGCATATTGCCTATCACGATCACCGTGGTGTGATTCATGTCACAGACCTCGAAGGTAAACACCACCAGGTCTTTGATTCGCCCTACGACACCGTTGACGACTATGTCTGGTCACCCGATTCCCAATGGCTGAGTTTTAGCAATCAAACCAAATCGGGGGCAAAAGCGCTGTATCTGTGGTCTGCTGCTTCCGGCAAGGTAAGCATGGCCACCAAGGGCTTTTTTAATGCTTACTCACCCTCATTCAGTCACGATGGAAAACACTTGTTTTTTATCGGTGATCGTCAATTTGCACCGCAAATAGGGTCGTTTGAATGGAACTATGTGGTCAACCGGGCCAGTGGGATTTACGCCCTGGCATTGACCAAGGATGCCGGTAACCCATTCTCCGTCCGTAATGATGAAGTGTCCATCAAGGAGGCCGGCAATGAAGACAAAAATGGCAAGAAGGACAGCGAAAAAGACAAAGAGGACAAAGAAGAAAGCGTGAAGGTCGATGTTGATTTTGACGATCTTGCCGAACGGGTGATCAAGGTTCCGGTTGATGAAGACAATATCAAGGGCGTGATAAGTCTGAAAGACCGCCTGCTTTACGTGACCAGCGGCGCTTTCTACTACGGTCGCTCATCCGACACGAAAGTTGCCCTGCGCTCATATGATCCTAAGGAGCGGAAAAGTGAGATTCTAATAGAAGAGCTGAATGAAGTTGAAGTCAGCGCTGATGGCCAGTTTGCTTTGATCAGCAAGGATGACGGCATTTACCGTGTGGAGTTGGATAAGCCCAAAGAACCGAAAAAAATTGACCTGAGCAACCTTATCGTGAATCGTGCACCCGCCGAGGAATGGGTGGTCATCTTTGATGAAGTCTGGCGCCGATTCCGTGACTATTTCTATGTCGACAACCTGCACGGCTATGACTGGGAGGCCCTGCGTGGCCGCTACCGCCCGTTGGTGGTTGATGTCTCCACCCGCGAAGACCTTAATACGCTCATGGGAGAAATGATTGCCGAGCTGAGTGTGGGCCATGCCTACGTACAGGACGGTGACCTGCAGGCCGGTGATCGTTCATCGGTAAGCCTGTTGGGCGCGCGCTTTGAGTTGGACGAGCGCAACAATCGTTATCGCATTGCACACATCTACTCCGGCCAAAACGAAGAGTCGAAATATCGCTCACCACTGACCGAGGTTGGCGTGGATGCCGGTGTCGGTGATTATATTTTGGCGATTGACGGCAAAAATCTCGACGGTGCGATCAACCCCTATGCCCTGTTGACTGATCTTGGCAAACAGCCGGTTGAGCTGCTGGTCAATGACAGTCCTGATACTAAAGGCGCACGCCGTGTGCTGGTAGATCCCATCGCCGATGAAGGACCACTGGTGTATCTGGAGTGGGTGCAGAATAACCTGAATTATGTGAACGAGCAATCCAACGGGCGAGTGGGCTATCTGCACATCCCGGACATGGGTTCCGGCGGCATTTACGAATTCATCAAATGGTTCTATCCGCAGATTCGCAAGCAGGGCCTGATCGTGGATGTTCGCGGTAACGGCGGCGGCAATGTGTCGCAAATGATCCTGCGGCGCCTGATGCAAAAACCACTGGGCTTTGGGTATCGTGCACATAGCGAATGGGTGGACACCTACCCGCAAATAGCCTTCAATGGGCCAATGGTTTCACTGATCAGCGAAAACTCAGCTTCGGATGGTGACATCTTCCCCTACTTCTTCCGTGAGCTTGGCCTGGGCCCACTGATCGGCAAAAAGACCTGGGGTGGGGTTGTGGGCATCACTGGTCATGGCCCTTTACTCGACGGCGGTAACGTTTTCGTGCCGGAATTTGGCATGGGACAAACCGGCAAAGGCTGGATAATTGAAGGCGAAGGGGTGGCCCCGGATATTGAAGTGGCCAACAATCCCACAACGGACGCAGATGCCCAACTGGATCGGGGCATTGCCGAGGTGCTGCAGCGCATCGAAGCCAACCCGCCTGTATTCATGCCCAAACCGGCGGGGAAAGATAAGACACAATAGGGTTTAATCCCCAATCAACTCAAACACCAACAAAGGCCCGTTTCCTGCGGGCCT
>Ga0316190_10001547_pt1 | contig 16688 bp, 18 predicted proteins | sample Eddworburrow2_MG_FD_204929 | JGI IMG/M metagenome (GOLD analysis project Ga0316190, IMG submission 204929) | Coastal sediment microbial communities from Maine, United States - Eddy worm burrow 2 | ecosystem: Environmental > Aquatic > Marine > Coastal > Sediment | place: USA: Maine | collected... | reverse complement strand
TGAACAATCTTAAAGACCAGGGTGGTGAAACCGAATTCCAGCATCAACAAGTTAGCATCACCCCGCAGGCCGGCAAACTACTGCTGTTCCCACCCTTCTGGACGCATCTGCATCGCGGCAACACCCTGCTGTCCGGCCACAAGTACATCGCCACCACCTGGGTAGTCTTCGCCTGACCCCGCTCTGCACACTATTCAAACCTCGTCTATAGGAGCGAAGCCTCTCACGTCATCCCCTCGCGGGCAACGCCCCCGATGTCATCCCCGCGCAAGCGGCGGTCCGACGCATCGGGATCTTACAACCTGCTTAAATCGTACTGATTGCTTATTGCTACTAAACCAGCCCATCCTGAAGATGTTTTAATCCAGCAGGGTGCCTACTATCGCGTCGTTCTGTCCGAGATTCCCGCGTGCGCGGGAATGACAGAAGTTGGCGTGCACTGCGATCAACGTATCGGGATGACGGCTAGAGGAGTCACCTGCACGGGGATGACGTCAGGTTAGCGGGAAACGCGATAGCCCGGGGTCGGGGTTTCCCCGCAGACGACTAGCGGCAGGACAGCCGCGGGACCGGGCCAGGGATGGCCCATCGGAGCCAGCGGGGAAACCCCGGCACCGGGCGCTGATTCAGCAATTCAATATTCAGAAGCACTTAAAGATCAGCGCATCTCGCTACGCATAGCAATCAGTTAACCAGTCCCCTGACCCGACGATCGGTTTTTAAACTAAGAGGCAACGCGAGAGCCGGGGTCGGGGTTTCCCCGCAGGCGACTAGCGGCAGGACAGCCGCGGGACTGGGCCAGGGACGGCCCATCGGAGCCAGCGGGGAAACCCCGGCACCGGGCGCTGATTCAGCAATTAAAGCTATTAATCGTCGAGAAATTCGTTACCCTGAATTTCACCTTCGATATTGATACGGATGCGGCGAGTAGCGGGTTTGTTACGCAGAATATAAGCAGCCATCAACAGCGCAAAGTCCTTGTTCTCCTGCTGCATTGCGGTGAGCAGTTTGTCGGCAACGATCTGGCAACGTTGATTTTGATCAGGATCCGGCACCCACCAGCGACTCATCTGCCAGCCACAGTTCATGTCCTTGTCCATCTTGTCAAAAAACTCACCTGCTTCAAGCATTAACGCTTCTGGCACATTAAGCTCATAACTCTTATCATCGATTTCAACGGTAACATTCATACGGCTTTCCAAAAATCATGGTAGTAACAATTCCCGACCTGCTGAACACGACTCAACTCGAGGCCCTGTGTTCGGTGCTGCGCCAGGGCAAATTCGTCGATGGCAAACTAAGCGCAGGCGATGACGCCCAACCGCTGAAAAACAATCTTGAGCTTGCCGACGCGGAGCGCTACAGCGCACTCAACAATGTCGTGATGACCGCTCTGGTGCAACATCCCGAATATCTGCAAACCGCGATGCCGGCCAAAATAGCCGCCCCTATTTATGCTCGCTACCTCGCCGGCATGGAATACGGCGGCCACATTGACGATCCGATCATGGGAGCGCCCGGGGCACGCTATCGCTCTGACATTTCGATCACCGTGTTCCTCAACGCCCCCGATGAGTATGAGGGCGGTGAATTACGCATAGCAACCGCACAAGGCAGTCAGGCTTACAAGTTGGCGGCCGGAAGCGCACTGCTCTACCCGTCGACCTGCTACCACGCGGTAACACCGGTGAGCAGCGGCGAACGGCTGGTCGCGGTAACCTGGGTGCAAAGCCACATTCGGCGCGCTGATCAGCGTGAAATCCTGATACAGCTCAATCAGGCGAAGACCTTACTGGCCGACGACGCTGGCGCAGACCGGCAATTGGCGAGCTATCAGAAAATCAATCTCTGCTACGCAAACCTTTTCCGCCTGTGGGCCGACGCTAATTGACCCGGCCTGCGCGGTGGTCGCCAACGAGCTGAATCAGCGCTTCGAGCCTTTTTCCGCGTGCGCGAGGTCTACCAGCCTGGTCGCCAATGCCTCGTAACTACGCTTGTGCAGCGCCACTTCGGTTTCACCATCGGTATCGTAATATTCCTCGGACGAAAAATCACCGCGCTGCTCGAGCTCGATGAATTTGTGCTGCAAATCCAGCATTTCCTTGATGATTGCCTGTTTCTCACTCATTAGTATTCTCCAATTTTTTAAAGCGGCTGCATGCAGCCCGTACTAGTAACCACCCTTGCGTCGGCTTTCCGGTAATCCCGCAATTCTACCACCCTGCTTGCTTGGATCGCCCGGAAACAAATCGTACAGCGTCTTTGCATTGATGCTTTTATCGCCCCAGGTTCGGCTCATCGCCTTTACCAGGGTGCGAGTGTTCGGCTGGTTGCCGGCATTGTTGACATATTCATCACGCAGGTAATGCAGCACGTCCCAATGGCGTTGCGTGAGCTCGAGCCCATCCTCCGCGGCGATGAGTTCGGCAACCTCTGTCGACCAGTCTTCCAGGTTTTCCAGGAACCCGGTGTCGGTAGTCGCGATGTCCTTGCCATCAATCGTAAATCCCATAATTTTTTCTCCCGTCTCGCTATATCAATCTGGCTATATCAATTCAATTCTATTCCTGGGCCGTGTAAACGGGATCAATCCCTCTGTGCGGCACAAACAGGCCACAACCCAGCCGCTGAGCGTCGCCCAGACCCCGTTGCTGCAGGCAAACCGACTCTTCAGGCTTTAGGTCGGCGACCAGCAGCGCGCGCGTAAACAACGACCCCTGTTCACTGCGAATCTGTCCACTGCGCCCACAGATCATCCGCGTCACGACGATACCAAGCTCGCGCAATTCTGTCGCCACCTGCGCGAGAAAATCCGGCTCGGGCTGATCAGGATCACAACAAATGGCACGCGCATGGAGACTGGCCATGGTCGATAACTGACGAATCGTGCTGTCACCGACCTCCAGTTGCTGCTGGCCAAGTTGCAGAACCTGCTCGCTGAGCCCTGCCAGTTCGTCGTAATCCTTGCGATGCAGCCTGATTGCGAGGCGGGCTCGACGTGACAACGGCATCTCCGTATCGGTTTGCTGCGGTCGATTCCAGCCGTTACCCGAACCGGCCATGCGCACACCATGCACGCCGATGCGGGCAAAGGTTTCCGCTTTCAGCTGTGCCCTCAAAGCTTCGGCGAGCTGATAAGCATGGTCGATCTCAAGCTTGCTCCCGCGCAGCCTGAACACCAGATCAAATATCTCATCGGGTACTTCAAACCTGGTTTCAGGCTCGTCCGCTTCGCGCCAGTAAAGATTATCCACATTCATGCGCGGGAGTCAGCAGCAAAACCCTGACCGAGGTCAATCGCATCGTGATAACGAGCGCGATAGACGAGACGTGCCGGGCCCGCGGGGTCGTCTTGAAACGCCTCGCGTCCATGCAGAATATTGTTGCAGATGATGCCCTGCCCGGCCTGCAAACGTATCTCGATCATCGCCTTGCCTTCCATCAGAATTTCGCGCACCAGATTCAACGCTCGCTGACTGCAATGATCCTTTTTCCAGACGATATTGTGCGGACGCGAGGTATAGCGCATGTTGAGCGTACAGGATCTCGGTTGCAGCGAAAACACCGGCCCCGATTCCTGCGCGCGAATCACCTGGTTGCCCTGCACATTGGCAGGAATGCTCAACAGATCGTCGTGCATCAGGGCTTCCAGCAATTCGGTCGACTGATCGCGAATCAGCAGGTACATCATTTCATGGTCGAACAGATAATTACCGCCGCCGCGTACCGAGGGGTTGACACAATAAAGGGCGAAAGCATTGATGCGTCGCACATGCGGATTGTAATAGCCGTCCGTATGCCAGTTCATCGCGCGGTTGGTATAGGGAATGTATTGCGCACGACGATCGGATTCGCCCACCACGTGCAGCGCGGTCACCTTATCGTCATCGGCGCCGAGATTGGTGTCGAGATCCCGCAGGCCGAACTGACGGTTGAGTGCCAGAAACTCGCGCTTGCCGAAGTTTGCATTGGGCGCCTCGAAAATAATGAAATTATAGGCATCGACATGCTGTTGCACATCCACCAGCTGACTATCCGTCAGCAACCCGCTCGCGTTCAGGCTAAACACCTGCGTCGGTCGGGTTCGAGACCGATTCTCGAGTTTGTGATTACGCCATCGCTGGTAGGCGGCCTCGTTTTCCAGCAGGTAGGGCGAGTTTTCTTCGCAATGGTTGAGCAGGGCCTTCATATGGTCTAATGTTACGCTTGATTCCAGTTGGGTTACGGCCAGCCAGGTTACGGCTAGATTCGGGACCAAATTTGGTCCGATTCTATTACAGCCACGCCGGGAATGGAGCATCCCATCGGGAGGAGCTTGCGACAACTGCAGACTTAACTTGTAACACATTGATTTTTATGACTAAAACCCAGCGCTTTACAAACATAATGTTGCTGCCTGTTGGTCTGCTGGTAATCACCTATCTCAATGGGGATAAGCACCCTGTTTTCTGCACCCCATGCGGGGGATAGCCGATTGGACGCGATTGCAACAAACTAACGCGCAAGCTCGAGTTCTACCAGGCCTTTAAAAATAATGATAAATTGGCGACTGATTAATTGGTAATGCATAAAGTGGCGATAAATTGATCCTGCGCATGCCAATCCGGGAATTTGCGCGATACGATCGCTCATGAATATATAGGAAATAACACTATGGCTAAAAAAGCACACGTTACGCCAATGCTCGACGAACTCGAGAACGGTCCCTGGCCCAGTTTCATTTCCGGCATAAAACGCCTGCGCGACGAACACCAGGACGATCGCATCAACGGCATGGCCAACTCCCTGCTCGGACAGCTGGAACATTCCTACGAAACCCGCAAGGGTTACTGGAAAGGCGGCACGGTCAGTGTCTACGGCTATGGTAGCGGCATCATCCCGCGCTTCTCAGAAGTGGCCCATGCCTTTGAGGAGTCAAAAGAATTCCACACGCTGCGGGTCCAGCCCCCGGCCGGCAACTACTACACTACCGACATGCTGCGTCAGCTTGGCGACAGCTGGGAAAAGTATGGCTCCGGGTTGGTGACCTTTCACGGCCAGACCGGCAATATCATGTTCATCGGCACCTCGACCGAGAATACGCAACATTTCTTCAACGAGATCAACGAGTATGGTTTCGACCTCGGTGGCGCCGGCCCCTGCGTGCGCACCGGCATGTCCTGCGTAGGCGCGGCACGCTGCGAACAGTCCTGCGTCGACGAGATGAAAGTGCATCGTACCCTGCTCAACAATTTCACCGACGACGTGCATCGTCCCGCCCTGCCCTACAAGTTCAAGTTCAAGGTCTCCGGCTGCGGCAATGACTGCATGAACTCGATCGAACGCTCCGACTTCGCCATCATCGGCACCTGGCGTGACGATATGAAGGTAGACCAGGAAGCTTTTAAAGAGTATGTCGGCAAGAAAGGCCGCCAGCACACCATCGATAACATCATCACCCGCTGCCCGACCAATGCGCTGTCATTGAATGATGATGATTCGCTCAGCGTCGACAATCGTAATTGTGTGCGCTGCATGCATTGCCTCAACGTGGTGCCGAAGGCACTGTCGCCCGGCGACGACAAGGGTGTGACCATCTTGATGGGCGGCAAGCGCACGCTCAAGATCGGTGATCTGATGGGTACCGTGATCGTGCCCTTCATGAAACTGGATAACGAAGAAGATTATGAAGCGCTGACCGAACTCGCCGAAGAAGTCATCGACTACTGGGCGGAAAACGGCCTCGAGCACGAGCGCTGCGGCGAAATGGTCGAGCGCATCGGCCTGGTCAATTTTCTCGAAGGCATCGGTGTCGAAGTCGATCCCAACATGATTGCAGAGACCCGCACCAGCTCTTATGTGCGCATGGATGACTGGGATATCGAAGCCAAGAAATGGTTTGATCGCAAGGCCGAACAGAAGCAGGCCTCGTAATGGCTATCGATAGCAAAGCCGCAACAAGAAAAGACATGAATGCAGGAGCTGGAATATGATGCAAGGTCAACGTACCCCGATTGAGTCGGGCTGTCCCGATGGTTTTCAGTACATGCATCCGACGATGCGCAAGAACTATGGTAACTGGGCTTACCATGAAGACCCCCGCCCGGGCGTATTGAAGCATACCGCGCATGGCGGCGAGGCTATTTATACCGTGCGCGCCGGCACCCAGCGTATCCTCGACGTGTTTACCCTGCGCAAGCTTTGCGATATCGGCGACGAATTCGCCGAAGGTTATGTGCGCTTTACCATCCGCAGTAACATCGAGTACATGGTGGCCGATGGCAGCAAGGTTGAGCCATTGATCGCTGCACTGGAGAAAGAAGGTTTCGTGGTCGGCGGCACCAAGAATTCGGTAGCGATGATCTCCCACACCCAGGGCTGGCTGCATTGCGACATTCCCGGCACCGACGCCTCGGGCGTGGTCAAATCGATGATGGATGAGCTGATCGACGAGTTTAAAGGCTGGAACATGCCCAATCGCGTGCACATCACAACTTCCTGTTGCCAGATCAACTGTGGCGGCCAGGGTGATATCGCCATCAATATACAACACACCAAGCCGCCGAAGATCAATCACGACCTGGTCGCCAACATCTGCGAAAGGCCCTCGGTGGTAGCGCGTTGCCCGGTGGCGGCGATTCGTCCGGCACTGGTCAATGGCAAGCCTTCACTCGAAGTCGATGAAAAGAAGTGTATTTGCTGCGGCGCCTGTTATCCGCCCTGCACGCCGATGCAAATCAACGACCCCGAACACACCAAACTTGCGATCTGGGTCGGTGGTAACCACTCCAACGCGCGTGGCAAGCCGACCTTTCAGAAACTGGTCGCCGCTGGCATTCCCAATAACGCGCCGCGCTGGCCCGAAGCCACCGCCATCGTCAAGAAGATTTTGCAGACTTACAAGGAGAACGCGCGTGACTGGGAGCGTCTCAGCGACTGGATCGAACGCATCGGCTGGCCACAATTTTTCGAGCTCACCGAATTGCCGTTTACCAAGTTTCACGTCGACAACTGGCGCGGTGCGAGAAACTCGCTGAACGCGTCTACGCACATCCGTTTCTAGCGAGTTCCAGCCATGAAATTCAGTATTATGGTGAGCGAAGGCCCCTACACGCACCAGGCTTCGGACACTGCCTATCATTTCACCACAGCTGCATTGAAAGCCGGTCATGAAATCGTGCGTGTTTTCTTTTACCACGATGGTGTCAATAACGGCACTCGTCTCAGCGTACCGCCACAGGATGACCGCAATATCTGTACGCGCTGGTCAGAACTCGCACAGCAGCACGAACTGGAGCTGATTCTATGCGTTGCCGCCGCACAGCGGCGCGGACTGCTCGACGAGGACGAAGCCAAACGCGCAGGCAAGGACAGCAATAATATCGCGCCGGGTTTCGAGATTTCAGGCCTTGGACAATTGATCGACGCCGGTATTCAGGCCGATCGACTGGTCGTTTTCGGCGATTAGGATCTGGCAATAAGGATTTGGTGAGAAATAATGGCAAGCAAAAAATTTCTGTACGTTAATCGCAAAGCACCCCACGGTAGCATCTACGCGCTCGAGTCACTCGAAGTGGTGCTCATCGGTGCCGCCTTCGAACAGGAGGTGACGCTCGCCTTCATCGATGACGGTGTGTACCAGCTGCTGCAAAACCAGGACAGCAGCGCTATCGGTAGCAAGAATTTTTCACCGACCTACCGTGCCCTCGGGGATTATGACGTCAACCGTATCTTCGTGGAACGCGAATCACTGGAATTGCGCGGGCTTTCCAAGGAAGACCTGATGCCACTGACCTGGGAAGACGAAGACGATGACTGGGCCGAAAAAGACTCCATTCATGTGGTCAGCAGTGCCGAGCTCGCCGAAATTATCGAACAACAGGATGTCCTCCTGAACTTTTAAGTGGGATTAATTGAGTAATAACGAATTGGGTAGCAACGAAATGTCAGTCCTGCACATAATCAACAAATCACCTTACGACCGTAATTCGCTGGATACCTGTTTGCGCCTGGCACGCCCCGGTAGCGCGATATTACTCATTGAAGACGGGGTATACGCCGTTCGCGCAGGTTCGTCAGCCTCCGCCACGCTGCAGCAGGCGCTGGAAAATCACCCGGTTTACGCCCTGCAACCCGATTTACAGGCGCGGGGCGTACAACCTGAATCCCTGATCGACGGAATCAAAATGGTCGATTACGATGGCTTTGTCGAACTGACCACCGAGTATGAAAAAACACAGTCGTGGTTATGACTGTAGAACGCAGCTTGTTACAACACATTTATCAAATCAATCAGAGGTAGAAATGGCTATAGAATTAGACGGAAAATCATACGAGACCGACGAAGAAGGTTATCTGACCAACCTGAGCGACTGGAATGAGCAGCTGGCCAACGAAATGGCCAAGGCTGACGGCGCCGCACTCGATGAAAATCACTGGGAAGTCATCAACTTCCTGCGCGAGTACTACGAGGAATACCAGATTGCACCAGCTGTGCGCGTACTGACCAAGGCCGTTGGCAAGAAACTCGGTAAAGACAAAGGCACCAGCAAGTATCTCTATGAGCTGTTTCCCTACGGACCCGCAAAGCAAGCCTGTAAGTACGCGGGCCTGCCCAAACCCACGGGCTGCGTCTAGCCTGCCATACGGGAGGCGCGACAGCGCTTCCCGGACGCCGGGAGATGATGTTTAGATGTCGTTGTTGACTATTGCATTTACCCTGTTGTTTTATTTTGCAACTCTGGTCCTGGTCATCGGGCTCGGCCTGCGCATACGCCTGTATGCAAAAACACCGGCCCCGCTGCGCATTCCGACCACGCCCGCGCCGATCACGGCGTCAGGGGTGGTTGCGCGGATGTTTTTCGAAGTGACCCTGTTCCGCAGCCTGTTCAAGTCCAACAAGTGGATCTGGATTTTCGGCTGGCTGTTCCACGCCGCGCTGCTGCTGGTATTGCTGCGCCACCTGCGCTACTTCACCGATCCGGTGTGGTCCTGGGTGGCTCTGGTGCAACCGCTTGGTGCCTATGCCGCCTTCGTGATGATCGCCGGCCTCGCAGGGTTGTGGGCAAGGCGCTTCCTGGTCGACCGGGTGCGTTATATTTCCTCGCCATCTGATCACCTGATGCTCGCCCTGCTCATCGCCATCGGCCTCAGCGGACTCGGCATGAAGTACGTCGCGTCAACCGACATCGTCGCGGTCAAGGCTTTCTTTCTCGGCCTGATGTATTTCGACTGGCAACCCATGCCCGGCGACCCCCTGCTGATGCTGCACCTGGTGCTGGTTGCCCTGCTGATGATTATCTTCCCGTTCAGCAAATTGTTGCATGCGCCCGGCATGTTCTTTGCACCGACGCGCAACCAGGTCGACAATCCGCGCGAGAAACGTCATCTGCCGACGCGCGCAGCATCCAGGCAAGCGGGCTAAGGCGGAACTCTTATGGCCGACTTCGATACCCCAGCGCTGAAACCTTACCCGGTCATCCCACCGATCGAAATCGGTGCGATGGCGCACAGTAAACCTTACGTCGCCAAACCTGACATTCAGGGGAAGATCGGCTTTCCCGGCGAATTGATCGACAACTGGCAGCAGGTCGCCATCGATAAAATGGGCGAGCTGGTAGATAACTCCAGGGCGCTGCGCGTATTCCTCGACAGCTGCGTCAAGTGCGGCGCCTGTACCGACAAGTGCCATTACTATCTCGGCACCTCAGACCCCAACAACATGCCGGTAGCGCGCCAGGACTTGTTTCGCTCGGTCTATCGACGCTACTACACCGCCGCTGGCAAGTATTTTCCCGGCCTGGTCGGCGCGCGCGATCTGGACCAGGACGTGCTCGACGAATGGTATAGCTATTTCCACCAGTGTTCGCAGTGCCGCCGCTGCTCGGTCTACTGCCCTTACGGCATCGATACCGCAGAAATCTCAATGGCCGCACGCGAGATCATGGATACCGTCGGCGTCGGCCAGAAATATTGCAACGAAATCATCGGCAAGGCGCAAACCATCGGTAATAACCTCGGCCTGCCGCAGCCCGCGTTGCTCGACACGCTGGAAGGCCTCGAAGAAGACATCGAAGATGAAACCGGTGTCACGGTGCGTCTGCCGCTGGATCAGCACGGCGCCGACATCCTGCTGGTCACACCCTCGGCTGATTTCTTCGCCGAACCCCACGTCGATGGCTTGATGGGCTACGCCAAGGTGTTTCACCAGGCGGGTCTGTCCTGGACCATTTCCAGCTACGCCAGTGAAGCCGCCAACTTCGGAATGTTTATCGGTTCCTATGACAATATGCAGGTGCTGGCACAGCGCATTCGCGAGGCCGCGCTTGAACTCGGTGTCAAGCGCATCGTCTTTGGTGAATGCGGCCACGCCTGGCGCGTCGCCTATAATTTCCTGAACACGCTGGCCGGCCCCTTCGACTTTCTCGACCCGAAATACCCGATGCCGCAACACATCTGCGAGGTCACCTATGACCTGTTACAACGCAATGCCCTGCGCATGGACAAGTCCGCCAACGACGACATGGTGCTGACCTTTCACGACTCCTGCAATGTCGCGCGTGCCTCGCGCATGGGTGACTTCGAAGGTGGGCAGTTCGTGATACCACGCGCGGTCATTCAGGCGAGTTGTAACCATTTCTACGACATGCCGGCGCACGCCACCCAGGAAGCAACTTTTTGCTGCGGCGGCGGCGGCGGTCTGTTGACTGACGACCTGGTCGAGCTGCGTGTCAAGGGTTCGTTACCGCGTATGGAAGCGCTGAAACAGGTTGTCGACGATCACGGTGTGACCCACATGGCGGCGATCTGCGCGATCTGCAAGAGCCAGTTCAGCAAGATTCTGCCCTATTACGGCATGGAAATGGATCAGATTGTCAGTGTGCACCAGTTAGTCAGTAACGCCATCCAGTTGGGTGGCGAGTCCTAAATATTGAGAGATGAGAGAATCCTATGGCAGCGTCTAAAGATGAAGTGAATCGCAAGCTCACCTTCAGAATATACGAAGATGGTGACCATCGCTGGCGCTCGCAGGGTGAGAATATCTTCAACGAGGACACCAGCAACAAATGTCCCACCTACGTGCACCGCACGCCGCCCTGCCAGGGCAGTTGCCCATCCGGCGAAGACATTCGCGGCTGGCTCAACATAGTACGTGGTATCGAGCTTCCGCCCGAGGGCGTCAGCATGCAGGAATACGCCTTTCGGCGCTCCACCGATGCCAACCCGTTTCCATCGATGATGGGCCGGGTCTGCCCGGCACCCTGCGAACAGGGCTGCAATCGCAACAACGTCGACGACTTCGTCGGTATCAACGCGGTAGAGCAATACATCGGCGACACTGCTAAAACCGAGGGCTATAAATTTGAAGCCGTTGCTGCTGTCGGCAAGCAGCGCGTCGCCATCATCGGCGGCGGCCCCGCTGGCCTCGCGGCGGCTTACCAGCTGCGCCGCAAGGGCATCGCCAGCACTATCTTCGATGAGCACGAAGAGCTCGGCGGCATGTTCCGCTATGGCATTCCCGGCTATCGCACACCGCGTGAGTTTCTCGACCATGAAATCAATCGAATCCTGGAACTCGGCGACATCGATACGCGCATGTCGACGCGCGTCGGTCGTGATGTCAGCATCGCCGATCTGGAACAGGAATACGATGCACTGCTGTGGTCGATCGGCTGTCAGTCCGGCCGCGGTCTGCCACTCGAACACGGCGATGCACCCAACTGTATCTCCGGGGTAGCTTTCCTCGAAGCCTTTAATCGTGGGGCCCTGCAGGTCACTGCCGATCGCGTGGTCTGTGTCGGTGGTGGTGATACCTCGATCGACGTGGTTTCAGTCGCACGCCGGTTGGGCAAGATCGACAGCCTGCCGAAGGATCAGCTCACCGAATTCGTGGTCGGCGGCTACACCGCGCACGACTCCGCCTACGCCGCATTGCGCCAGGGCGCTGATGTTACCCTGACCTCGCTGTTTGAACGCGCCGAGATGACCGCCACCGAACACGAAGTCGAAGACGCCATGCGTGAAGGTGTGCGCATTCTCGACGGCGTCATGCCGATCGAAATCATTGTCAACGATGAAGGCCGCGCAACCGCGTTGAAGCTGGCCAAATGTCAGATCGAAGACGGTAAGCCGACCCAGGTCGAAGGCAGCGAATTCGTGGTCGAGTGCGACCTGATTGTCTCCGCCATCGGCCAGGGTGGTGATCTCACCGGCCTGGAAGAGCTGGGTAATGATCGCAACTTGATGGATGCCGACAAGTTTTTCCAGCATGCGCAAAAGCCTGGCCATTTCGTCGCCGGCGATATCATTCATCCGCATTTGCTGACGACCGCAATCGGCCACGCGGCCATTGCCGCAGACAGTATCGAGCGCTACCTCGGTGGTGCCGAATTCAGCAAGCGGCCCAAGGTCGACGTGCACCACTTCAACCTGCTCCACAAGCTCAAGGAAATGGACCTTGAGCCAGGCGAATTTGAGCACCAGGGCACCTGGGGAACCGACGAAGCAAACTTCGCCGTACACAACTACGAAGATCGCGCGGCCAATGAAATCATCTCTTCCGAACGTTTGTTCCTGTCGCACTTCAACTACGAGGCGCGCCACCTGCGTGAAATGCACGGGCCTGATTCGGAACAGGTACTCGGTGACTTTGCCGAACGCACGCGCAGCCTGGGTGAAACCGAAGCGGTCGAAGAAGCCGGTCGCTGCATGTCCTGCGGTATGTGTTTTGAATGCGACAACTGCGTTATTTATTGCCCGCAGGATGCGGTCTACCGGGTTCCCAAGGACAGCAAAACCATGGGCCGCTACGTCGCCACCGACTACACCCGTTGCATCGGCTGCCACATCTGCGCGGACGTCTGCCCCACGGGCTACATCGACATGGCGCTGGGGGATCACTAGAAACCGGTGAGCAGCTACGCCCCAGTTTTGCGTTACCTGGCGCTGAGCGCCCTGCTCGGCTGGTTCGCGTGCCTGCCGGCTGCGGCTGCTGAGGTTGAATCTTCAGGCTTCGGCGCGGTCGTCATTCCACAACCGACCAAACCTGGCAATGCCAGCGCCTGCGTCGAGCCGGTTGACATCATGCGGCGTGATCACATGAAGTTTCTGCTGCACCAGCGCGATGCCACCGTGCTCGAAGGCGAGCGCGACAGCAAGTACAGCCTGGTCGGCTGTATGGATTGCCACAATGCCACCGAACCCACGGAAACCGTGGTCCGTTATCCCGATCCGCAGCACTTTTGCGCCGGCTGCCACCTCTACGCCAGCGTAAAAATAGACTGCTTCGAATGTCATGCCGACCGCAGCCTCAAACAACTGCAGCAGGGTCGCCTTGACCTGCCATTAGAGAATCTGCCGCTCGAAGATCAGCCGGGCTCTGCCCTGCTGTCATTGCAGACCTTTCACCAGCAACTGGGAACAAGCGGTGGCGAGTGAACTCGACAACATCGAACTGCGCCCTGCCCGGCGCCGTTTTATGCAGGGTGCGGCCGCGCTGGCCACGACGCTGATCGCGCCGGGAGTGCTGCTGTATAAAACGGGTCATGCCCAGGGCGAAAATGAGGCTAACGCAGGTAACAAAGATCGCCCTGCAATTCCACGCTGGGGACTTTTGATCGACACCAATGCGCTCAGCGAAGCGGATGTGGATGCCTGTGTATCAGCCTGCCAGCGCGAACACGGCTGGAGTAGCGACGCGGGTTCGCCAACCGATGCCCAGTGGATTCGCAAAGTTCATCTCACCGACAAACAAAGCGGGCAGCAAACCGTGCTGCCGATGATGTGCCAGCATTGCGCCGATCCTCCCTGCGTGGATGTCTGCCCGACCGGTGCCTCGTTCAAACGCGCTGACGGCATCGTGCTGGTGAACAAGCACACCTGTATCGGCTGCCGCTACTGCATGATGGCCTGCCCTTACAAGGCGCGTTCGTTTATCCATGAAGTCCTGCAGGACCAGCTGGCGGTCGCGCCACGTGGCAAGGGTACCGTCGAATCCTGCACGCTGTGCGTGCATCGTATCGATCGGGATGGAGCCAACGCAGTGCCGGCCTGCGCCGAGGCGGTAAACCGGGGTGAGCGCAAGGCAATCCTGTTCGGCGACCTGAACGACCCCGACAGCGAGATCTCGCAGCGCCTGCAAAGTCATCGAACAACCCGCCTACGTGCTGACCTCGGGGTCGATCCCGGGGTAAGCTACCAGGGTCTGTAACCATGCCAGCCACTCCCCGATACTCAGAAATCAGGACCAGCACCCCGCAATACTGGAGCCTGTTGTTGTTGCTTGCCATACTCGCCGCCGTGGGTATTGGTGCGGCGCACCACATGGATGTCGAGGGCCATCACATTTCCGGCATGAATAACCAGGTGGTCTGGGGACTACCACACGTGTTTGCGATCTTCCTGATCGTCGCCGCCTCGGGTGCGCTCAACCTGGCATCGATAGCATCGGTCTTCGGCAAGATCGAGTACAAACCCCTGGCGCGCTTCTCCGCGGTCCTGTCAATCGCCTTGTTAGTCGGCGGACTCGCTGTTTTACTGCTCGACCTGGGGCGCCCCGATCGCCTGATCGTGGCGATGACGCATTACAACTTCAAGTCGATCTTCGCCTGGAACATTATTCTCTACAGCGGTTTTATCGTCATCGCGCTGGCGTACCTGTGGTTGATGATGGAACGCCGCTTCGAGCGCTGGAGCAAGCCCGCCGGTATGTTCGCCTTCGCCTGGCGACTGATACTGACCACCGGCACCGGCTCCATCTTCGGTTTCCTCGTTGCACGCGAGGCTTATGACTCAGCGCTGCTGGCACCGATGTTCATCGTCATGTCCTTTTCCTTCGGTCTTGCGGTGTTTATCCTGCTGCTGCTGGCCAGTTTCAAACTTGATCAGCGCGAGCTCGACGGGATCCATCTGCAACGCCTGCGCAAGCTGCTGGGCCTGTTCAGTATCGGTATCCTGTATTTCGTCATGCTGTTCCACCTGACCAAACTTTACGGCACCCAGAACCATGGTTTCGAGCGCTTCATTCTGCTCGACGGCGGTGTGTACACTCAACTGTTCTGGTTGTTTCAAATTGCCCTCGGCACCCTGCTGCCGCTGTTTCTGCTGTATGCACCGCGCTGGCAAAACTCACCGAAAAGCCTGGTGCTCGCCTGCCTGCTCATTATCCAGGGTGGCTTTGCCCAACTCTATGTGATCATCGTCGGCGGGCAGGCATTCCCGTTGAACATCTTCCCCGGCTACCACGTCGAAAGCAGTTTCTTCGACGGTGTGATCGGCACCTACACTCCCAGCCTGTGGGAACTGTTACTTGGTTGCGCCGGCCTCGCCGGTGCCCTGCTGATTGCCCTGCTGGTGCTTCGAGTATTGCCGATATTGCCGCAAAGTTTACCGGGCGCCAAAGACTGAAATGGCATCGCTGTTCTTTTCCGCCGCACATAAATCCTCGGGCAAGACCACGCTCAGCATCGGTGTCTGCGCCGCGCTCAAAGCACGCGGACTCGGCATACAACCCTTCAAGAAGGGCCCGGATTACATCGACCCGATCTGGCTTGGACTCGCAGCCGGCAAACCCTGCTACAACCTCGACTTCTACGTTGCCGGTCGCCAGGAGGCGATCGATGATTACTGCCATCGCGGCCAAGGGGCCGATATCTGCCTGATCGAGGGCAACAAGGGGCTGCACGACGGGCTCGATCTCGACGGTAGCAACAGTAATGCCGCGCTTGCGAAAGCGCTCGGCAGCCCGGTGATCATGGTGGTCGATGCGCGCGGCACCATGCGCGGTATCGCGCCCCTGCTAATCGGCTACCAGGTGTTTGACAAGGCCGTCAATATCGCCGGCGTCATCGCCAACCGCACCGGCGGCGAACGTCATGAAGCCAAGCTGCGCGCCGCGGTAGAGACTTATACCGACATCCCCTTTCTTGGCGCGCTGCAAAACGACGCATCGATTGGACTCAGCGAACGCCACCTGGGCCTCATTCCCGGTTACGAAGACCTGGCCGCGCAACGTAAAGTCGCCTCGATCGGGGCTGCGATTGCCGATAGCGTCGACCTCGATCGCCTGTTGCAGATTGCGCAACAGTCAACGCCGGTAGCACCTGCTACCTTGCCGCTGCAGCACAAGCCGGAATTTACCGGACTGCGCATCGGCATAGCCCGCGACCGCGCGTTTGGCTTCTACTATCCCAGCGATCTCGAGGCTATCCGCCAGTCCGGCGCAGAGTTGATCGACATCGACACCCTGCATCAGCAAACGCTGCCCGCCATCGATGGGCTGTTCATCGGCGGTGGTTTTCCCGAACGCCACGCGGCGGCACTATCGGCTAATAAAAGGCTGCGCGAGTCGATTCGCAACGCCATCGAGGGCGGGCTGCCCACCTACGCGGAATGCGGCGGCCTTATGTACCTGGCAAAATCAATACACTGGAACGGCGAAAGCCACGACATGGTCGGTGTGTTGCCAGCCGAGGCGATTATGCATGAAAGACCGCAGGGCCGCGGCTACGTTGTGCTCGACGAAAATCCAGACACCCACCCCTGGCCTTCGCGACCGGCAACCGCAGCTCCGTTACAGGCGCATGAATTTCATTACTCGGCACTGCAGGGATTACCCGCAGACGCCAGGTTTGCCCACCGCGTACTGCGCGGCAAAGGAATACAACAGCAACAGGACGGCTACATCCACGGTAACCTGCTGGCGTCTTACG
>Ga0316190_10001544_pt1 | contig 16698 bp, 12 predicted proteins | sample Eddworburrow2_MG_FD_204929 | JGI IMG/M metagenome (GOLD analysis project Ga0316190, IMG submission 204929) | Coastal sediment microbial communities from Maine, United States - Eddy worm burrow 2 | ecosystem: Environmental > Aquatic > Marine > Coastal > Sediment | place: USA: Maine | collected... | reverse complement strand
GAGATCCAGAAGCGGGAAGGATTAATTGCATCGGCTGGAGTTTCCTATAATAAGTTCCTGGCAAAGATTGCCTCCGACATGGACAAACCGGATGGTTTTTACCTGATAAAACCTGCAGATGCTGAAAGATTCTTAGAAGACCTGGATATTGAACTATTCTTTGGTGTGGGTGAAAAAACAGCCCTAAAGATGCATGGCATGGATATCCATAAGGGGCGTGACTTAAAGGCTTATCCACGGGAAGATTTGATCAGGTATTTTGGAAAAGCGGGGAACTATTTCTATGATGTAGTTCGTGGCATAGATGATCGTCCGGTTGTTTCATTTCGGGAACGCAAGTCCATTGGAGCAGAACGAACTTATGATAGCGATCTCTATGAAGTCAATCTGGTAAAAGAGAGACTGACTGAGGTGATTGACATCATGTGGAAGCGCTACGAAGCCAAGAAGAAGCAAGCTAAGACACTTACCTTAAAAATTCGCTTTTCAGATTTCAGTACCATCACAAGAAGCAATACTCAAAAACAGGCCTTCACCTACGAAGAGATGCTAAACACCATGATGAATCTTTTGCCCCTAAAAGAGATTGAAGAGCAAGGGGTGAGACTTTTGGGGGCTACCATGTCTAATTTCCAGATCGAAAGTCAGAAGTCCACGGAACAAATAGAAATTGACTTTGATTCGCGTGAAGATTAGAGCACGCTAGCTTAGTCCGGTTTTCTAGTTAATCAATAATATATAACTAATGGTTTAGTTATTTAACTAATTATTTAGTTTATCTTTGAGAAAACCCCACCAATGAAAACATATATCTCGTTTCTTAGTCTGGCCTTTCTGCTTCTATCCATTTCAAGAAATGATTGTAATGCTTCAGATCTGGTTTTTGGACCCTATGAGGTAGGTTTTAGTACCTATAAAACTTATGACGATTCCAGGTTCTATATCCGGGGTGAGGATACTATCTCCAGACCCTTGCTTATTCATTTCTGGTACCCTGCTCAGGGAAAAAGTATTGGCCACACCCTTGATTTTAAGCATTACATTGATTTAATCGCATTGAGAGAAGACTTTGGTAAATCGACTTCAGACATAGATAATAATAGCTTCTATTATGTAAAGGCTTATTCTGATTTTGCGAAGAGCAACTTTGGTTTGGATACCAGCACAAGCGCCCAAATGATATTAGATAGTCCTGTTTACGCCAAAAACGGGATACCACCACTTCAAACTGGATCTGAATTGCCCCTTCTTATTTACGCTCCTTCAAACAGCAAAGCCTCAGTTCAGAACCACATGCTCTGTGAATATCTGGCAAGTCATGGCTTTATGATATTGTCGGTAGCATCAGCCGGTCCAAATTCCATACAAAGGGAAAAAATCGAGGAAAGCACCATGGCACAGGTGACAGATATGGAGTATATTCTATCTTACTGTGAGGACAGTCTAGGTATTAATTACGCCAGCCTGGGACTATTCGGATATAGTAGCGGAGGAAATGCAATTACCATATTCCAGATGAGAAACGAACAGGTTGGAGCCGTCCTTAGTCTGGATGGAGGGCAGGAATATGGAGCATATATGGGACTCTATAATATGCCTGATTTTAATCTGAATAAAGCGAATGTACCCTATTGCTCGATCGTAAATAATTATGAGAATTTTTCAATCTATCCCTTATATAATTCAATACTAAGCACTGAGAAATATATATACCGAATGCCCCACTTAGATCACAACGGGTTTATTTCCTACTGGCTTTATTTTGACTCCTGTTCACCCGACTCAATGAAAAGCAGCTTCAGTCTAAGTACAGAATACCTGAGTGAATGTGCTCTGGGCTTCTTTAGCAAGTATCTGAAATCTGAGTCTTTATTAGATGAAAGCAAGTATACCCGGACCCCGGACAGTACTTATATCCAGAGAGTTGAACTCAACCAGGGAAGTATCGCAGCAATATGCAATGCGCTACTTAACAACGATCTAAGTGTAGCATCCAGACTAGTAGACGATCAAAATAATGAGTTGTTTGAAGGAGCAAACCAGTTAAATATCCTGGCCAGGATGCTTAATAATAAAGATTTGGTTATCTGGTTATATCAAAAGAGTGTAGAGTATCATCCTGAATCATGGGAGAACCATTATAACCTGGGCTATATTTATAAGGAAAAAGGAGAAACCCTTCTGGCGAAAAACGCCTTGCTCACGGCATTGGAATTAAATCCTGACAATACCGACATTACTGATCTTTTGAACGAGGTAAACAAAATGGAATAAAGTTGTTGCCTGCAATAATATCACCTGGCGGAGAGGAATCCTGCTACTTTATTCCCAAATTTGACCATGATCAGATTGCATTCCTCCCCTCTTCAGGGATTTACTGATTTTCGATTTCGTAATGCTTTTCAGAAGTATTTTGGAGGAATCGACCTATATATCGCTCCCTATATTCGATTGAAAGGAAACTTGGAGATTAAGCCTGCCAATGAACGAGATATATTACCAGCCAATAATAGCTCCCTTGACCTTATCCCTCAGATAATTACCAAAGATGCCAATGAGTTTCTGCATGTAGCAAAGTACGTCCAAAAACTGGGATATAATGAGCTGAACTGGAATCTGGGTTGTCCATATCCCATGGTGGCGAAAAGGGGAATGGGCTCAGGCTTGCTGAACATGCCTGAGAAAATTGACGAATTCTTAGGCAAGGTAAGTGCGGAATCAGATATTCGGGTGTCAGTGAAAATGCGTTTGGGATACGAAAGTCCGAAAGAGATACTTCGTGTCTTGCCCGTACTGGAGAAATATCCTCTTACAAATATCGCCATTCACCCTCGAATCGGGAAGCAGCTTTACAAAGGAGAAGTGGATCTGGATACCTTTGAAGTATGCCTAGGGCTAAACTCTCATACAATATTCTATAATGGCGATATTACTTCCGTCCAGCGCTTTCGGGAAATGCAAGATCGTTTTCCAACCGTCACTCACTGGATGATTGGCAGGGGGCTGATTGCTGATCCTTTTCTACCCTCTATGATAAAAGCTAATAATGCTGTTTATCCCGAAAATAGATACGAAGTATTCCTCTCCTTTCACGATACTCTCTTTTCTTCCTACGAAGAAGCCTTATCGGGCCCCAAACATATTCTGATGAAGATGTATTCCTTCTGGGAATACTTTATTCAGTCCTTTCCTTCTTCTCCGAAAGGCCATAAAAAGATCAAAAAGGCTCAAAGCATCAGCGCATACAGGGAAGTGCTTAAGCTGATAATCAATGAGGAATTGCGTAGATTTACATAATAAGTTAATTATCACAGGTCTATATGAGTAATCTATCACGCATAAAAACATACAGGATCTGTCATCGATGAAAAAGGAAACCAAGCGCTTGCTTGCAGCCATCATGTTTACTGATATGGTGGGTTATACTGCACTGATGCAGGAGGATGAGACAAAGGCAAAGACCAGCAGGGACCGGCACAGAAAAATACTTGGGAAGGCAATTTCTCACCATAATGGAGAAATCCTTCAATATTACGGGGATGGAACCTTATGTATATTCAAGTCTTCCATAGAAGCCCTTGCCTGTGCCATTCAAATTCAAATAGAATTACAAAAAGAGCCCAAAATACCCCTGAGAATAGGGATTCATACCGGGGATATTGTCTACGATGAGGAAGGCGTGTACGGCGATAGCGTAAACGTTGCTTCACGCATCGAAAACCTTGCTGTTTCAGGCAGCGTATTGATCTCTGCAAAGGTTTTCGATGATATTAAAAATCACAAAGAAATTTCCGCTGAAAGCATAGGAACTTTCGATCTCAAAAATGTAAAAAAACTTGTTGAGGTATATGCCATTAATAATGAAGGTTTGGTCGTGCCTTCTGCGAAAGATGTAAAATCCAGGCCAAAAGATGAGCTCAAAAGCATTGCTATACTACCGTTTGTCAACATGAGTTCAGATCCCGAAAATGAATATTTCAGTGATGGCATTACTGAGGAGATAATTAACGCTTTAGCAAAAATCGGTCATTTAAAAGTCACCTCCCGTACATCTTCTTTCTTCTTTAAAGGCAAAAACATACCCATCCCAAAAATTGGGGAGGAACTCAAGGTATCAACCATCCTGGAGGGAAGTATTCGCCTGGCAAAGGACCAGATGAGGATCACAGCACAGCTGATTGATGTGGCTGATGATTTTCATTTTTGGTCAGAAACCTGGGACAGGAAGCGGGAAAACATTTTTGAAATACAAGATGAGATAAGCCTGATCATAGCCGATAAACTAAGAGAGCATTTTGGTCACTTCGAAATTAAGGAACATCTGGTAGAAAAACAGACAGAAAACATTGATGCCTATGAATATTCATTAAAGGCTAAATTTCTCAGGAACAAATGGAATCCTGAAGATGTGAAGACTGCCATCACCTTGTATCAAAAAGCGCTGGCACTGGATCCAAAGCACTTTAAATCACACCTGGGTCTTGCCGATTGTTACAGCTTTATGGGGACTACCGGATTTATGCCCTTTGAAGAAGCGTGGGGGAAAACCATTCAATATACCAATCAGGCTCTGGAGCTAAATACCCAATCCTCGGACGTTTATTATCAGTTGTCCAATCAAGCTTTTTTTATAGAATGTGATTATGGCAAATCGCTTCGAGTAATGACAAAGGCGATCGAGTTAAATCCAAACAATGCGGAAGCTCAGCAATTCCTTTCCTTCTTATATATTATTGCAGGCGAAAGGGAAAAGTCCTTTGAGCATCTTGAAATTGCGCATTTCTTAAATCCCCTTTCGGATGAGACTCACTTCTTCAGAGCGTATTACCACTATATGATCGAAGACTATCCCAGATCGCTGGAATTGCTCGACATATGCTTGTCCTCCAATAATAAAAACATTCCCGCTCACTCCATTAAACCTTTGTGTCTTCTTAAATTGGGCAGATACGCTGAAGTAATCTCTTATTATGACAATATCCCGGCTGATGTGGTCATTGAGCAGGAAAAAACCGGAGCTATTGCATTGGCATATTCTTTAATGAAGGATGAAGTGAATGCTTCGAGCTATAAGGAGAAACTTAGCACACAGGCAAAAGATGCTATGGGTTTCACTGCAGATTCCTTTCTTTTTATGATGCATGCTGTAAGTGGGGATAGAGACAAAGCTTTTGAATGGGTAGAAAAGGCCATTGAAAAGAAATCTTCCTTATTGCTTCTGAGATACCCCGATCCAGTGGTAGCTTCCCTGAGAAACGACCCCCGCTATGAAGCCCTGAAGCTTAGCATTTATCGAAGAGATGCAATTGAAGAGCCTGTCAGTCATAAATCCGCCTTGCTTGACGAGAATACAGCGAATGAATATTCAAGCCGGCTGACGGCACATATTTCAGAGAATAAACCTTACCTGGATCCTGATCTTTCCCTGCGCGATCTGGCGAATCAAATTGACATTCACCCCAACCATCTCTCCTGGATTCTCAATCAAAGCATCGGGCTTAACTTTAACGAATTCATCAATCAATACAGGATTGAAGCGTTTAAGATCCTTGCCTTAGCTCCGGAAAACGAGAAGCTCACTATTGAAGGTCTGGCCTTTGAAAGCGGCTTTAACTCCAAAACTGTCTTTAACACCTATTTTAAAAGAGCAACAGGCTTAACTCCAAAGCAGTACATGAAACAGCATGAATAAAAATCTCTTATCCCATCCCCCTATTCCTTTCCACTTTGTTCGGAATTATAATTCCGCACTTCCTACTTAGAATTCAGAACGTGTTCTCCGTCCTGATGCCCCACCTTTGTCTTAGAAATCAAACACTAAAAAACCAGAAAGCATGAAAGCAGTTGAATTAACTAAGTACGGAGCACCTGAATTTCTACAAATGAAAGAAGTTGAAAAGCCTTCACCCAAGGAGAACGAAATACTGATTAAAATTCACGCCTCTTCCGTAAGCTCCGGGGATGCCAGGATGAGAAGAGCCGATCCTTTTATTATTCGATTAATATTTGGATTTAAAAGGCCGAGAAAGCCTATTTTAGGAGTGGTTGTCGCTGGCGAAATTGAGGCCATTGGAAAAAAAGTATCAAACTACAAGGTAGGAGATCAGGTTTTCGGTTCGAGCGGAATGTCCTTTGGTGCTCACGCCGAATATGTATCGGTACCGGAAAATGCTGTACTGGCTATGAAACCCAGCAACATGAGCTATGAAGAAGCTGCTTCCATTCCATTTGGTGCTACCGCATCCATGCATTTTCTCAGAATAGCCAACATTCAGCCTGGCCAGAAAGTACTTATTTATGGAGCATCTGGTGCCCTGGGCACGATGGCCGTCCAATTGGCCAAGAACTCTGGTGCCGAGCTTAGCGCTGTTTGCAGCACAGGGAATGTGGATTTGATGAAGTCCTTGGGAGCTGATCACGTCATTGATTATACCCAGGAAGATTTCACTCAAAATGGAGAGAAATACGATGTCGTATTTGATACCGTAGGCAAGAGCCCTCTCAGGAAAGCACTTAAGTCATTGAATGAGAGTGGATATCTCCTGTTGGCCAGTGCCGGGATTGGCACCATGATAGGTACATCTGTGAAATCCCTGTTTATCAAAAAGAAAATTGTCTCAGGAGTAATCAAGGAAACGGTTAAAGACATGAATTTCTTTAAGCAGCTAATAGAAAAAGGCTCGTTGAAAGCAGTAATAGACAGAACCTATCCATTAGATCAAATTGCTGAAGCCCATGCTTATGTGGATAAGGGGCATAAAAAAGGAAATGTGATCATCTCAATGAATTAATGATTAGCTGTTCACCTTCATCAGAAAGTCTTCAGATCGAGAGTTCCGGGGACCTTTTGATTACAGTGCAATCCCGTAAGTCAGCTTAACAATCAGCTGGTTCTGATCCTGTTGCCATCTGTCTGCCAGGTCTGGTTGAATGTTATGCTTGTAGACAATGAAAAGATCCCCCAGTGGAGCAAAAGTCCACCTGAGCCTGGAATATGATCCCACGGTATTTGATTCATTATCGTACTGAACGAATACGCTCACATTGAGGTCAGAACTGATATTCAATGCAGCTCTCACCGCCATCAGTTCCTTCTTAAAGTTTCCGGCCGGGATCTTTCCGATGTTATTTTCATACATAAATTCAAGAACCAGGATGGACATGACCCTCCAGTTTAGTCTCAGATCAATCTGATCCAGCCGCCCGCCATAGAATCCACCAAACATGTATGAAGCCATGCCATTAACAGCTCTTTTGCTGGCCGTAGTTGCTTCTAATTGATTCCTCATAAAATGGTATCCCCCTGGTTCAATAATCACTCCGTCGGAGATCTCGAAGGGCATCTTAAGAAATTCACCCTGGGGCTCCATGCCGAACTCAAAACCGTCCCCGCTCTCCAGGCCCACATTCAAGGGGGTGAGAGACACTCGGTAACTCTCCCAGTGATGATTCATGTCTGTATAGAGTGAGGGCATGATCTGGAACCTGTACTGTCGAACCAGCTTGCTATCGGGACGAGGCATAAAATCCGCCTTCCCCTCATAGCTGTAAATGCCATTTCGGGTTACAAACCCCATGGAGGGATCAAAAGCATCACCCACACGCCTGAACTGCACAAACCAATCCCACAGGTCGTTGGGATAATCAATTTTGATGCCCACAGCCGACTTGTCTCCTTCGAGTCCTTCCCTGTTGTTAATCATTCCCCATGTTCCTATCAAAAAATTCTTGTTGGAAGCAAAGGAGGAGGTCTGGTAGGTAAAATCCACTCCCGCGGTCCAGGCCTGACTACGCGCTCCTGGATCTCCCATGGTAGCAATCAATCCGACTGAGGACTCCTTCAGGATATTTTGCTTGATTCTTACCACACCCATTTTTGATCCTGAAACCAATGAGTCCACAGCACCCGTCTGGGTGATAAGGCTGCCAAAATAGGTGTTTTTCACCTTCCCGTTCACCTTTCCGCCCCATTGGATGGGCACCTCATTTCCCTGGTAAAGGCCAATTCTCCGGCTATAGAAAGGCATCAACGAGCGGCCCAGGCTTAATCCGAAATCAAAAATATCAGCACCCTCCAGAAAAAATTGTCGTTTTTCAGGATAGAGGACTGGAAAGCGGGTCAGGTTGGTTTGCCTGGAATCCACTTCAGTTTCTGCGAAGTCGGTATTTACTGTCAGAACTGCTGAAATATCCGTGGTTATCCTCTGCGTAATATCCAGGCTGGGTTTCCAGTCATAAGTAGCCTTGTTCTCACCATCCTGGGTAGCCTTGGTAACGAGCGCTACTCTTGGAGTTAATCCAATTCCTGTTTTGAATCCAGGCAAATCTGTGATCAGGCCTGCATGACGAGTCTGACCGATCGTATAGTCCATGCTTATCCCCGACCATCGGTTGACTTCCAGCTTACGCTGAATCCGACGCTCCACATTGAATCCCCATGAATCCAGACTCTTGTTATAGCTTAATGTACTTACCGGGATCCTGATCTCCGCACTCCAGAAATCACCGTTAATCTGGGTTTGGGCATCCCAGGCACCATCCCAGTTCGGATTCTCGGACTCCCCATTGTTGGATACCAGTGCATCATATCTTGCGGCAAATGGATTGATGGCAAAAATGTACCCGCTTCTTCCGTCCTGGTAAGTATCCAAAATCACCTTGAGATAGTCTTCATCTTCCAGTTCAGAATCCCTGGCCTTGGAAAAGGCAACAATGCCCTCTGGCTGGTCATCATAGCAAATGATGCCCAGGTAAATGTTCTTCGGAGTAAGCAGGATCTTAACGATGGTTTGGAAGGAGGGAGTTCCGTTCACAACCGGTTCCACCATGTATAGTGTGGTGATAGAATCGGCCCTTGACCAATCCGCCTCGTTCAACCAGCCATCCACCTTTACAGCCTGTTCAGTGCTTGTGCTTGCAATGACTGGTTTAATAGTTTCCTGCCCGAGAGCAGAGAAACTTAGGCATGCTAAAACGAGACCGGAAAGCCAATTCTTCATAAGGAACAAAAAAAGTGAAAATAATCGAATAGCACTCTTATTCTTGAGAATATCCTTCATCCGAATCCGGCTCTGAGGAATGCAATTCCTTCCTTATTGCGTCATTGATGTATTGATTCAATGATATGCCCTTAAGTGTAGAGTATCTGTAACTACGAAAAGCTTCTCAACCAGTATTCGAAGATTGGATCATTGAAGGTGATTGAGTGTCCATGTATTTCAACAATTTCCTTCTGTATCAGCGTTTGCTTATTCTTTGAAACATTTCTTGGAGTGCCCAATTTGAATTGCTGCATGGTCTTTGCCGCTGTCAGCTTAGTTTTGCCGGCTAAAATGGCATAAAGCAGATTGAGCTGTGTATTGCTGAGGGCATCACAAATATCCTGGTAATGAAGCGCATTGGATCTAACTACAAGGTTCATAGATTCTTCAACAATCTTAGTGCTGGCTTCATCATCTGTCCGGTTCCATACATTGTGACACAGCTGCTGCAAATAATCAGGATGATTATTGGTCATTTCAATCATCTTCTTTACCATTTCTTTCGATATACTCTTACCCGATTTCTCAAAACTACCCATGATAAAGCCTATCCAATGCTTCTCAGGGATCTTCTCCATCATAAAAAGATCACCAAACCTGTAGAAGGCTCTGGATTCCTGCTTAAATAGTTCCAGCATCATATGCTTACGACTCCCATAAAGACAATAGGATGTGTTCTCATGGTATTGCCAGTAGGATCTAAGCTCCTGCTCTAAGGAGATGTTGTTCTCCAGCCGGGCAATGTTCTGAAATTCATCGATGCAAACAACTATTTTGATACCTTTTTTCCTGGCTATGGTTTCTGGTAGATTTATAATCTCCTCTTTCGTTTTATACGCTTCATTCCAACTAAAACTTACAGAAAAATCATTTATCGGATCGCTTCCAAAAGTGAATGAGGGTATGATTTTCTGAAAGAATTCCTTCCCCGAATTCAATAATTCTTCCTTTTTAGTTATGCTGCACCTAATAATCTCCCTGGAATACTTCTCAAGAAATTCTTCCTCAGTTCTGATATTGAAAAAATCGATGAATGCGAATCTTACCTTGTTGTCCTTACTCAGGAATTCAAGCTGTTTCATCAAGGATGATTTCCCCCACCGTCTTGGAGATATTAGGATGGTATTGATGCCCGCTGAAATGTTATTTTGGATTCTTTTAATATCTTCTTTCCTGTTGATAAACTGCTTTCCAAAAACAACTTTCCCGTATTTGAATGGTGATTTCATGTCACTTTATACTATTTGGTATTATGCATTTCGGTATTATACTTCTTAGTATTATACTCAAAGGTATAATATACCAATCTAATTACCAAATTCTCAAGGAAAGTCCCTTACAAGAAGTTCGTGCATTTGTACGAAATGAAGAAACAGCGAATAATAATCAGTAAATGGTACAACTCCTAGTCATGCACAACAATATTGCCTCCAATTATTGTTTTTTTACATAGATGAGGCCACATTGAAATTTTGTCTATTGAAGGCGCGTTCATTGCCTCAGGACTAAACCATTTCCAGGTAATTCCATCACCATTTGTTCCGGGTGTGCCCACATCATGCACTTTAAGAGCTATGATTTGGCCTAACCTGCAATTCTTACCACTCATGGGATTGCCTTTATCAGCTCCTCCCGGGCTTCCTCCCATTCCCCCTTCATGGTCGTCCTCTCCGGAACATCCTCCGCCCTCATCGCCCCCTGTATCGTCGTGGGAGCATCCTGCATCATGAGTGACATCATCTCCACCAGTATCGTCATGGGAACAGCCTCCTTCATCATGCGTGCCATCATCTCCACCTGTATCATCTTGGGAACAGCCTCCTTCATCATGAGTGCCATCATCTCCACCCGAATCGTCGTGAGAGCAACCACCTTCGGAATCGTCATGTCCACCGGAAGAACAATTGGAATCGTGCCCTCCATGATCGTCTCCACTGCATCCCTTGCTGTCTGAAAACACCGTCGCAAGGATCCATGCTCTTTTATCCGATATATTTACAAATACATCGAATACCTCTGCTTCGATTTGTCTGTGCAGAGAAGCATCTGCTTCCAAAACTCGGTAGACTAATTTGCCCTTCGGAGCTTTCACTCCGTTTCCTTCAAGAGCATTAAAATCAAAATAGACTTGCAGATCTTCAGGTTTATTTCCTTTATCACTACCCTTGTCTGCGCCTTTCCAGATAAGTTCTACAGATCCGGTTGCTTTATGGCCCTGATTATTCTTGGCCGCAGCTCCTTTCAGAACTGCACTTTGGTCAGCCATAAGGGTTTCAGGCAATATTTGTTCCTTTTCACAGGCGGTAGTTCCAATTATCAGAAGAATAATTGCCGATAGTATTCTCATTGGTTTCATAAGCAAGAAATTTTTTAGGAAGTCTCAGATTTTCATAAATTCTAATCCACTTTCGTGTAAAAAAAAACCTGCCGGGGGGTACCTCCGGCAGGTTCTACATTCAATTAAATGTCAGGGCTTTAGGGAGGATGTAAAAATTAATCATTATCACGATGCAAGTCAATAATCCCTTGATGGGTCCAGGCTCTCATAATAGTTTACTCCCCTAAACTATATGGGTAGATATCTAATGGAACTTGAATCAGTGAACCACCTTACAGGTGGGCTCAGTAAAACTTGTCATTGGGATAATAGCACCCACGGTACTTTCTTGAACTAGTTCAACATTTATTATTTAGAATCGTTCTATGTTTGTACTCTGAGAAGATGACGATTAAGCAGAAAGGAAAAAAATGAAAGCAAGTATATTAGCTATTGGAGGAAGCAATAGTAGAAATTCGATCAATAAAATCCTGGCTTCATACGCTGCCAACCTGATTGAGAAGGCGGATTTAAGACTAGCGGATCTGAATGACTTTGAATTGCCCCTGTACAGCAGCGATATAGAAAAGGCATCTGGGATACCCGAAAATGCTGTAAAATTTTTGGAGCTAATCAAAGCTGCCGATGGAATTGTACTATCGCTGGCTGAGCACAATGGGGCCTTCTCGGTTGCCTTCAAAAATATTTTTGACTGGATGTCCAGAATTGATAAAAATGTATGGCAGAACAAACCCATGTTGCTCATGGCTACTTCTCCAGGCTCAAGAGGAGGAGCAAATGTGCTCAGAACAACTAAAGAGCTGCTGCCCTATTTCGGAGCAAATATTGTGGCCGATTTTTCTCTGCCTTCATTCTATGAGAATTTTTCACAAGATGGATTGAAGAACAAAGTGCTGAATGATTCCCTGAATCAAAAGATTACTTTGTTGCAGGAGGCCATAGCAGCCAAACATGAAATATTAACTTGATTAGGAGATGATGAATATAGCATTATGGATTTTTCAGGGGATTATCGCATTGATGTTTGCGATGACAGCTTTTATGAAACTGAGCAAATCCAGGCAAGACTTAAAAAAACAAGGGGGAGGCCGAATGGACTGGGTCGATGATGTATCCGGCAGCAATCTGAAATTGATTGGCTCATTGGAATTATTAGCTTCCATTGGAATAATTATCCCTCACCTGACAGGAATACTTCCCTGGCTAACTCCAGTAGCCGCTATTGGCATTATTTGCATTATGATAGGTGCCATGACCCTGCATATTAGAAAAGGGGATGGAAAACAGGCAGTTTTACCCACTGTCTTCCTCTTTCTTATGGCTGCCTTTGTTGCCTATGGCAGATTTGTTCTCATTCCTGCATAATAGAGAATACAACAAAACACAAAAATCGAAAGCATGAAAACTAGTGACAAACTTCCAGTACTTCCCTTTGAGGAATGGGCTGAGACCAGGCTTACAGTGCATTTAATACTTCAGATTATTGGGAAAACCAGACTGAAACTTACTCGAAGGAAAAATCATTGGTGGTATATCACCATTTATGTCACATCCAGGGGATTTGGGACCCATTCCATTCCGATTAATGATGGACTGGATAGTTTTGAAATTGAATTCAATGTAAGGAAAAGAGCTGTGGTGCTATCTAAAAGCACAGGGGATGAGATTGAGATTTCTCTTACAACAAATCCTACCATTGCCACTTTCTACAAGCAATTTATGGAGGCACTGGAACAATGGGGATGCAAGCCAGATTTCGTACCTAAACCATTTGACTTGGGCATAGAAAAACCTTTTGCTGAAATCACAGAGTATCATCATTACGATTGGGAGTACATTGAAAAATTTACGCAGATGATGCGTTGGAACAACGATGTATTTCAAGAGTTCAGTGGTCGCTTTTATGGCAAAACCTGTCCTGTACATATATACTGGCACCATCTGGACCTGACCGTCACCCGTTTCTCTGGGAAAAGACTGCCTCCCATGGACAAAGGTGCACGTATTCTGGAGAAGGAATCATATTCCCATGAACAGATTAGTTTTGGATTCTGGGCTGGTGACGACAACATGCCTGAGCCCATGTATTATGCCTATACCTTTCCATCACCTGATGGACTCGACAAGGAAAGAATTCAACCCGATCAGGCAAAATGGGTGGACAGCAATGGAAGTCCTATGGCGCTTTTGAGATATAATGATGTAATTCAATCGGAGAACCCACGTGAACTTGTATTGGAGTTTCTGGAAAGCACCTATCAGGCAGGGGCAAGCATGGCTGGCTGGGATATTGAAAAACTAACTGTTCCTCCATTAAATGAGATTTGAGAATCATGGAAATTGGCATAGATAGTTTTGCGGCTGCGCCTTTAAGTAACGACGGGGACAGGAACCTGGACAATTCAATAGCTTTGGCTGAATTGCTGGAAAGAATGGAGTTTGCCGATAAATCAGGTCTGGATGTATTTGGCATTGGAGAGCACTATCGCAAAGAATTTCTGGATTCTGCTTCACCCATTATACTTGCTGCGGCAGCTGCACGCACAAAACGAATACGCTTAACAAGCGCCGTAACCGTCTTAAGTGCAACAGATCCGGTCAGGGCCTTTCAAAATTTCGCCACCCTGGATTTGATTTCCAAGGGTCGCGCTGAAATGGTGGTGGGACGAGGTTCTTTTACCGAATCATTTCCCCTCTTTGGACTGGACCTCCAGGACTATGACGAGCTTTTTTCTGAAAAGCTGGACTTACTGTTAGCCATACGTGAAAATGAGGTGGTCAACTGGTCCGGTAAGTTTCGCCCGGCGCTTAGCCAACAGGCCATATACCCAAGGCCGTTGCAAAAATCTCTTCCTATCTGGTTAGGGGTGGGAGGAACTCCTAGCTCTTTCATAAGAGCTGGAAAACTGGGCCTGCCCCTTATGGTAGCCGTCATTGGAGGTGAGACGCATCGCTTCAGGCGCCTGGTAAATTTGTACCGGCAGGCTGGTGAAGAGGCGGGTCATGCACCGGAATCGCTCAAGGTAGGGCTGCACTCCCTTGGGTATGTGGCAAGCGATTCGGAAGAGGCCCGGGAGAACTATTATCCGGGATACTCCGAGACTTTTACCCGGATTGGCAAAGAACGTGGATGGCCACCGGTTACCCGTGCACATTTTGATGCTCAAACTGGTCCCTTTGGGGCCCTGGTAGTAGGCAGTCCGGAAGAGGTTGCCCGGAAAATCCTTCAGCACAGTGATTCCCTGGGGGGTATATCCAGGTTTACTTTTCAGATGGACAACGCTGGTTTGTCCCACGCTCAGCTCATGCAATCCATTGAACTCATCGGCAAAGAAGTATTGCCAAGAGTGAATGGGTAAGGACCTTCAAATCAACCCCTCAACAAAAGAAGCCCTCCAAACTCATTCGGAAGGCTTCCAGAATGGTATAAAAGGAATCTCTCAGACAATCATTCAGCAGGATTTAAAAGATATCGCAATAGGGTATTTCCCTGGCAATGCATCTTATTATCGTAGGAATGCTTCTTCGAAATTGATCTTATGTCATGCATCCCGTGAAATACACAAGATTAATTCTCTTATTGCGACTCTGTTTTGCCGGGTTAGTCTTCTTATGTCCGGCTTCTGCTGAAACAGGCGAAAATCCAGATGAAATTATTGATGTGGAGACTGATGCAAAGGGTGTAATTGCCTTCACCTCTGTCAGAGACGGAAACATAACTCGATTAACTATAAGTGCAGGATGGGATTCAACACCCTCCTGGAAATAGTCCTTTCTACCAGGAATATAAAATTTGAATCATGGAATGCGTGAAAAAACATCTAATACTCCTTGTATCCATTCTATTATCTGTCAGTTGCAATAAGGATGGGGATTCGTTGTACCTGTATGAAGTTCCTGACAAGACAAATGATGGATGGGAGGTCTCTTCAGCTGATGATACAGGATTGGGCTCAACTAATCTTACTGAAATGATAAACTACATAGAAGAGACTCCCGGTCACAACATTCATGGTATTGTAATCATAAAAAACAGCCAGCTCGTTTTTGAGAAATATTTTGAGGGTTATTTATACTCCAATAATCCACCCGGATCAAATGGTGATTATATACAGTATGATCGGGAAAGAGATCACTATCTGGCATCTGTGAGCAAATCTGTCACTTCAGTCATCTTTGGAGCTGCGGTTAAAGAAGGCTATATCGAAAGCGTGGATGAATTACTTATTGATATATTACCACAGTACAGCGACATTTTAGTTGGCGATAAGGCTACGATAACTCTGGAACATCTTTTGACCATGTCATCCGGACTGCACTGGGACGAATGGTCTGTATCTTATGAAGATCCGACAAACGATGTGGTTGCCCTATTTCATGAAGAGGACCCCATTGAATATATCTTGTCAAAACATATGATCAACTCCCCTGGGGTGGAATTTCTATATAACAGTGGCGGTACCAATGTGCTGGGTGCGGTAATTGAGGGAAAAACTGGAATGAGTTTGCTGGATTTTGGAAATCAGTACCTCTTTGATCCCTTGAACGTACAGGGAGGACTGTGGGAACGTATGGCAGGGGGATATTTCTTTGCCTCAGGTGGCATATATTTAAGACCCAGGGAACTGGCGAAAATAGGATTTCTCTTTCTAAACCATGGATACTGGAACGACACACAGATCATCACGGAGGAATGGATCAGCAAATCAACATCAGAATATATAGAACCCAACATGCTGATCTCCCAAGCTCATTCCTATGGTTATCAGTGGTGGATCATGGACTTTCATGCCAACAATCAATCCTATGAATGCTTCTTTGCTGCTGGTTGGGGAGATCAATTCATGTTCATTTTTCCTGATCAGGAGATGATCGTCGCCATTAATTGTGGCAACTTCACAAGTTCAGGGAGTATCTCAGCATTTGCCCTGGTTGAGAACTATATACTTCAAGGTCTGGCAGAATAATATACATTACAAGTTGTAATCATTTTCGTAATCCTTGATATAGGCAACCACAAGATCATTTACTCCACTCAAGCTTTCCCTGGTTTCGTTCACTAAAGTGATGAGGGCCTTCCATTCTTCTTGTTCATTATTGCTAATGGGGAAGCAGGAATTCAGAGTCCTGCTAATGGACCTGTCCGAGACAAAATCCGTGTACTGGTATGAAATATTTATTATCTGGCTTTTCATTTTTCCCTCCCTGATGGTGAACACCATGGTAAAAAAACAAATACTTGAATTCAGCTGTTCTGTTTCAACATATCCCCGCCAGGAATTCTTCCATACCATGAACATATCCGGGAACAAAATCTCT
>Ga0316190_10001543_pt1 | contig 16703 bp, 17 predicted proteins | sample Eddworburrow2_MG_FD_204929 | JGI IMG/M metagenome (GOLD analysis project Ga0316190, IMG submission 204929) | Coastal sediment microbial communities from Maine, United States - Eddy worm burrow 2 | ecosystem: Environmental > Aquatic > Marine > Coastal > Sediment | place: USA: Maine | collected... | reverse complement strand
GATTTCGTAGATGGCACGCAGACCCAGGTTGTCGGTGATGCCCCCGTCCACAAAGTGGGCATAGCGGTGTTTGTCCCGATCAAGATATTTTTCTACGCCATCAACGAGTATGTCTATCTGTTCGTCGCTCGCTGCCCTGGTTTGCGCCACCTTCAGCCAGTCCGGGTCCTCCTCGCCGCACTCCGGGTAATTTTCGACCACCACCGGGGGAAACAACACGGGCACCGCGGAGGACGCTGTCACCGCACGCGACACCGGGAATGACGACAGGTCCGAACAGAGCAGGTTGAAATACTCCTGGACGAAGGAAAAGCGCACCCCGTTGGCCAGATCCGTGGCGTTGATCAGGATCAAGGGCCCGTCCTGTTTATGCATGTCCGCATACGTGGCCCCGTTGAAAATGTTTTTGTCGTAATAGCCCACTGCCATCTCGGTACGGCTGGTAGAACCGAACCAACGAAACGGGTTCAAGACGCGCCGGAACAATGCACCCTCGACATTTTTACGCAGGAACACCTCCTCGTAATCATCGAAGATCCCGTCTCCGTGCAGACCGTAATAGGCCGACGTGAAACTGCCCCCCGAAACCGAGCTGATGGTGTGGATTTCGTCCAGTAACCGAATGGTGTCTTGCCCGCTGACGACGGGGGTGTCCCGCAACTCCTTCAGGACGCCATATGACAGGGCGGCGGCCCGGGTCCCTCCTCCGGAGAATGCCAGCATTAGCGCATTCTCGTCGGTACGCCATTCCTCCATAAATGTTTCAACCGAATAGCCCCGGTCGTCGGCCGGTACCTGCATGGGTTTATTTTCAATGACGCCGTAGGAGGCACAACCCGAGACCAGCAGCACAACGATACCCGCACACAACCGCTGCAGCAGGGTTACTTTCTCCAACTTCCAATGGTCAAGACTCAGCGCGAGTGGTGGTAATGTGTTGCAATTATGCATGGACGCTTTCCTTTTAAGTTTGGTGACGGCCTGATTATCTGATAAAAACAGGTAAAGGCCGACTTCTGTAACCGGCCACACCTGCAGCGACGCCCAGGGGACGACAACTTTTTGCTGTATTGGCCTTTTTTCGTCAGGCCGAATCAGCTTACTTACCCTCTTTTTGTCCCAATAATCTGGCAAGCGGGTTGGCAGAAATACCGTGGGCGACCAGGCTGAAGAACACCGTCAATACCACTACCATTGCAATAAATTTACCTTCGGGTACACCCTTGTTCAGGACGATGATGGCGAAGACGATGCTCGCCAGTCCCCGTGGCCCGAACCAGCCAAGAAACAATTTTGACGAGGTGCTCTCGCCTGTACCCGACAGTGACAGAAAAATTGGAAGCATACGGATTACCGTCAGGCTAAGTAGCGCATACACCAGCATTTCCCAGGTAAAATACTCGACCGACTGACCAATGACGGCAGCCCCGAAGATAAACCAGGTCATCAGGGCCAGTGTCTCCCCGGTTCCCTCGGCAGCTAACACCAGTCTGTGAGTGGCATCCTTGGCCTTGAAGCCGAAGAGCAGGCCACCGGTGAATGCGGCGATGTAGCCACTGCCATGCAAGCTTTGTGCAACCGAAAAGCAGGCAATGGCAAGCGCCACAACAGTGACCTGTTTCCATATCTCGGTGACCCAACCCTTATCCGCACACCATCTAAACGCCCATGTACCAATCGCAGTAAGACCCAGGCCAACAACAAGACCAATCCCGAGTTCCTCGGCTACCAGTGTCAGGGCAAGCAGGGTGCTGCCACCTTCACTGCTGCCGTCAATCGCCAGGATAATGAAAACAAACAGGATGGGGACACATAAGCCATCGTTCAGCCCGCTCTCAATGTTCAAGCCTTCACGGATCTGCGTGGGTACCGACTTGTTGGTAACGACTGCCTTGCCAAGTGCAGCATCGGTTGCAGCAAGCATTGTCCCCAGGATCGCCGCTTCAAACAGGGACAGGGTATCGAACAGGAGTGCAGCAGTTAAAGTGCCCAGGAAAATAACACCGGGCAGACCAAAGAGTAACATTCGCGAAGGTATACGGAACTGCCGTTTGAGAATTGCAAGGTCAGCATTGGCTGCATCAATAAAAAGAATCACGGCAAGTGTCAGATCCGCAAGCACCCGTAATCCGGTGTTCGAGACAGAGCCATCGAACCAGCCGAGCCCCAGCGGGCCCATGAGCAGACCTGCAAGGACGAATATAATCGGTCCGGATGTTGCCGCACGTTCGACCCGACCGGCAACCAGACTGTAGAAGAAGATAAAAAGAGCGAGAATGGCGAGTTCGATATACACAGCGTTCTCCTGCGGTATGTTATTCGGATACGGTTCTTTCCAGGTTCCTGATGAGCGACACCATTGTTTACTGATTCACCTGAATCAGGCCCTCGAACGATCGATCAAAGTCAATGATAATTATCAGCGCAGCCAGGATCAGCACGAAAGCACCCCTGCGCCAGTGGTTCATGCCCAACACGAAGTCGATGTCCGCGATCATGGAGTGAGCGGACGCAAAAAGGAACCAATGGATAGTCCCAATCAGGAACAAGAGTCGCGGGATCATCGCAGGCTTATTCATCTCACTTCTTCCGCATCCAGTCCGGGTTTGTCCAGGCTTCCTCTTCGCCCGGTTCCGGTATCATATGACCGCCTTCCATCGTCCATTTTGCTTCAGTATCCCCTGTCGCCACTGCGACCTGCTCTACACCAACCCCAAGCACTTCTGCCACAGAGCCCCTGATTCCTGAAATCAGCCTCTCCTTCTGGTCGTCGGTTCTACCAGAACGAATGCTGCCAAATACCTGATAAGGGCAGCCAGGGCCGACGTCTTTCCATAATGGACCCAAGGAGGACACCTGCCCCTGATCAAAAAAGAGAGTGTGGACAAACGTCGGCGGGGCGTTGGTAACCTCGCAGTGAATCCGGGTAATCGATCTTGAAATTTGCTGTTTCCCCGTATCGGGGATACTGCCGCATGGCGCAACGCAGATGTAGAGCGGCATGACGTTTGCCTCCTGTCTTTATGCGACTAGCGATGACAAGGGTGGAGCGGTAATCATGATTTCATCGACGGTGCACCCGGTGACTTCTGTCCACAAATCACGAATTGCACCAAGCAAGTCGACTCTCGCAGCCTGCTCGATGTCAGGCGTCGTTAAAAGAACCAAAGAACTCGTAGATGGTTCTCCACCGATCCAGCCGTTGCCTTTGGGTATGACGACCCATGATTGCTTGGCGCCGGAGGCCAGGTTTTCCTCCACGATGTTCTCAATGCTTTTCTCAAGGAGTGACACGTTTTCCTGCGATAGTTGTCCTTCCTGGATCAAGCAGTAGCAGATCATCATGAGAATGCACCTCATCGAGTGAGTGGTTGTGGTTCAGGTCGATTTACGTTTTCCATCATTGACTGCCATGGGATCAGTCATCACACCCCCTTGTCGGTTTCGTCTTCGCCGCTCTTGTTGAAGTAGACCCACGGCGTGCTCTGCGAGGCGTGCTTCATCAGGACCGGATCGGGCGTGCGGAAGCCCCACTTGTCCCAGTTGGCCAGCACCTTGTCCTGGATGTCCTTTGGCCAGTGGCGCCGGAAGGTCAGGATCCCTGGCCTGGGTTGCGTGACGTTCTCTTCCGAACCGAGGCAGCTGTAGATGGCGATCCCCGACCCGCCTGTTGTCTCCCCCAGCTTGTCTCCCGCGATGCCTACCCGGCCGGTGTAGTCCCCCATAACGTGGTAGGCCTCGGTCCCGACGCCAAACATTGGTGAGTCGGGGAAGTACCAGACGCCCTGCTCCGGGTGGTTGCGGGTGGCGAAGGCGTAGGTCACGGCCAGCGGATCCTCAGGATCGATGTCCTCGCCGACGACCAGCATCTTCGTGAAGCAGCCGCCGATGTGATCCCAGAAGACGTGTTTCCCGAGCCTGTTCATGAACTCATCCAGGCTCCAGCCAGTGGTCTTGTGCCAATTGTTTTTCACGCGCAGCACGAACCAGCTACCGGAGGACTCGATGGTGGCATGGCCGTCGATGATCGGGAAGCCCGCCTTCTTGAGGCTGATCACAACGTCGCTGCTGTTGCAGACGGCGATGCCGATCACCGTGCTGTTCGGCGTCACCGCGGGGACAGCGGTCGGAAGAATTGCGTTGTTTCTGAATGTCACACAGGTGACGTCCTGCCGCGGTTTCGGGAGCACCTTGTGGTCGAAGTGATACCCCGCGTGTTCGCCGTAGGGTCCCTCCATGAGCGTCTCCGAAACCGATACGAAGCCCTCGATGACGATTTCGGCCGCAGCGGGAACCATCAGGTCGTTGGTCTCACACTTGACCATCTCGATGGGCGCGTTGAGCATCTGGCTGGCGACATCGTACTCGTCGACGTAGTCAGGGACGCGGCTGGCGCTCTGCCAGGCACACACCGGCGGCACGCCGAAGGCGATGGCGAAGGGCATGTCCTCGCCCTTTTCCAGCCACTGTTTCCAGATCATGCCATTGTGCTGGCTCGACGGGATCCAGTAGCCCTTCATGGTGTTCTTGTCATGCACGGCGGAGCGGTTGATGGACCAGTTGGTCCACTTGCCATCGGGAGTCCGGCAGATGTTCACCCCGGCGGACTGCAGCATGCGCTCGGCATCGTGCGCGTGCTGGAGCGGCACGGGGAGCTTGAACAGGTCGATCTCGTCACCTGTCCACTTGTTTTCCTTGCAGGGCGCATCCTTGGCATCAACGATCTTTGGCGGGTGTACCGGGTTGTTTTCTATCGAGTGGATGTAGGCTTGCTGGATCTCCATCAGCGTGGCATCGAGCGGCGCGCCCACGTTGGGAGCCACCCGGCACCATGGCCGTCCACGGGTGCCGCTCTTGGTGAAACCCCATTCGGCGGCGCGAAATCCCGGGCTGTCCTTGACCTTGTTGAAGATCGGCGACGGCGACATCGTCTCGTCGGCGAGGCGGCAGATGGCGCCGAGCTCCAGGTCCCAATCTACCTCATCGTCGATGGCGAGGTACTCGCCCTCCTTCACCATCTGTTCCAGGTATTCACGATAGCTGCGGGGGATGCTGTCGTAGTCTATTTTTATGGTCATCTTGAGCTCCTTTAAGTTGTGTTTATGCCGAATGCTGTACTTGATAATGGTTTGGGTTATTGCTTACCGACTACGGTGTACGGAGACCTGGTTTTTTCCGTACTGCCTTGTTTATCTGACTCTCTTTCCGGTCCCTCCCAACGTTTCAGGGTGCCCGTATCAATGTCGAACAAGTCGAGCACACGCCCGACACTATGGTTGATGAGATCATCTATGGTTTGCGGCCGGTTGTAGAACGCTGGCATCGGTGGCGCAATCACGGCACCGAGCTGCGCTGCCTCGTAGAGCAGCTTGCAATGGCCCACATGCAATGGGGCCTCGCGCGCCATCAGCACCAGCCGGCGTTGCTCCTTTAAAACCACATCCGCTGCTCTGACAAGCAGACTGTCCGCTGAAGAAGTTGCTATTCCGGACAGGGTCTTCATGGAACAGGGTGCGATCACCATGCCCTCAGTCCTGAAAGAGCCACTGGAAATTGACGCGGCCTGGTTGCTGACGCTGTAGACGACGTCTGCCAGGTCTTCTACTTCCCGGGGCGTATAGTCGGTTTCAATTTCGATATTGAGTCGAGCGTATTTACTCATCACCAGGTGCGTTTCTATATCGCCTACCGACTTGAGCATCTCCAGCATGCGGATTCCGTAAATCACGCCGCTTGCCCCCGATATACCTATTATTAGACGTTTCAAAATACGTCCCTCACTCTGTTTCGGTCCACTGCAAGAAGGTGACAGGAACCCCGTCCGGGTCGCGAACCTTGAAGAGGCGCGCTCCCCATGAAGTATCCTGTACAGGCGGCACGTCAGCCTTGATACGCGATCTTGCATCTTCAATGTCGTCTACCTCGACAACGATGTGAAACTTGTTGGACGACGCGCCGAGTTCGCATTCGTGTTGTTCCCGCTCATTGTCGATAATCTCGAGTCGCATACCCCCGGTGTCGAAGCGCTGGCCCCGGGCGTTGGAACGATCCCACTGCTTGACAATGGGAAAACCGAGGAGCTCACCGTAAAAACGGGTGACCTCATCGAAGCGATTAGTAACCAGGGCGACGAAGCTCATCTCTGTACTCCCACGTAGTTGTGTTCAAAACATAGCTCATCACTGTACTCCCATGTAGTTTTGTTCGAGACGATCTGAAACCTGGCATCGAGGCAGAACTTCGCTCATCAACAACTGCAAGCTACGGTCCCATTCTGCTCGCTCGTCTGTTGCATCGTATGAAACGACCGTCAGGTGACCGAAACCACCTGTTTGCGTTTGGAGATCCAGGATGCGGTCGGCCACGGTCTCGGGTGAGCCGACAAACCACAGGTTGTCGGCCAGGTACTCAAGATCGATTGCCTCATCAGGCATCGAGGGGTCACGCTTCAGGAGCGGCCCGAGCCCCAGGCCGAGATAGATCGGCAGCAGAAACTCGCGCCAGCAGCGGCCCATGATGCCGCCGATGGCGAGTTCGCGCGCCTCGGCATCAGTGGGCGCGACGTAGACGTCTCGAATGATCCGCCACGCGTTGCGGTCTGGAATGCGGCCGGATCGGGCCGCGCCTTCGACGACCGCATCCCAATGCTTTGCGGTGATTGATGCGTCGGGGTCGATGCCCAGGCTGACCGGGATGTAACCTTTCTCCCCGGCCAGCTTGTGATTCTCCGATCCTGCTGTCAGCCCGGCGATGGCGATCGGCGGGTGCGGCTTCTGATAAGGAACAAGGTGGTGTCCCAGGACGGACAGTTCGCTGCGCGTTTCACCCATCGACCAGAACTCGCCCTCGAAATTCGTTGCACCCTCGGTCCACAACCGCGTCATCATGTCGATCGATTCGAACGTCATCCGTCGGTTCCGACCATGACTGGCGTCAAGGGCGAAGAGACTATGATCGGTCGGCAGCACACCAATACCCACGCCGAGCTGATAACGCCCCTCGGCCATGTGATCGAGGTACGCGACCCGATGAGCCAATTCGACCGGGTGGTGAAACGGAAGCAGGTGGCTCAGTGGACCGAGCCTGATCTGCTTCGTCCGCAACAGCGCCTGAGCGATCAACAGGTCGGGAGCCGGGCAAGGCTCCCAGGCCGCGGTAAAGTGTTCTCCAATCCAGGCTTCATCGAAACCGAGCGCGTCAAGCCGCTCAAGATCATTCAGGTCCCAGCGTTGGCCATCCCGTATCGACCGCTCGGGCGGGTGTGAAGGCATTAATAGAGCACCAAACCTCATAAAGCTTTCTTCACCTCGCTTTACTAAAAAAAGATCGCAATTGAATCAGTTATTTATCACAGCAGGGCTCAATTCCGTACCATGCTCCAGACAAAACCGTCGAGCTCCCGGGAACACTGCCTATCCGGCTACTATTTAATAGATAATTGTTTATCAGATTGATCTATTTCTGCCAGATTAGGGATTTATGTTAATCTGCACTGAAACATCACTGAGTTTGTTCCTGGCAGCCAAGTCCTTCGGGGTACAAGATGGACGCTTCTCAAAAGAAATCTGGGCCACCATTGCTCCGCATGGGCCATCCTATGGCCTTCACCGCCTTCCTTAGCCACGTCGGTGCACCGGTCGAGCGCTATTTGCGCAGCCAAAAGATTCCGGTGTTGTGTAACGACCCGAATATGTTCGTCCCATTGTCGAGGGCATGGTCTTTTTTCGCGACCACAGCGCGGCATGAAGATCCAATGCTGGGGTGGCTGGTTGGCGCACATGTTGGCGATCACAACCTCAACGCCGGTCTGTTGCGGAAGTTGGAGACCACCCCGACGCTTTTTCAGGCCCTGCAACGGCTGGTGCAAATGGCCAACTCGGAGGCATCTCACCTCCAGCTTGGCATGCATGAACGCGGGACCGACGTTTTGTTCTACACTCACTATTCGGGCATGAGAGAAGTCTCCGGCTACAGGACCTCGCAGGCATATCAAATCGGGGTCATACTTGGCTTGATCCGGCATTTTCTGGGACAGCACTGGGTACCGGATGAGATCGGTATTGAACACTCAATCGCCCCGGCCGTCGTGGAGGAACATTTTCCCGGCTGCCGCATTCTGATGCATCAGCCAATAGGCTACATCGCCGTGCCGCGATCCTGCCTGCACCAGGCGGTGCACCGATCCATCGTAAAAATGGCTGTAGCCGACGATCCGGTTCTGACCGAGAACTTCGACTACATAGATACGCTTCGCGCGGTACTCAAGTCGTACCTGCCTGAGGGTTACCCATCCGCGCGATTCGCGGCCGAGCTCATGGGTGTCTCGGAGCGTACCCTGGCCCGAAGGCTTTCTGCCTGTGGTATGACATACGGGGCACTGATCGACGAAGTGCGTTTCACAGAGGCTAAGAAGCTGCTGCTAAAACCAGGTGTACGAATCGAGGACGTTGCGATATCCGTCGGATTCGATGAGCAGGGTAATTTCACGCGAATGTTTCACCGCGTATCCGGTCTGAACCCGAGAGAGTTTCGCAAGGCAGTCCTGCGTTGATTCGAAGGCGGGGCAACCCGATCCACACACGCGGCGACAAGGAGAGTGGACTCAGCAAGCCAATCATGTTGCCGTTCCCGTCGCAAACGTATTTCGCCAACCAGGCAAAAGCCAACATTTGCGTACTGTGGTCGGGACCCGTTGATTCGCCAATAGAGGCACTATCCAGTCAGTCTTCTTTTGACGGTATTATCGGCACCAGCAGATGAGAATCGTAGTTTCCCCCGAAGTGCAGCACATGGTTGCCATGATTGCACGACACATCTTTCCTGTAAGGCGGAGATGGAATGATTTCGTCAGAAGCTATGACAAGCTGCAGGGTTTCCCCAACCGAAAAATAAGTACTGCTGGGATATAACTCAATATCGACGGGGACAATTTCACCAGCTTTCAACTTCTGCTTCGAAGTCCCTATCTGCACCGGATGCCACTCGGTAGATTCAACAGGGTCAAGCTCACGTCTGGAGACTCTACAATCACCTCGTGTGACCATATCCCTCTTATTTCCAACTGAGCCGTTGAAGTGAACAGCATTTCCATCGCGATCGATCTTGTTGACAGCGACAAACATGGCCACATCGTCCGGTGATATATCTCCTGCTTTTCCGGGACGGGCTTCCACCCAAATCCTCAACTTCATATAACCGCTTAACTCCATGCCTTCGGTAAACTTGAAATTGAATAATGCATTCCCGTTCCTTGCCGGGTGCACCACCTCCATTGGTTGCTCTGGTCTTTCAACTGCGAGGGACGGTGGTTGGCCACTCAAATAGAGTTTAGTGTACTGGGTACGAGCGAGCGGCCATTCATATTCATATCGAATTTCGTGAATCTCATCAAGGCTGGATCGCACCTCCAGTCGCACCGGGGGCGTATCCAAAAAACCACTGGACGTATCATCTTTTAAGAAACAGTCCATAAAGTCCCTGGTCATCTTTTGCACCTCTGGCGAATAGTACGATACCCACTTACCAGTGCGATGTGTGTACACCCATTTATGCTTAGACTGTGCTTTTTCAAAAGCCCGGAAGGAACCCATGGTGTGCAAGCCATGGTCGGAGAATGAGGCACAAACCAGCATGGGTACGGTAATCTCTTCTAACTTGGCTGCTTTTGCTTTCCAATAGTCATCGTAAAATGGGTGGTTCTTTAAGTAGTCCGTCGGGATACTCCCATCGGATTTCACAAAGTCCTCTTCGGTGCCGTTAATGCTTGGCTTTACTTCCGTAGCCCACCAAAAGGTGGGGAAACCAACGTCCGATAACCCGCCAAAGGCAAATATGTCGCGATATGGATCCGTAAGCCCTTCCCATGGAGAAATACAGCACAGGGAAGGTGGTGGTCCCCCATAGGCCTGGCAAGCCGCCACGTAGTATTGAGAAATGGCCAGGAAGCTAACGCCATTGAGCCCCACCTTACCGCTACACCAAGGTTGTTTTGCTACCCACTCAATGGCCTCGTAGTAACATTTACCCTGATGCTCAGAAAATGCGGTGGGTGGGCCTTCACTATTCGCGTAACCCGGTAAATTCATATTGACGAGGGCATAACCCGCAGGGATCCAAAAATTGGGGTCAGGTGATTCCCAGCTTGTCAGTTTGGAAAAAACCGGTTTTCCTCCGGCCTGTGGGATCAGACGATATTGTTGAGGCGGCCCTCCCAATGGTGTTTTTTTAAGCGCAGGCGTGAGGTGATTGTTATAAGGATGGGCACACATCACTACCGGCACTTTTTCGCCCTTGTCGGCCACCTTTTTTGAACGGAAGATGTTTGCTGTCACCGAAAACCCTTCGCTCATAGGAATCTTTACATCATATTCACACAATACGTCTGGGTCTGGTTCGGTAAGCTCAGCCTGAGGATTAAGAAGTTGGCCACTTTTCAAAGCATTGCCCACAAGTGGGCTAACGGCCTGTAATGTCCGACATAATCTTATGATTTCCTCTTTCATGACGATCTGCCTTTATCGTTATTGCTGTTCCATACGCGAGTATACGCTGAGATACGGAGTCACTATTGCCAGAAAAATGTCTACCGCTTTGACGCCTGCTTTGAATGTCCGAGTAGGGTACGGTGACAACCGATGGCCGCCTGAACGGGAAAGTCTGAGAACGTTTAGGACATACAGCAACTTGCACTGGATGACCGGAAAGGGTCGGTTCCGGTCCTTTAGTCGAGGCTAATATAAGAAAACGCTAAACGGCGACTTCCGACCCACTCCGGTCGTTTAGCGCTTAATGATATACCGCTTGCTGGTGTTTTTCGGGCATCCCCCAGCACCTCGGCAATGACGACCGATGCGCAACAAAAAATGATTCGCGTGCTGCCCAAGTTCAAATCAAAAATACCAGCAAGTTAGTACCTCCGAACAATAGTGCCCCTTCCCAGAATTGGACATAATTGTTACCAGTGCAATTTATCGGAAGAATTATCGCCGAAGCGAGCTTTCATGCTCCAAAACACATGCCTCTCAACTAATCCGGGAAATAAACGACTGGGTCAAACGCGTCAGCGGGCAACAATTCTTGCGCGTCGTCGGTCAAGAGCTGATAGCGGTCTAAATACCTGGCCTGGTCCTCGAATACTGGCGGGGCATCGGGGTCGATTAGCTTCGAATCCTTGTCGGGATACCACTTCACAAGATCCGGAAACACCCAATCAGTCGGAATACCGAATTTATATCCTGGCACAAACGACAGCTTTTCACAGGCTGGTGTACCTGTATCGTTTGAACGTTTGCGGGGTGCGAATAGCTTGCCATCCCAATGAGTACCTGGCCATGTACCAGTGGATTCGCGAGGGGCGTCATATTCCCACCATGCGTATAGTCGAGCACCAGGGCGACACTTACACCGTGGCGATAGTATGCGCTCGCCTACCTTCTCCCACGCCTGGTTTTAATGTGGGCCTGTCACAGGGCTGGAAAGGATGGCCCTGTTAGACTCGAATATATTTATGTCCAGTGATTCTGCCGGTGCCTGGTGTCTGTAGATACCATCTCCCTCACACCTGCACAAGCGGTATATCTCCAAGCGCTAAACGACCGAGATGGGTCGGAGGACTCCGTCCAGAGCCTGGCCCGGAAACGACTGCTTTTAGTACCTTCCTACAAGCATAAATTCTTAATGTCCGGTAGGTGGGCGACACCGGTCATCCGAGTAATTTACTCAGGTATTTCCGGCGAAGATCAGGAAACAACCCGAAACTCTCCGTTCCCTGGCGGATATAAAACACCGGATCTGTCAGCTCTCCGATATCAGAACTTCTTGCCTACACCCAACATAACAACCCATGGATTGATATCCGAATCGAGGCTGGTAACATCTTTCAATTTTGCATTGATTTTGAGCTGATAATATTAATCCTGGGCACTGGTTAGCCGGTCATTCACCGGATTCAGATGGACTTCCGTTGCAACGATTACTTATGCTCTGCCTTGCCGGTTCGATGTGCGAAGACTATCATTCCGGCACCGCCTGGCACAGATGAGGGTACGATACTTGTGAACAAGAAAATCGGTTCGTGCTTCGGGGCAGTGTTTTGTCTGATCCTTGCTGTGCCTTCGGAGGCAGCTCTGCGCTACATCATCGCCGTCGATATCCAGCGTGAAGGCACTAAGGTCAAGACCGAGCGGTTGTTGGAGCAAGTCACAATGGACGGTGATCAGGGCCGCATCGACTTCCTCGCGCCCGACGGCAGCAAACCCGGGAACAGCGGCTATATGCTGACTCTGGACGGTGGCAAGACCTTCACATGGAGCGATGGGGGTCAGGCCGTCTGCGGAAACTGGAGCCTGGAGGAATTCTTTGGGACAGTAGGCGCGCTCCTGGAGAAGGGCAGCCACTTTATCAACGCCAAGCTTCCGGAGGCCCGGGTTGAGAAGACCCTTGAGGAGCCGGGTCCTGAAATGCACGGCTTTCCAACTACCCACCTGCGCTTGAACACGAAATACGGCGCGAAGGGTCGCGTGTTGATCATGAAGTTCGAATACTCGGTGGAGCAGACCGACGACGTCTGGATGACCTCGGTGCTGGAGCTACCGGCAATGGAGCGCCGCTGGGTTGAGACGATGGGTCGGACCGGGTTCGAGTACTTGGATGCCATGTCGGCAACCTGGGACGCTGAAGTTACCGGGGTGGTCCTGAAGCACAAGAACGTCGTGCGTCTCACCAACCTGCAATCCAGCAAGGTGTCGGTCAAGACCGAGACCATGGAGGTCACCGCATTTGAGCGCCTGGATCCCTCGCAGATCCCAGAGGGAACTTTCGCGAAGCCGGAGTGCCGACAGGTCAACCAGCGTGAGATGGAAGAGAAGGCCACTATATTCATCCGTGATAGTTTGAAATAGCCTGGTGTTCAACCGGCCATCAGGGACAATCAATAGCAGACGTACTAACGGCCAGCCTGCTGACTTCAGCATTCAGTCCGGGAATCAGCACATTCATATTACTGGCTGTGGTGCGGTCGGATACATTATTTATTGCCGTCTCAATGTTTGCTCTGCTACTTCTCTGTTCTTAATTCAGAATATATAATCCAGTCGACCGACGAAGTACGGGCTACACGTTTATATTCGCGCCATGGTGACAGTGCGGGGCATGGTTGTCCAGTTCTAGCTAGACTCTTCCCCGGCTCTGTTCCTTCTTGAATATCATTAAGATAATTCAGTCGCTATACCTGACCAATGCCTGAATCGAAGACATCAGCTCGCAGGTACATCTGGTTTTATCAACGGACATGGCAACCCATCCGGGTGGGTTAATTTTATAAACATTAACACACTCTAAATACACTTTATCTCGGTATTCCTCTATGACTCTTTGTTGTGATTCTCTTGTGGCGGGTTCTTTTATGCAAAAAAAAAGCGACACTAAGGCCGCCGATCTACTCAATTGAACGAAGAAAATACTACAAGGCTTCTACCACTGAAATATAGTCACACTCAGGTTCTTCCTTTTCTCCGTCATCACCCTGTCCTGCGAATGAGATGTTTGTAAGTGCCATCATGCATAAAAATAGCAGAGATAATCTCACAGTGTTCATTTTTTTCCTTCCTGGTTATCTTTTAAAATTGATTAGTGAATGTGTTCTGAATGAGGAGAAACTACCTGAGACAAAAGACTTGCAAGCTTGGGATTATCAGCGACAACAAATGCAAAGTTCACCCATTGCTCATCTGTGAAGGATGTCGTGACAAGTTCCCGGCAGGATAGCTTTATTTTCAATAACTGACGCTGCAAGTCTTGAATCTCTGACTGAAGCACATAGAGGTGGTCACTGGTTATGTCGGGTGATAATGCTGCAACGCGGAACTGAAAACTCTTCTCGATGATTTCATTCATGACATTAACCATGTGCGTATAGTTCTTTTTTCGCCATGCGCGGAATGCATTGATTTGTTCATCAGTCAGTTCGAGCGTGTCCTGATTTCTCATAATAACTGGAAGCAACGTCGGCATAAGGCCAGAGCTTTCCAGAAGAACCACTTTGTCCATAACCTCCTTCCAGTCATCAGCAGTCAAGGGATGGTCGCTGTTGTGCTTGGCCTGTGACGTGGACCAAAAAAAGATGCTCACAATAAATATTCCTAAATACTTCATAGTGTTCCCTTATGATAATTCTCCCGTAAATTCAGTTATTAGTTTCGCCACTTTTCTTTGTATTTGACTGGTTAGCAAATATTTTAGAAAAGTTAAAAAATAATTTCCATATTGTGGAATCTACGTACACTGGTGCGTCACAGAGATTGAAGGCTGGATGTCGTCTTTGTGGTCGACTCATGCCGTGAAACATAACTACAAGCAGTTTACCTAAAAGCAAAAATAGGTTTATGCCTTTTAGGAAAAATATGCCTTTTCGCCTCCATAACTTTCAACAAGATAGTGTCATGTTATAGTGCCTAACGGTTTATTTTGTACTTTGCTTTAGAAATCAGTGAAGGTCACTTTTGAATCGAAGACTGCCGACCAGAAAGGTATCAACAGATTAAGTTAACGGCTTGCAGATTTCCCGCATCCGGCTCTCGGACAAGACAGCATGCCTTCGCACACGAAAGGTCATACGCAGTTCACCTGACCCTCACACGGGACCGTGTTATCCCGGTGCATATCAACCGAGCGTTCTGCACATAACCGCCAATGACACCACCCGGGTAGTCATTCGCTTCCCGGATCGCAATCCGGGTCTTCCTTCGCTTCAGCATGTGGTGCCTTCCGCAGCGCCCGCACACATTACAGGAGTTCCTGGGGTTGCCCCAATCTCCCGTGCTTTGCCACTTTCAGTATCAGCCTTCCCCGCATTGGCGGACAAGTCGGCCTGTGCAACGTCCTTTTCGAGGATTGCTCAGCGTTTACTCACGTTACGGCCTGCACACACGCCAAGTCACCTAGTGACCCTCTACACCGAAGGCTTCAGCCACTTCGTTGCCTCCATGACTGCTCCGATTGCTTCCGGCTGAAGCAAAATCGCCGGGTGGGATTCGCACCCACTGAGAAACGCCGCCTTTGCACGTCGCACGCCATAAATTGCCCTTCACTTCATTCAGCCTGGACGACAACTCTTCCTGAAAACTGTCATTGACGTAAAAAAAAGGCAGCTCGTTGGCTGCCGTTCAATGTACCGACTCATTCAAACTGGACTACCTTGATGAGCCTTCGGGAAAGACTCACCCAAACCTCCTAAAAAGAGGCCGTATAATTCCAATTACCAAATGAGAAACGGCCCCGAAGGGCTGTCTCTTGTTCTCAGTATTTATCTTCGCAAACCCAGCTGCAGGCAGTTCTCAGCCGTCGGTTAGTCCTTGAATTTCACGGCAGCGTCACTAACCGCTGACTTCAGCGAATCCCAGGCAGATTCGACACCCTCCTTGAGCGACTCCCAGGCGTCTTCGCCAGCTATGGAAAGCTCCGAGAGCTTCGTCTTGCCTTCTTCGATCTTGCTCTCAAGCACCTCGATCTGCCTGTTCCTTTCCAGCCGAACGTCTGCACTGGCACTTGACGCCTTGGCTTTTAGCTTATGCATGTCTGCCTTCCACTCATCCAGCTGAGCCCGCATCTTCTGCAGGTAAACCTCTTTGTCACTCATATCATTGTCCTTCTATCTTTCGGTGGCCGGGAATTGGCATGACTGTCACACGCAGCTGCTGGGTTAGTTGTTCTTGTCCCACATCACGTCGCATTTTGCCTTTGCTGCCGCCTTGAGCAATTCGATCACTGGCAAGGCGCGGTGCGACAGACTTACGGTAGGTTCATCGTCCTCTGATTGCGCGGACTCTTCCGGTTCAGGCAACTGTTCGTTTGCCGCGACCGCAGCCTCCAGACGCGCCAGCGCAGCCGGGACATCTTCTGCAAGCAGGGCGCCGGGCACCGTGCCGCTGTGCCCCATCAATTCAAGCAGGCGAACTGCAACGTCGCCGAACATGGTTATGTTCGCGTAAGCATTGCAGGAAAAAGTTACCAGCATGATCATGTCCTCTCTGATGCTCGTGCTAAGGGCAACCGCCTCGCGTCTGCCATCTTTGCCAGCTGCGCAAGGCACGCCAACCGAAGGATAACCCCTGCATCAGCGAACGTCATCCCGTGTTTTTTGACACCGCACGCTCCCTCTGCGCGAACCGGAATCATAATTGTCGATCGGACATAGTTTCTGCATCTTCCTATTATGCTTTCTTGATTAGACCAATAAGGAATAGTAGTAGCGCAGCCCCAACAGTTGCTGTAACTATTGCACCTATTAATCCTCCCGCTGAAATACCAAGTAAGCCAAATACAAACCCACCAAGTACTGCGCCAACAATACCGACGATAATATTACCGAGCAGACCAAAACCGCCACCTTTCATCAAAGTACCGGCTAACCAGCCAGCTACAGCACCAATAGCTAAAAATATAATCAATGCTTGTATATCCATTAGTTTCACTCCATTTGTTAAAAAAAAGCACTGGCTCCCGCAGGTGTAATCCCTATTTATTTCTACTTTAAGCCGACCTTCTCTCCCAATGTCTTGGTATTGATTCCAAGAAGAGTATAGACGGGACAGGTGCCAAACAAACCTGTCACGATAAGGATTAAGCCAATCCAACCAACGACTGTTTGCAGGCCGATGAATACGTTGCCAACCAGCAACGCGCCCACAATGACTCGAATGATGCGA
>Ga0316190_10001542_pt1 | contig 16710 bp, 15 predicted proteins | sample Eddworburrow2_MG_FD_204929 | JGI IMG/M metagenome (GOLD analysis project Ga0316190, IMG submission 204929) | Coastal sediment microbial communities from Maine, United States - Eddy worm burrow 2 | ecosystem: Environmental > Aquatic > Marine > Coastal > Sediment | place: USA: Maine | collected... | reverse complement strand
GCCGCTTTGATCGGCAAGACTTTAGGCTTTTGCACCGAATCCCCAAAAACGACGCTATTTAAATCAAATACTTCCGAAGGTTTACCCGCTAAAACAGTTTTGTTTTGTGGAAATCTGCCCCCCGCATTTAGCGCACGTAGAATTTGCAAGCCGCGCCCTCGTTCAGGATATTTAAATTTATTCGGCACCGCACGAACATGTGGTTCACCACCATTGGTGATTTCTATATCGGTGATTTCTTGTTCAAAGTTCTTAAACACCACTGGCGCGATGGCTTCACGAATTAGCACAATACTGATATTGCCCAAGTTTTTCAGCTTGGGGTGGACATATTCTTTCTCACTACCAGCCGTTTTTTTCCACAGATGATCAATGTCACCTAAAAAATCTTTAAATCGTTGCATTTTGTTTTCCTTTCATTAAGAATCGTTGTTTGATTTTTTAATTAAAACTACAATAAGTCGATCCAAGTGTTCTGAAGCTTGACGCACTTTATGCGGTGCAATCAAGGCTAATAAATCAAAACCATGTCGTGTTTTATGGTATTTTCCTTTTGTTTTTGTATGCCGTGTTGCTGCGTCAAGTCTTTGGTTGACATCATTTTTAGGGATATTTTCAATATTGAATTGTTTTGGCAAGACATTGAGATTAAATCCCTGTCCATAGAATTCCGCTAAGGTATCTTTATCTGCTAAAAACCAAGATTCCATACATTGAACCATTAAATGGGCATTATCATTATTGGCAGAAAATGGACAATCCCAATCATCTCTTTGTTTTAAATGTGTCCATGAATTTTGATTATCAGCAACCGGTGCTTCGCTATCTACCAATAAGACACAAAACACATCAGAATATTGTTGTAACGCAGTACAAAAACGCTTGTAGGCTTGAACTCGTGAACCGCAGGCAATAATTTTGGGTTGGCAATTTGATGGCATGGTTTTCTGAAAAAATTGACTAAAACCACGGCGGCATTTTGTCAAAGTTAAGTTTTGATCACCACCCCCTTCAACATAAATATGGATTTTCACCAGCGATTTCCTCCAATTTCACCACTACGCCAAAGTTGCCCTAATGAATATTTTTCGAGCCAAATTTTTAAGTCAGTTTGCTGTAAGCGTTTTAACTGACTACCGTTCTCATCTCTTTCACAGACAATGATTGATTCAGGCGTATCAGTGAGTGCATCTACTATCACATCAGAATGCGTTGTGACAATTAATTGAGTCCGTTTAGCACATTCTTGTAGAAGGGGTGCAATTGTTGGTAGAATATCAGGATGGAGTCCTAATTCTGGTTCTTCAAGGCAAATCAGCGGCGGTGGCTCAGGATGACAAAAAATCGCTAACAGACAGAGATAACGAAGTGTGCCATCAGAAAGTCGTGTCACTGGTACCGGTTGTCGAAGTCCTCGCTCATGAAAAAAGATTTGAATCGTATTTCCTTCCGTTTTTGTGGTAATATCCTCAATATATCCACAAAATTCCTGTAATAGGGTTAGCAATTGTTTCTTTGTGGATGGGTTATTTTGTAACTGATTAATAATTAAACCAAGATTACTTGCATCTTCTAGCAAGAAATCATTCGGTAAATCGGCTTTTTGAGGTAGACGAGGCATTGTGTAACGACCCAAATTCCATTCTCGATAAAAGCGAATCTGGTTGAACTGATTAGCGAGATAAGTTAATTCAGGGTATAAATCCGCTTCACGTCGTTGTGATAGAATGGATTGTTCTATACTCACATCTCGACGTTGCAATTGACGTTGTGTCCGATGTGTTGTATCAATTAAAGTGTTTAGAATCGGATAGCCATTTTGATAGCTATAATATTGTATATCATTATCTACTATTGCTTCATCTACCAGTTCAAAACGATGATAATTACGGGTAAATGCAAATTGATATTGCAGATGTTGGTTCGGAGAAGGTGAATAAGGCAAACTCACTTTAATTGAGGCAATGGATGAAGTATTTTCACTCCCTTTCCATAACCAGTCTGTTACGCCTCCCCCTTCTCGAATAGGAATCAACAAATTATTGGGCGTTGCCGCTAATAATGAGATGATTTCAATAAGATTAGATTTACCGGAGGCATTGGCACCAATAAGAACATTAAGAGAACCTAATTCTAATGTTGTCATTGAGTAAGAGAGTATATTTTCAAGACGAATTGTGTCGAGTAGTTTGTTTTCACTCATGATCGTCACCATTATCAGTCTTTTTGGCTCGACGCATAAAAGACATGCGATAAACGCTTTTTAAAAACCGCAAATTGTCTTGGCTAGGAAAACGTTGATTCATCACGCTATTCCAAAATTCATCGACAAAAAAAGTCGCTACTTCGATACAGGCTTCTTGAAAAGATATGCCATCGCGATGTTCTGCTGCTGCAACTAAATTCCCACGAGCCAACATGATTTCTAAACGTTCTGCAATGCCATTGATCAAAGAGAGCCTGTCTGTTTGAGGTTTAGGCATTCTAAATCCTTCGCTTAAAACGGCTAGACAATTATTTAATACCATCATTTGTTCACTTTTGCTAGATTGAAAACCTTTTTTGGGGTAATGCTGTATTTTGGCAGCAATCCGCCCTAATTTAACCATCACACCATCTTCTTCTGTGACATCAACACGCATTTTCAGTTCTCCTTGTTTAAAATACCCTTCATATTCTAATAATAAACGGTTCGCAATCCACCGATGTTTTTCGTATAAACCACACCACGCGAAGCAAATGCCTCGAAAACGGGTTTTGGGATTGGCATACAGTTGTAAGGCGTTATAACCATAACCCCAAGTACCTAACAACAATTTTGCCATTTCTAACCGTTGAATTTCCGAGGGAATTTGCTCTAAACGCAAGCTATTTCCACTTGATTTGCCATCACTGAGTAATTCTGCTAACAATGAAGGCATTGCGTCATAATGGAAAAAAGCCCGGTTCGCAGTGGGTAAGCCCCGAAAAACGTGGATAGGACGACCAATACGCAAATTCGCTTTTAACAGCCGATGCAACTGATTGACTTGATCGGCAGTTTTACCCGGTAAATGTTCAAAGCGCATGATACGATAACGCCCTTTATAGTGTTCTATACCCATGATCTTTGAGCGTTTCACCTCAAAATTGCTCAATTCTTCCAAGGATAGGTTTTGCATATCTTGATCAACGTTCATCGCCAATCCCCCAAAAAGTCCTATCGTAGTGGGAGAATAAATCAGAGTCGGCGTATTATCTATATTTCGGGCACTTTGTTTGCTATGAACACGGACACGAAGTTGTTGTTCTGCCATAGAAATGGGGCTAATATTAGTATGTCCACTGCTACTGGTATCAAAATATTCTGGGCGATTATCACGTCCAGAAAAGGCACTGGCTTTAATTCCCACTTTTCTTAAGCCCATATTCTCTTGTAGTCTCTTATTGTCATCAACCGGTTGATCGGTAAATAAACAACGCCCTTCAGCGGCTTCATTTTCAACTTGAATGCACTTCCCAGAAAAAAAGAGTTGACGAAAATAATTTTCGATTGCTTGAATAGTGCTATCGCCTTCGGCTTTGATAAATTGATTGAACCCTTTTTTATCGGGTGTGCCTTCTAACCATTGTTGCAATAATCCTTCTTCCCCCCAAATGGCTTTATCAATTGCTTTGTCATCATCGTCAATTGTGATTGCCCATAATGCGGTTAAAACACGGCGGGAATGTCCATTTTCTATGGCTGTTATCCAATCAGGGCGTTCTTCTGGAATAAGAGCCAGAAAGGCTTTTTCCCTGTCGTCATAACTCATGGGATTGGGTTTTAACAAGAGATTTAGTAGCAAAATGGCATGAGCAGCTTTTTTGAGCCGTTTTTTTGCTTTGATACTCATTTTTTCCACAGAAGCATATAACGTCATTGTTTGCCCGGTTTGGCTACTGGGAAAAATGGGATTTAAATCAAACTCATTAAGCAAATCATCCAACGGTTTAAGCTGTTCTTTAAGTGCCCTTTTGATTAAAAATATTTTTTGAAAATCCTTATCATGAGGATGTTTAGAAATAAATTGTTCCAATTGAGCATGAGAAGGTTGTCGGTTTAATAATTCCGGCTCGCCACGAATGAGCACATTTAATTGCAATTGAAAAGAACTTTCAGCCAAACTTTCCGTTAAATCTTGTATAGCTTGTTCTTTTATTTGTGCTAACTGTGATTTATTTGCCAACATGAGCATCACCAATCGCCCATCATGGTGAATTTCAATCAATGGCGGTGCCCCAGTTTCATTTTGAGTAAATTTGGATAATCGCCGTTGCAATTCATCCATTAAAAATGGGTGATGCGGATCAAATAAATCAATGATAGGCGATGAAGTATCTAATTTGTCAAACAACTGGCATAAAAAATTACTACGGATACAACTCTTATCATTTTTTAAACGATTTAAAACGCCTTCAATCCCTTCCTCCGATAACCAAATCCCATCCAATTTATCGGCTAATCGAACATAAAGAGGCAATGTGCCATCAGCATAACGTGGTGGCATTTCTGTTGGTAAACGGCGATTTGCTTGTAAAGATTCTACTTTATCAATGAGATATAACAATTGATCGGGTGCTAATTTGACTTCAACTGTCTCTAAAAATTCATTAATGCCATAAAGTGTCATACGTTCCTGAACTTCTGCATCGCTGACATCGGTAATACGGGAAATACATAAATCCTTATCAATATCGTGCATAAAGGCGAGAGCGGCGATAACATAGAGTTTGCGTTTAAGCAATTCATCATCCATATTAGGATTGCGGTTCAACCAGTCTAATGATGCCAACATGAGACTGCCACGGGTAACGGATAAGAGATGATCTAACAAGGTGACATTGTCATTTCTACCATAGCGTGCTTGTTTTTCAGGATCATTATGCCAACCGCCTTTACCACTGATAGACATCAAACGCACAACGCGCGGATCAAATATTTTTTCTTCTTTGATCAGCTTCTTTTCTTTATCAGAGAGTTCTCTACCCTGTTGATCCTCACTGGTACAACGATTATTGATGACATGATTTTGAATGACTTTCTCCAAAAAATCTTTATAAACCGCTTCAGCCATTTCTGTTGCCATCCGAATTGGTGAACTCATCTTCCCACCCCCTGTTCAGCTAAACCAATACACCCAAACCCATTTCGCGTTTTTTCCCCGATGCCCGCATACCAAGCAAAACGCAAATCAGCTTCACTGCCTGTCAATACCAACGGAGCTTTCATCCCAATCACAAAAACGGTTTTGCCATTAATAAGTTTCGTCGGCACTAACACGGAATGATCGGGATTAATCCGTATAAATAAGCTATCAGGTTGAACCTGTAAATTAATATCGCGCCCCGCGAGCCGGGAAAGACGGTGATTAATTGCCGCACTCAAATCACATTGCCCAAGCTGTTTATGCCAACGTTTACCCTTGGTTCCTTTCTTTGAAGGGGAATTTTCGCTTTTTCGCTCACTAATTGCCAATGGCGATAACATCAACACCCCTAAAATATTTTGCCCCGGCATAATGGGATCATCTTCAATGCTGATTTCCGCTTCGGCAAAATCGACAACTTCAATCGTGCTGGCACGGGCATAACGAATTTCCGCAGGATTTATGTTTCGTAAAACTTTCGCCAATGTCGCATCAGGGGTAGAGACAATTAAGGTGTGTACTTTACTGCCCTGTTTATCTTGCCCACCCAATGCTGCAAAATTCCAAGGCAGGGCATTCATGCCGGTGATTTGTTCTGATTTTGCGCCTGCTGCGGCTAATGAATTTACCATAGCATCGTGGAGTATGTCTAAATATTTATAATGTATGTAATTATTTTTGAATAATTTTATTCGGATTCTTAGCATGTTAGCTTTCTTTTTTTATATGAATGTTATTATTTTTATGAAAATTTATTGCAAATTTGACTTACTATCTATTATAGGGTTCTGAATAGTAAATTTCAAACCTTAAATAGATACAAACATGTAAAAAAACTTTACTTGACAAATAAATTGAAATTTTGTAGAATCCTTTGGGTTAAGAATAAAAGGGTTATTTATATGTATATGTTGAGATATATTCACCAGAGTGTAAATATATATTTAAAAATTGTAACTACTCAGCCCTAATATTTTAGTACAACGGATTAGGGGAATGAACGGATTGGTTGTGAGGCATTTGTCGTTCCAAATATCTGTTTCAAGCACTTTATTTTATGACGATTTAAACAAAATCTGTCACAATCCATCCGTTTATTCCCAAAAGACGTTGTACTAAATATTAGGGCTGAGTAGTTTTTAAAAATTGTAATTTTGGGAATGAAATAGAAAGGAAAAAATGATAATGTCAAAGAAGTCAGATGACTTATTTCATATCTACTGCGATGAAAGTCGTCAAACGAAACATAGATATATGATGTTTGGGGGGATAATTGTTCGTTACAATGATATTCCATTATTGGAAAGCACAATCCAAAATTGGCGGGAGAATGCAAAAATGTATGCTGAACTAAAATGGACTAAAGTTTCCAAAGGAAAACTTGATGATTATAAAAATCTAGTGATTTATTTTTTTCTAAGGCATCAGAAAATCAACTGGCTTTTAAATCGGCGGTTTTTGATATTTCGGGGAGGAATAAAAGACATCATGGTGGCAATAGGGAAGGGGAATTTTATAATTTAATGTACAAATTTTTATTACATTATTTTGGCAAATATGGCATATCTGATAAACACCGACTATTAATTTTTTTAGATGAAAGAAGTAGTAGTTATAGTCTTTATGATCTAAAAGCCCTATTAAATCGGGAAATTCGGCAACGCTATGGAAGGAATGCAGATGTGATAAGGAATGTTGAACCTATATGTTCCCATAAAAGTGAGATTTTACAAATCGCAGATATTCTGATGGGTGCAATTGGTTATCATTATAATGGTTGGCATCAACATTCAGAGGCAAGTGCTGCAAAAATAGAATTAGCTAATTATATTGCAGTGAAAGCTGGATTGAGTGGATTGGCGCAAGACACGCCAGAAGAACAGGAGCAATTTGAAATTAGAAATTTGACAGTATTCAGATAAAAAAAGAAGCGCCCTGAAAACCTAGACTCTTAAGTCCCTGTGCATAATTAATTCCGTATTTTACCTCAATAAAATTCTCACAAATCATCAAGGAAAATACCAGATTTATTTTGCTTAGGTATTTAATAATATAAATTAAGAGCGACTCTTTAAGGAGTTAACGTAACCTAGTTACGGTTTTCGGTAGTCAGTGGCACTTGGTATAACATTATAACGCCTTTTTTCTATTTGTAAAGTGATATGTCATGAAATTTGACACATTCTTCATTTTATTTGTTGCTTTATGACCAATCTTCAATTTTTAAAGAAGGTATTCGTCCAAAATCTTGACGATTGCGAGTAACTACTGTCGCATTTTGACTGAGCGCAATCGCTGCAATTTTTAAATCTTGTGTGCCCACTCGCAATTTTTTGGTAAGCAGTGTCTGAAAATGAAGTTCTGCTTGCGAATCATATTCTATAATCTTGAAATCTTTTAAAAATTTGAAAGTTTGTGATAGCCAATAATAGGCTCTTATTCGTTCATTAGGTTTGTTTGCCCGATGAATTTGTAAGAAACGTCCTCGTATTAATTCTTCAACGCTTATAACAGTAATCGCTATTTGTTCAGGTGGGATTTTTAATAAATGATTTTTCAACGTTTCATGCCCACGTTGGTGTAAACTGAGATGATCACTATCTAAAATATAAAAATTCTTCATTCTGCAAATATTCCCATTTCTTTATCTAGTTCCCGTCGATAAGCCGCTATCTCAAGTTGTAAATCATCGAAAGTGGGATCGTCTTTGAACCAACCAAATTTATCAAGCCAAGGATTACCAGTTCGAGTGGGAGAATCATCTGAGTTATCCTTAATGACAGATAATTCTATTTCATTCTCGAAATCATAAGGAATTAATAAACCTTCTTTTATTTCAATCAAATTAAAACTTTTTAAGTTATGATATTCAAATCTGACTGGCTGATTAATCTGATTCCATACCTTAGGTAAAATAAATGAATTACCCAAACGGATTGTGGCAGATATATCTTCATCCCTGAAATATTCGACGTTGTGGATGTGAAATATTCTATTCACACCGCGAAAATCATCTGTTATCCAAAAAGGGGCAAGATAACGGACATTATGACTTTCTAAATTGGGTTTGCCTAATTTAGCATTAATCCAAACGACATTATCCTGTAAAACAGATTGCTTAAATTCGTCTGTTTCGGGTACAACTATTACATTTATCATTGTTCACCTTTTATTAGATAAGAAAAATTTGAAATTTATAAGATCGGCTCTCAAGGAGTTAACGTAACCTATAGTTTTTCAGATAAATAATTTCACACATCAAACCTGACAGGTTTTGGCAACGAAGTAGCGGAACGCTCAACCTGTCAGGTTTTTGGAAGTTATTTACCTGAAAGTCTATAGTTACAGTTTTCGGTAGTCAGTGGCACTTGGTATAACATTATAACGCCTTTTTTCGATTTGTAAAATTGTCATGAAATTTGACACATTAATCAGATTTGCCTACATTGAAACCCAATTGCTTTGGGGCGACGGTTTAGCAGCAAATGATTTGGCGAAAACTTTTGGTTTAACGCGCCAAACGGCTCAGGCTGCGATTAACGTTTATCGCCAGCAATATCCGGGGCAGATGAAATATGATGGTTCACTTAAACGTCATATTGCCGAAGAGGATTTTGAGCCGCACTATATTAGGGGAGATGCGGTAGCGTTTTTGGATTATTTGCGGGGGCAAGATTTACGCGCGCATTATTTAGAAGAAAATGATTGGAGTGAAATTGCACTGACAGATTTTGATCGTTTACTACGCCCAAAATTACCTCGTCGAATTATTCAACCCATTTTGGCGGCTTTGCGTCATCAACACACTTTGCTCATTGAATATCAGCCAGTGATGCCAGATCATATTCGAGTGCGGGAGATTTCTCCTAATCATTTGGTTTTTGCGGATAATCGTTATCATATACATGCTTATTGTCACACGGCACAGAAATATTTAGATTTCGTACTTTCTCGGATTATTCATGTTGAACCCGGTTATGAAGAGTGGGTATCGTCTGCCGGCAGCCGAGAATGGCATGAACGGGTAACTTTACGTTTTCGCCCTAATCAAGAATTGCCGCGTGAGGTACAAAAAACATTATTATATGGATATCCGGGAAGTGAAAAGGGCGTATGGGAAATTAATTGTCGAAAAAGTGAAGCGTTTTATATTCAACGAAAACTGTTAAAAGCTTTTGATGAAAAACGGCGTATGCCCTTATGGATTGAAATAGAAGAACGTGCTGAGAAATCTTAATTTGTATCAAAAATCTTAGCAAAAAATCTTGTTTGTTATTGGATTTTCAGTAACGATTCAGCAGATGATATTTAGTATAACAGATTAAGGAAATGAACGAATGGATTGTAAGGTGTTTTGAGCACAAGTCATCTTTTTGAAAAACTCTTCATTTTAAACAACTTGATTTGATGAATATTTGAGCAATGAAAAATATTTCCCAATCCATCTGTTTATTTCACTTTTCCTATATACTGATTTTATAGAGTGGTAAGCTGTGACGAATTTCATTTGGATTATAATGACTTAGCGATTTTGATGTGTTATAATATTATTGATGACGATGACTTTATGCTTAAATATTTTTTAAGTCTTTGATTATTAAAAATTTATATTTTTTACCATCCATCCAGTTTAAATAAAAATACATAATAAATCAATGGTTTAAATCAATAATTAATCATACTATTTTTATGGTTTTTACTACTATCGTCAGTAAAGTAAATCAGCCCAGAGATCGAAGTTTCATTATGTGCGATTTGAACGATTTTTTTGAAAATGAAGGAGGTGATAAAAACGAAAAGCGTTGAAAATATTGGGGTTAAGCATCCCCATGAGGGGTTATGAGATAAATTCTCTTGCTTGTGAAGGTATTATTTCCCGGTTAAGCATCCCCATGAGGGGTTATGAGAAAGTTCCATGCCCCGATACTGGACTCCCAGACCTGTTAAGCATCCCCATGAGGGGTTATGAGCGTTTTAATCCGAGTAGTCCTAAACTTCTGTGTTGGGTTAAGCATCCCCATGAGGGGTTATGAGTTACTCACTTTATAGGAACATGATGGAATGGATCGGTTAAGCATCCCCATGAGGGGTTATGAGTTGAGAGCCTTTAAAAATAATATATGCTGGAGTGTTAGTTAAGCATCCCCATGAGGGGTTATGAGAAAATGTATACGTGCATCTATCTTCACATAGCCCATTTGTTAAGCATCCCCATGAGGGGTTATGAGTTATTGGATCATACTGAAAATCATCTTCAATCCGAGTTAAGCATCCCCATGAGGGGTTATGAGCCAACGGGAATGGCAGTGCAAGCACTTGCAATAACTGTTAAGCATCCCCATGAGGGGTTATGAGCTGAAAAACTTAAATCGGAAATAAATAATATAGTCCAAGTTAAGCATCCCCATGAGGGGTTATGAGTTTACAACTTTACAACTTTTCGGCTTCACTCCTTTATTTTGTTAAGCATCCCCATGAGGGGTTATGAGGTGGCTTATGCTACGATAGTCAAAGAGCGTTCTATAGTTAAGCATCCCCATGAGGGGTTATGAGGCCTGTTCAAACTGAACATAAGAGTGAAACTGCATTTGTTAAGCATCCCCATGAGGGGTTATGAGTTCAATATCAAAAACTTCGCCTAAGCCGCGTGCTTGTTAAGCATCCCCATGAGGGGTTATGAGCTTAATGTTATAGTTGAGCCGTTGTTAGTTCTTTTCGTTAAGCATCCCCATGAGGGGTTATGAGATGCGCCTAGCGGCTTATCTAAAATGAAGTGTGAGGTTAAGCATCCCCATGAGGGGTTATGAGGATTTGGTGGTGGCGGAACTTTTAGCGCGTGCCTACAGGTTAAGCATCCCCATGAGGGGTTATGAGATCATTAATATTAGTGGCTTCGGCTTCGGCTTCGGGTTAAGCATCCCCATGAGGGGTTATGAGATTTCTGTTTTGTTTGAATTCGTTGTTATTACGACTGTATCCCAGTTAAGCATCCCCATGAGGGGTTATGAGTCAAAAAAAACAGACATAGAATATACAATGTTCTTAGGTTAAGCATCCCCATGAGGGGTTATGAGACGGCATAGACATAGTATTTACAACCGTTTCCCTTCTAGTTAAGCATCCCCATGAGGGGTTATGAGTAAAAAAATATACTGACATTTCCAGTCGAATAATATCAGTTAAGCATCCCCATGAGGGGTTATGAGATAGCAAACCCGCTACTTGTAAAAAAATTGTAAAGGTTAAGCATCCCCATGAGGGGTTATGAGTAATTAAATTTGACACGCGGCGCGGCTCCGGCCCCCAAGTTAAGCATCCCCATGAGGGGTTATGAGATCGGCAAGTTTATAGACCCCATGACTTCCTTTTTTCACGTTAAGCATCCCCATGAGGGGTTATGAGGGTTTCTAACTACTGTTAAAGTTCCATGCCCCGATACTGGGTTAAGCATCCCCATGAGGGGTTATGAGGTCGTAAGGCAAAATATTCGGTAAGTCTTTGATAGCCAAGTTAAGCATCCCCATGAGGGGTTATGAGTGCCAGTGAAGTGGGCAAGTATTTGAAAACACATAGTTAAGCATCCCCATGAGGGGTTATGAGGTGTATTTTTTGCCGGAACCAGATGATTTCCTTTGGTTAAGCATCCCCATGAGGGGTTATGAGGTTACGAAATAATAATATTGACATCTTACGCAGAAGTTAAGCATCCCCATGAGGGGTTATGAGTTAATATCTTGGCTTTGGTCAACTTGAGCGTTAATTGCCTGTTAAGCATCCCCATGAGGGGTTATGAGCAGAACGTCTAAAAATGGGCTATGTCAAGATAGATGCACGTTAAGCATCCCCATGAGGGGTTATGAGTTTAGTGAGGCCGATTTTACCCCAGAAGTTGAGGAAGTTAAGCATCCCCATGAGGGGTTATGAGATGATTGTATCGTTAGGATTGAGCGTGCAAAGACTTGGTTAAGCATCCCCATGAGGGGTTATGAGTTATCTGTTTGTGAGCTTCGTTTCTGTGAATGTAATGTTAAGCATCCCCATGAGGGGTTATGAGAAATAGAAATGAACGTATAAAAGAAAAACGTGTTGAAGTTAAGCATCCCCATGAGGGGTTATGAGGCCAATTTCCATTCCAGTTTGGAAGTTTTTTTTCCCGGTTAAGCATCCCCATGAGGGGTTATGAGTGTGTACCTGAATCAATAGTAAACGCAGGTTTTTCATGTTAAGCATCCCCATGAGGGGTTATGAGCCACCCGCGACCGGGAATACGTTCTTGAACACCGTGTTAAGCATCCCCATGAGGGGTTATGAGGGTTATCTATACTAACTGAGTTGTTGAATACCAAAGCGGGTTAAGCATCCCCATGAGGGGTTATGAGAGATGTAAATTTGAATCAGTATGTAGTACAAAATATAGTTAAGCATCCCCATGAGGGGTTATGAGTTACTAAGTGGCAGACTTGGACGTATTCATGGAATGGAAGTTAAGCATCCCCATGAGGGGTTATGAGAAGAATTAAAGGCTTTTCGCAGATGCGGCGAGGCGAGTGTTAAGCATCCCCATGAGGGGTTATGAGGCAAGTGCTTGCGCTGCCATTTCCGTTGAAATCGGGGGTTAAGCATCCCCATGAGGGGTTATGAGGAATACCAAATTAACGACATTGACTGTATTGCTGAGTTAAGCATCCCCATGAGGGGTTATGAGACATTGGATGATTCAGATTGGGAGTAGTTCATTCAAGTTAAGCATCCCCATGAGGGGTTATGAGTTAAATACCGACTCTCACCGTACCTCACACGGCAATGTTAAGCATCCCCATGAGGGGTTATGAGCCTTGCCATTGATTAGATGTGAGGCCGAGTGGAAAAGTTAAGCATCCCCATGAGGGGTTATGAGTTTGATGGGAAAAATCATGTGTGAGCCGCTGTGAACCGTTAAGCATCCCCATGAGGGGTTATGAGGGGGAGGTTTCTTGCAAAACAGTTTGTACCACCAAGTTAAGCATCCCCATGAGGGGTTATGAGATTAGGTGCCAATAGTAATACGACAGCAAAAACCTGTTAAGCATCCCCATGAGGGGTTATGAGACCACATAACACTAAACCGAGCGTCCTGCCGTCTTTGGTTAAGCATCCCCATGAGGGGTTATGAGAATATCAAAGGGACTCGAAATATCTAAAAATTAATTGTTAAGCATCCCCATGAGGGGTTATGAGTATAATAAACTCTATAGATTTAGTTACGTCTACCCAAGTTAAGCATCCCCATGAGGGGTTATGAGTTTCTATAAGTATTGCTTCGTCTACTGCTAGTGGGTTAAGCATCCCCATGAGGGGTTATGAGGGCATTTCGGCATAGATATAGTTACCACATCACCCGTTAAGCATCCCCATGAGGGGTTATGAGATTAGCAAATTCAGTAAAACTCTGTTTCTTTTTTAAAGGGTTAAGCATCCCCATGAGGGGTTATGAGTGAGTTAAGCCGTAAGTCCTTGGCCGCGCCCTTTTAAGTTAAGCATCCCCATGAGGGGTTATGAGGCTCAAAAAGAAGCTCATAAATCTTTGGTAGCCCCTGCGTTAAGCATCCCCATGAGGGGTTATGAGGATTTGATCAGCGGTAGTACAGGACTTTCCGGCGGCGTGTTAAGCATCCCCATGAGGGGTTATGAGTCGAAGTGTAGTGAGCCTAAATTTACAGTTCGGAGCAGTTAAGCATCCCCATGAGGGGTTATGAGGATATGGTAAAAGGCAATAGTATGGGACAAATTGAAAGTTAAGCATCCCCATGAGCGAGCGTAGGGTGGGTAGAGCGATAGTTTCGTAGGGTGGGTAGGAACGAAGTGGAAACCCACCAATCCTCCAAAATGGTGGGTTTCTTCTCGTTCCCAAATTCCATTTGGGAATGACTTCCACAACGCTCCGCGTTGTTTTTATTGCCCACCTTCCTCGTTGTGGTGTTAAATTTGAAGCGATTTCGAGGTTTATTTTTCACACGAATTGTTCCACATCTTGCTTTATCTTTTGAATAGGAGGGCATCTTTTCAAAGAAATTAAACAATACATATATCCATCATTCATAAGCGTTTTCCAATCCATATTTTTGATACGATTCTTATATTCATTTTGTTTAGCTTTTAATATTTCCGTTTTTTCCTGCAAATTAAACCATTCTCTTTTTTCTTTTCGATAATCGCTTATCACTTTACCCATAATTATTTTGGCAACACAATCATACATAATGTGCCCATTCAAATACCAATAAGTCTCTTCTTCTTTTACATTCAACTCAGATAAAGTGCTATCTATTTGACTCAAATCAATATAGGGGTACTTTTTCTTGATTTTATCTATCATAAGAGAGACACGATTTTTTAATCCTGTAATGACATCATTCGCATTATCAGCAAGAACAATTTCATTTGATTTAATACAAAAAACTGATTTTAATTCATTTTCTGAAATAAGGGGTTCAGAAACGACATCATCTTGTTTTCTAGCCATTTGCTCAAGTTTTCTCTTTTCAAAATACAAAATATAACGTAAGAGTGGATAAGTGACTTTTGAATAATCTTTTATGAAATTCACGAAAGAAAAACGGCGCAGACTCGCATCAGGATATGATGATTTATCTACAATACGCGCCAAAGCCTGCGGAAAAATCTTATAATTTTCAATTGAATAAGTATAAGTGTGAAAAATATAAGGATGGCTAAATAAGGGTTCGTTTTTGAGTAGATATTCTAAATCACTATCAACACATAAAATGAGGCTGGCACCGGCATTTTTTATATTGTGTTCAGTTAAAATGGTTTGTTTACCACTTTTGAAATGATTTTCTCTTGAATACGGATAAAAAACAATGTTTAATTCTGGCGCAAACGAATCAAATACATCTTTCCAAAAATGTACATCTTCCAAACCTTCGACATAGCAGGCAATATCCATATCCAACTGAATATTTTCTGCATTTCTGTCATCAATATCAGGCAAATCATTATCCAGCAAAATATTTTCTGCGTCATCAATGCTCAAGTCTTTCATTTAAGATTATCCTGTTGTAATATTTGCCATTTTAGTTATTTTATCTTGCCACCCTTTACTAAAAACACCAGCAGCGTGCGTCACAATAATAAGTTGACAGTTCTCATTAAGACTCTGAATAATATCTATTAACTTATGTTGCCAAGCAAGATGCAAGGAAAGTTCCGGTTCATCTATTAAAATGATACTGGGTTTATTTTCTAGAATCACCACATTTAAAAGGATAATTAACATTTGCTTCTCGCCGGAAGACAGTTCATAAACAGAAAAAAATTTATCATTGTGGTTTCTAAAAATAATGGCGTTATTTTTATCAAAACCTATCCGTTTTTTTGAATCAGAAAATAAAGCATTTATCTGTTCAATAAACCGATTCTTATAAAAATTGATGTCATCAATTTTGTCCGTTTTTTCGTTTAATAAATTTTTCAGTTCTTGAAGATCGTTTTCGTCAGCACTTTCCCTAGAAGATATCTGTCGGATTTTTTCGTCAAAAAAAACCGTGACTTCTTCTGCTAAAATTTTCAGTTTGAGCAAATAACTTTTCCAATCATCAATTAAATGCTTTAAAACAACATCAAGTTCAGTATTCACACCATTTCGCGCTTTATCACTTTTTGATAACACATCAAAATCTTCAGGAAACATTTCAAATGTATTGATATAGCACAAATTAATCACCTCAGAAAAATGATTCTTTTTTTCATGAGGAAAAAGGTTTGATTCAACTCTATAAACCCCGCTAAATGGCACTTCATCAATCGTTTGATGAAGCGGTTTGACTGGCTTATTAGCCTGAAGTTGAGAGAGAGCCTCTGAGTCTTTGCTGGCATAAATATATTTATTGTCAGCCAGTTCAATTCTAATAGACTCCATACCCGAAACTAAAAATACACCATGACTTGACATCATAAAATTTTTGATCAAACGCAATAATGTCGTTTTTCCACTCCCATTTTTGCCAATCAATATATTCACTTTGGGATCAAGAAACCAGTTAATATCCAGCTCACCAAATAATTTGCTGATTTCTATTTTTTTTATGTAACTCATTTTAGAACCTCTCATGCGAATTAAGAATTGAAATTTTGGAGTCCAAAGCTTTAGCTTTAGGCATTTTTTGGAGTCCAAAGCTTTAGCTTTGGAACCGTGGTATGAGTCCCAAAAGCTGAAGCTTTGGACTCCAGAATAAAAGGAACATGCCCCAGATTAATTTTCTCGTTCCCAAATTCCTTAAATGGTGGGCAAAGACTTTGCCGGCTCCCTACATTTTGACTTACATCATATCGCAAAAACACGAAATCCCCGATTCCCAAAACAGTAAATCACAAACTGCGAAATATGCGCTTCAGGATATTCTTCTTTTAAGCCTTCAACATAGCCCGCAATTTGCTGAGTATCTTCTGCCCGTAATTGAAAATCTTCAATCGTCGTCTTAAACTTTCTAAATTCCGCATTAGAATAATACTTAAATTCAATCACCCAACGAAGCCCCGCAAA
>Ga0316190_10001541_pt1 | contig 16713 bp, 9 predicted proteins | sample Eddworburrow2_MG_FD_204929 | JGI IMG/M metagenome (GOLD analysis project Ga0316190, IMG submission 204929) | Coastal sediment microbial communities from Maine, United States - Eddy worm burrow 2 | ecosystem: Environmental > Aquatic > Marine > Coastal > Sediment | place: USA: Maine | collected... | reverse complement strand
CGCGAGCGCTTGGCCAGCGAACGTAGCAATCCCTCAGCAGCGACACCAGGTCGTACGTTATGGGACCGACCACGGCATCTTGAAAGTCGAGCACGCCCGGGTTGCCCTGGGCAACCACCATCAGGTTGCGGGAATGGAAATCCCGGTGCACCCAAACCCGTGGTTGGGACAGCGCAGCCTGGCACAGTATCTCGTAGCATCTTTCCAGCGACTGTCGACCCGTCGGCGTTAGATGGAATCCGAGATGCCGGCTCAGCAGCCACTCATCGAACAGGCCCAGTTCCCGGCTCAGCAGCGCGCCGTCATAGGGTGGAAACTCGTTCTCGTCCCGTTCGCCGCATTGCAGCGTCAGCAGCGCGTCCATCGCGTCGCCATACAGCCGATCAACTGTATCGGAATTCAGCGCCGCCCCGTATTGAACATCACCCAGGTCGGACATCAACAGAAAACCCTGCTCCAGATTTCGGTCCACCAGTTCGGGTACATGCAAACCGATCTCGGCGAATCGCTCGGCGACGTGGATGAAGGGTCCGCAGTCCTCTTGCTTTGGCGGCGCATCCATGGCGACAAACGTTCCGGATCCTGATCGCACGCGGAAATAGCGCCGGAAGCTTGCGTCGGCGGAGGCCGGGGCGATATCGAAGGGGCCCAGCCGCGAGCGCAGCCACGACGTCAACTGTTCCAGTCTCTCGTCCACGGTGCCAAAGCACTCCTGTAAAGTGGGTTGGGCCGCAAATTGCGGCACTGCGTAAACTATGCCATGGTAGGCCGTGTGGCGGACACGTCATACCCGCGACCTGCCATTTTTCTGGCCACTCGGATCGTGCGAAAGACGGAAAATTCCCAAGCGAGTTGTGTACCCGATGCCGTATTGCAGCCGGCCGGGACACGCGTCCGTACCATGATTCAAAAACTGCAGTGCGGTGGCCGTCTACTTTTTCTGCTGTACTGCTTGGTTTTGGTCGTGCCTGTCCAGGCCGCGCCAATGCGTTGGGCAGCCTGCAGCGCTGACGGGTTTCCGCCGACGCTTCCGCAGCTCGTGCTCGAAGACGGCGTCGATCGCAATTCACTACCCGCTCAGTTGGACGGCGATGCCGCATTGTCCGATCCTTTGCGCCTGGCCCTGACCGGCGGCGCTTCGATGGAACGGGGCGACCAGCGACTCGCGGCCGACACGCTTGTATTCAATCGCCAAACCAACGTACTGACCGCGGACGGCTCGGTGCGCGTGGATCAGGGTGGAATGACCCTGTTTGGTGATCGGGCGCGCATGGACGTGGACGACGACGAGGTTCGTGTGTTCGATGGGGAGTATTATTATCGCCCCATACACGGCCGAGGCACGGTGGGGACACTCCTGCTGCGGGGCGATAACACCGCCGATCTCGAATCAGCCTCCTACACCACCTGCCCGGTGGGCGATCGGCCGTTTTGGTCGATCCACGGCGACGAGGTGAGACTCAATTCCAACACCGGGCGGGGTGAGGCGGAGAACGCCGTTTTGCGGCTCGGTGGCGTGCCGGTTTTCTACACCCCCTATGCCAGTTTCCCCATCGATGACCGGCGCCATACCGGGTTGCTGCCGCCCCGGATCGGAACTTCGAACAACAACGGCTTCGATCTGACCGTGCCCTTTTACTGGAACATCGCCCCCGAGCGAGACTTGACCCTGTACCCACGCTACATGGATCGCAGGGGGCTGATGCTTGGCGGGGAATACCGATATCTCGGTCGAACCTACAGCGGAGATATCTCCGGCGCATTTCTGTCCAATGACAAGCAAACCGACGAAAACCGCTACGCCTTCTCCTGGCAGCATTTTTCGCAGATCAATCGCTGGGTCGGTAGGCTGGACTACAACAAGGTCTCGGACAAACAGTATCTGGATGATTTTGGTGACAGTCTGCTGACCTCGAGCGCCAGCTACCTGCCGCAACTGGGGCAAATCGCCTATCAGGGCAACAACTGGCGCGGTCGGGTGCGGTTGCAGAAATACCAGACCATCGACGAGACCATCACGGCGCGGCAGAAGCCCTACGAACTGCTGCCCGAGGTTCAAATGATCGGTCGTTGGGTGGATGGGCCGCTGGGTCTGACTTACCATTTCGATGGCGAAGCGACCGCGTTCGATCACCAAGTCAAGACGGAAGGCAATCGCCTCAATCTGTTTCCCGGACTTTCGCTCCCGGTACTTCGAAGCTGGGGCCATTTCATTCCGAAGGTGAGTCTCAGCGTCACAAAGTACAACCTGGATGATAATCCAAGGGGCGATACCAGCATTACCCGTACCGCACCGGTGGTCAGCGTTGATTCCGGGTTGGTGTTCGAACGACCCGTCGACTTTCTTGATACAGGCTGGAAGCAGACCCTTGAGCCCCGGCTCTACTATTTGTATGTTCCGTACCGCAATCAGGACGATATTCCATTGTTCGACACCAGTCGGGTCAGCGAGGACTACTACTGGATGTTCAGGGAAAATCGCTTTACCGGTCCGGACCGACTGGGCGATGCCAATCAACTGACCGTCGCCCTCACCAGTCGGATGCTTTCCGAGGGTGCCGAGAAGGCGCGCTTCAGCATTGGCCAGATCCGCTATTTCGCCAACCGGCGTGTCGAACTCAATCCACGGCTTCCACCCCAGACCGTCGGATACTCGGATCTTTTTGCCGACGCCAGTGTCAGTCTGTTTCCGGGCTGGACCATGCGTGGGGCGATTCAATGGAACGTCGAGAACGAATGGACCGAGGTGGGGCGTCTGGACCTTCGGTATACTCCGATTCCAGGAAGCGTACTCGGTGCATCGTATCGGTACACTCGTGACGACTTTGAGCAAATCGATCTGGCTGGCGCCTGGCGTTTGAACGAACGCTGGCGTCTGATGGGTCGATACCTGTATTCGCTCGAGGGCGATATGGTGCTTGAGGGGCTGGCCGGGCTGGAGTACGAAAGCTGCTGCTGGCTGGTTCGCGTTGCAGGTCGCCACTATCGAAACGGGATCGATGATCCGACTGCCGACAATGCGCTCTACGTCGAATTGGAACTCAAGGGCCTGGGCGGACTCGGAACCAATCTAAACCAATTGTTCGCGGAGTCGATCAATGGCTATGAACGCGGATATTAGTGCCGAACATGATTAAATGTCTTTTTTTGTCGCTCCTGTTCGCAATGCTGTGGATCCCCATGGGGTTTGCGCAGTTGCAGAGTCAAAGCCAGCCCGCGGTGCTGGATTACATCGTTGCGGTTGTGGACGATGATGTCGTCACCGCCAGTGAGTTGCAGTTCGCGACCCTGAGTGCGATCTCACAACTACAGGCATCCGGAACCGAACCACCGCCCGAGAATGTGCTTGTCAAGCGGGTTCTGGATACCCTGATTATGGATAAGCTGGAGGAGGAAGCCGCCGTTCGGGCCGGCATTCAGGTGGACGATCAGACCCTCAATGCGACCCTCAATCGCATTGCCGCGCAGAACCAGATCAGCCTGGCCACGCTCCGGGAATCGTTGGAGGAGGAGGGCTATGGCTATGCGCGGTTCCGCGAGGACATGCGCCGGGACATCCTCAACGAACGCCTGCGCGAACGCATGGTGAACAGTCAGATCAACGTGACAGAAGAGGAAATCGATACCTTCCTCAGCCAGCAGAAAGTCGGTGAGAATCGCGAGTACTATCTGCTGCATATTCTGATTGGAATGCCCGAGGGCGCCCCGCCGGAACAAATCGCCCAGGTACGGCGTGAGGCGGAGGAGGTTCTGGCGTCGCTGCAAGCAGGTGCGGACTTTCGGCGCGTCGCGGCCACCGTGTCTGACGGCGAGCGGGCCCTTCAAGGCGGAGACCAGGGTTGGCGCAGCACCGATCAGATTCCCGCCGCTTTCGCCGACGCGGTTCTCCCACTCGGTAAAGGGGAGCTCAGTGCCCTGATCCGAGGCCCACAGGGTTTTCATATTCTGATGGTGGAGGATCTTCGCGACCTGCAACCCCGAATTGTGAACCAGACGCACGCGCGCCACATTCTGATCACGACCAACGAAGTCATCAGCGACGACGATGCACGGCAGCGCTTGATCCGACTTCGCGAGCGCATTGTCGCGGGCGAGAGCTTCGAAGATCTCGCCAAGGCCAACTCCGACGACAGCGCCTCGGCCATCAAGGGTGGGGATCTGGGATGGACCAGCCCAGGCGAGTTCGCCCCCGAGTTTGAGGAGGTGATGATCGCGGCCCAGGAAAATCAGGTCAGTCAGCCGTTTAAGAGCCGATTCGGTTGGCACATTCTGGAAGTGATTGAGCGGCGCACCTACGACAGTACCCAGGAGTTCGCGCGTAGCCAGGCACGAGAAGCCATTTTCCGCCGCAAATCCAACGAAGAGTGGGAACTCTGGTTGCGGCGGCTTCGGGACGAGGCCTACATCGAGTATCGGCAACCCACGTGAGTACCCGGCCGCATCTTGCGGTGACGATGGGTGAACCCGCCGGCATTGGGCCTGACGTGTGTCTGGATCTGCTCGAGCGAACGCATTCAGCGCGCCTTACCCTGGTCGGTGATCCGGATGTTCTCCGGCAGCGGGCCACTGAACTGGGACGGCGCGTAGACATTCGCCAAGTCGGTGGCGAAGGGGCGCCGGTTGATGCCCAGGCCAGCGTTCTGTACGTGCAGCCGGTGCCGGTCGCCGTTCCGGTCCAGGCCGGTCGGCTCGACACAGAGAATGCTGGCCACGTCCTGTCGGTGCTCAGCACGGCCGCACAGGGCTGTATAGACCATCGTTTCGATGCGCTGGTGACCGCGCCGGTGCACAAAGGCGTGATCAACCAATCCGGCACGCCGTTCAGTGGCCACACCGAGTTTCTGGCCGAGCTGTGCGGTGATGTGATGCCGGTTATGATGCTGTCTGCCCCGGGTTTGCGGGTGGCGTTGGTCACCACTCATCTTCCGCTCAGGGCGGTTCCGAACGCCATCACCGAAGATCGCCTGGTCCGTGTCATACGCGTTTTGGCGCACGATCTGGAGACCTGGTTCGATTGCCCCAACCCCAGAATTCTGGTCTGTGGGCTCAACCCCCACGCCGGCGAAGACGGCCACCTTGGCACGGAAGAGCAAACCCTCATCCGGCCGGTTCTCGACCGGCTCCGGCAGGCGGGCTACGAACTTACCGGGCCGTTGCCTGCCGACACCCTGTTCACACCGCCTTTCCTGGAGAACGCGGACGCCGTGCTGGCCATGTACCACGATCAGGGCCTGCCGGTACTCAAACATATGGGGTTCGGGAAGGCGGTGAACATTACCCTTGGGCTCCCGATCATCCGAACCTCTGTGGACCACGGCACTGCCCTGGATCTGGCCGGTTCCGGTCGGGCCGACTCGGGCAGTTTGCTGGCCGCGGTCGACACCGCCCTGGAGATGGCCGGCGCAGGCACATCGCACCGAACTTTCCAGGTGTCATGACGCTGCCCCAGGCTTTGATTTTCGATGTAGACGGCACGCTCGCCGATACCGAGCGCGATGCTCATCGGGTCGCCTTCAACCACGCCTTTCGGGACGCCGGTCTGGACTGGATCTGGGATCCCGAAACCTATGGCGCATTGCTGGACGTCGCCGGCGGCAAGGAACGCATCAAGCACTACATGGACACCTCCAACGCCATAGGTCCGCAAACGGCGGACGTGGCGGAGTGGATCGCTGGATTGCATCAGTCCAAAACCCGGCATTACACACAGCTGCTGTCGACGGGCACCATCCCGTTGCGTCCCGGCGTAGGGCGATTGATACAGCAGGCGCGTGAGTCCGGGATACGGATGGCAATCGCCACCACCACCACGCCGGATAACGTGCATGCGCTGCTGGACCATGCCCTGTCCCCCGGCAGCAGTGCCTGGTTCGAAGTCATCGCTGCCGGCGATGTGGTCGCCGCCAAGAAGCCGGCGCCCGACATCTATGTCTATGCACTCGAGCGGCTGGGTCTCCCGCCCCAGGTGTGTCTGGCATTCGAAGACTCGTACAATGGTCTGCAGTCGGCTCTGCAGGTCGGTCTCCGGACCATAGTCAATGTCAACGACTACACCCGGAATCAGGATTTCACCGGTGCGGAACGGGTTCTAAGCGATCTGGGTGAGCCACATAAGCCGTTTGCCGTCATTCGAGGGTGTCCCGTGGACAGCCCGTGCGTGGACCTGCCCCTGCTCGGGTCAATGTTCGGCCAGGCGACTTAGGTCGCCTCCGATGTACTCGTATAACCTGCATCTTGGGACTGGAATGCACCGCTTCATCAGCGGGCCACCATCGGCTGACCTGGGTCCAGGTCTGTCCTTGGATTCACAGCGCGTTCGCTTCAGCCCAGTCTTTCAACTGTTCCAGAACCGATAGCGAGGAGCGACCGAACTCGGTGATCTCATAGGCGACCGCCACGGGTCTGGTGCTGAGAACCTCTCTCTTCACCAGGCCGATCTCTTCCATTTCTTTCAAGCGCTGGGTGACCATCTTTTTGCTCGCGCCGCCGAGCTGCCGGGCAAGATCGTTGAAACGCACCGGCCCGTCCTGCAGATGCCAGAGTATGGAACCCTTCCACTTGCCGCCGATGATGCGCATCCCCCGTTCGATAGGGCACGGTTCGGTGCAGGTCTGGGTCACTTGTTTGCGCCCATTTGTGGAGACGTGAGTCAGGGCTCTCATAGTAGATTACTAAAAGTATACTGGTTGACGTTGGTAATCTAAGTTAACACAATGCCGCATCCGGTAAAATCAACAGGTTCGAGAGCATGAAGAACGTTTTGATCATCAATGCCCATGAACACTACCCCTTCTCGGAAGGCAAGCTGAACAACGCGCTTGTTGATAGAGCGATGAGAAACCTCAGCAAAAAGGGATATGAGGTCCGGCTGACCACCGTGCAGCAGGGTTATGAGACCGATGCGGAGCTCGAGCATCATCGGTGGGCAGATGCCGTCATTCTGCAGACACCGGTGAATTGGATGGGGGTGCCGTGGAGGTTCAAGCAGTACATGGACATCGTCTACTCGGCCGGGATGGCTGGGGTGCTAAGTGACGGTGACGGCAGAACCCGCAGCGACACGGCCAAACAGTACGGCGCCGGCGGGACGCTGGTGGGTAAACGGTACCTGATTTCCCTCACCTTCAACGCGCCCGAAGAGGCGTTCAACGACCCTGATCAATATCTTTTCCAGGGCAGGTCTGTCGATGATCTGTTCTTGCCCATGCACATGAACTTCCGGTTCTTCGGAATGGAAGCCATGGACACCTTTGCCTGTTATGACGTGTTGAAGAATCCCGATATCGAGAACGATTTCGTGCGTTTCGAGGCGCACCTGGATCGCTTGTTCGCCCCCGTTGTTGTGCCGGCCTAGTGTCCTTGGCAGGATTACGGCGGCTGGATTGAACATCTTGTTTTGCTTGGGTATTGTCGCCGAGGGTGTCGCAAGGGATGTCATCACCCTGCCGGCGATGTCGTTGGCCAAGCATCGGTGGCATTGTAAGGCGCAGATGCGATAGCAGGGCCAATCGGGTGAAAGACGCGTTCCGCGGAAATCGCGCCGGTGTTGGTATTGGATTAATCTGCCTCGGCGGGACGCTGGCCTTGCAGACGAGAAACAATCGGATCTCAGCGCACTGCTGCCCGGCCACACTGTGCTAGAACGACATCATCTCCAGATTGCGGAGTCATCTGATCAGGGATCTGGCCCACAAGACCAGCAATTCTGGGCAATCCGGCACAGCCTGGCCCAATATGCATTCCAGCCACTAGGTTAATCTCATGAGTATCTTGTCAAGCAAAATCCAGGGCGTTTCCGTGATTCTGCCGGACGGCAGGCTCGACACCAACAACTATCTTGATGCGGAAAAACTGGTTGCGGCTCACGTGGAGGCCGGTGACACAAAAATCATTTTCGACTTTTCAAAAACGGACTACGTATCCAGCGCCGGGTTGAGAGTCATCCTAAAGGCGGCAAAGCTTGTTCGCGCCGATGGCAAGATCGCCCTATGCAACTCCAATGAGCAGATTCATGAAGTGCTGGAAATCAGCGGCTTTCTTGACATGCTTGATCACTACGGAAGCCTGGAAGAAGCGATGCAGTCGGTTGCAGATTGATGACTGAGCGGCAAACGATCCTGGTCGTCGATGATGAAACCCTAAACATCGAGCTGCTCGCTGGCTTGCTCAAAGCGGATAGTAAGATTCTGGTCGCCAAGAGCGGCGAACGGGCATTGAAGATCGCCGCATCCGGCAAGCCTGATCTCATCCTGCTGGACGTCATGATGCCGGGCATGGACGGTTACGAGGTATGCCGTCATTTGAAGGCGGATGAGGAAACCAGAGGAATTCCTGTCATTTTCGTCACGGCCAGAAATGACGTGGATGATGAAACCCTCGGCTTCGAATTGGGCGCCGTGGACTACATCAGAAAACCGATATCACCCCCTATTCTCAAGGCGCGGGTAAAGACCCAGCTGGCGTTGATGCAGCAGCAACGTGAATTGCGTGCGGCTCATTCCGTTATCAAATCAAGCAAAGAGCGCATGGAGGAAGAGCTGAATGTAGGGCGCGAGATTCAGATGAGCATGATGCCGCTGAATTTTGCCGCTTTTACCGAATCTGGCACGCCGTCACTCTTTGCAAGGCTTGAACCCGCGCGAGAGGTTGGTGGTGATTTTTATGATTTTTTCGAACTGAGCGATTCTCTGCTCTGCCTATGCGTGGGTGATGTTTCCGGCAAGGGTGTGCCGGCGGCACTTTTTATGGCCGTCACCAAAACCCTGATCAGATCCTGCGCTGCGGACAGGCGGTCAACCGCGCACATCGTCACCCATGTCAACGAGGTGTTGAGTGAGGACAACGATAGCTGCATGTTCGTTACCTTGTTTATCGCCATTTTCGACAGAGAAATCGGCAAACTCAATTTCACCAACGCCGGGCACAACCCACCTTACATCGTACAGAACGATGGCCAGCTTATCCGCCTGGGCGCACGTCATGGCCCGGTGGCCGGCGCCATACCAGGAATCGCATACGGGGAAGAAACACGCCTGCTAAGAGATGGGGACACCCTCTTCGTTTACACAGATGGGGTCACCGAAGCCATGAACCAGGCCGGATCACTTTACTCGGAGGAACGGCTGGCCGAACTGCTGCGTGAGAAGGGACGAGATGGATCCAAGGCCGCAGTGGAGGCCTGCATGTCGAGCGTTAGTCAATTCGAGGCCGGCGCCGAGCGGGCCGACGACATCACGCTGCTCGCATTCACGTTTTCGGGGGTGCGGGGCGCCTCGGTAACAAGAACCTGGAATAAGCTGCAGGATACTGCCGAAGTAAATACCTGGTTCGATCAATTCGCACAGTCCAGGGACCTGGATGCAGCACTGACCAGAAAGATCAATCTGGTGCTCGATGACCTGCTAAGCAACATCATAAGCTACGCTTACCCTGAGACAGACACCGGGCAAATAGAGACAGGGTTTGCATTTGAAGACGGCCAACTGCAGATAACGCTAATCGACGATGGGATTCCCTTCGACCCATTGTCCGCCGCACAACCTGATCTCGACACACCGTTGGAGGACCGGGCACTCGGTGGACTCGGGATTTTCCTGGTTCGCGAATTGATGGATGACATCTCCTATAAACGGGACGGGGACCGGAATGTGCTCAAGCTTTCGGTTCATGCGGGAAGTCCGGGTTGCAATCCGGATTGATCATAGGAGCGACCGTGAGGCGTTCTGCAACGTAACGAACTTATGGGATCGGACACCGTAGTAATCACGTCAGCTTGGTCCCGTCTAACACCTCTAGCGCCTTGTCAAAATCATACTCAGCAACAGCGTTGGCTACCTTGTTGATTTGCGCCGCCACCGGTGTTCCTTTCACCAGCGGAGTAAGCCGCTCCAGCACATCGGCAGCTTCGCTGTCGCTGTCTTCCATCAGTTCCTTCAACTTGCCGAGCAGTTCGCGTATCTGCTCCGGATCGGCGGCTTCGCCGGTTTCTTCAGACGCCGTCGCGCCAGGGCGGACGTTTTCCAATCCCACGACTACGGGCGTCAGTTCGGCGATCGTCTTCGCCAACAGCGGGTCGATAGATTCCTTCGGCTGTTTCTCTTTGCACGCCCGCTCCAGTTCCGCCGCTGCTGCCTGAATACCCTTCGCGCCGATGTTGCCGGCGGTGCCCTTGAGGGTATGCGCCGCTCTGGTGGCCGCATGCGGGTCTTGGTCCTGTCTGGCGCGTGCGAACTGGCTTGCGAAATCCCCCTGACTGTCCCTGAACTTATTGAGCAGCTTGGTATAGAGTTTCAGATTCTGCATGGTTGTCGCCATGCCGGCCTCGGTGTCGATACCGGGGAGGTCGGGTAGGGCTTCGGTCGCCGGTACAGTTGTTCCGCCGGCGCCGATTTTCTCGGGATCCATCGGATTGGCCGGCTCGATCCACTCTGCCATGGTGGTAAACATGGCATCCACGTTCAGCGGCTTGGGGATGTGATCGACCATGCCGCAGGCAAGCACCTTTTCCTTGTCACCCACCATGGCGTTGGCTGTCATGGCGATAATTGGGATCTGCCTGAGTCCCGGGTCCCTACGGATCGCCCTAGTGGCCTCGTAGCCGTCCATTACCGGCATCTGGCAGTCCATAAGGATGCCGTCGAAGTCCCTTGTTTCCTTGAGGACGTCCAGCGCCTTCTGGCCATTGTCCGCGAGCGTCACCGCGATACCCGCCTGTCGGAACAGCTCCAGTGCCAGTTCCTGATTCATTTCGTTGTCTTCCACCAGCAGTACCTTCGCGCCGGCGAGCTTGTTCATGGCGTCCCGCCCGGTGTTCTGCCGTTTAGTCCCGATGCCGCCAACTTCGACGCCCTTGCCCAATACGCCGCCGACAGCCTCGAGCAGGGTGCTGGGCGTAATGGGTTTGGTGAGGACGGACCTGATGACAGCGCCTTGCCGTTCGGCGGCACTGAGGGCTTCTTCACGCCCATAGGCGGTCACCATGATGACCGACGGGGTGTCGTTGAGGTGTTCTTCCTGGAGCCGCTCTACGGCTTCGACGCCGTTCATGACGGGCATCTGCCAGTCCATGAGGACAAGGTCGTAGGGGATCGTCTTCTTTTCAGCATCCTCAATGCGTGCGAGTGCCTGTTTGCCGTCGGTGGCGGCGTCCACTTTCAGGCCGAAGCTTCGGGCCATGGTGGCAAGGATTTCCCGGGCGCTGGCATTGTCATCCACCACAAGAACGCGCAACCCTTTGAGTTCTTCGGCTCGGAAGGCTCGATGGGCCGCCGGATTTTTCTGCAAGCCCAGATGGGCATTGAAGTGAAAGGTCGAGCCAACGCCGGCTTCACTTTCGACCCAGATCTTGCCACCCATCATTTCAACGAGTTGCTTCGAGATTGCCAGCCCCAAGCCGCTCCCACCGTACTTTCTGGTTGTGGAAGTGTCGGCTTGGCTGAAACTATGGAACAACTTGCTTTGCTGTTTCGGTGTCATGCCTATGCCGGAGTCCCGTACCCAGAAGTGGAGCTCGATATCATCTTCGGTTCGCGATAGTTCTTCGACGCCGATGACAATCTCACCTTTTTCGGTGAATTTGACTGCGTTATTGCCCAGGTTGACGATGACTTGCCCGAGGCGAAGAGGGTCGCCGATCAGGGCCGTGGGAACGTCAATGCTCGCCGAGAACAGCAGTTCCAGCCCTTTACTCTCGGCCTTCATGCCAACGAGATTGGCGAGATTGTCGAGTACGTCTTCAAGCCGGAAATCGACCGTCTCCATATCGAGTTTGCCGGCTTCGATCTTTGAGAAATCGAGGATGTCGTTGATGACGCCCAGCAAGGATTCAGCAGCGCGGTTGACCTTCTCGATGTAGTTCTTCTGCTTGGGGTCGAGCTGTGTCTGCAGGGCCAGATGACTCATCCCGATGATCGCGTTCATCGGTGTGCGGATTTCATGGCTCATGTTGGCCAGAAAATCACTTTTCGCCTGATTGGCCTCGTCGGCGGCTTCCTTTGCTTGCCGCAGAGCTTCTTCTGCCTGCTTGATCTCGGTAAAGTCGACCCACATGGTCGCGGCGAGGCTTCCTACCTGGACAGTGTGTACTTGAAGATCGCATACCTCGCCCGACTTTGTCGTAATCAGCAGATCCATCGGTTCTATGGGATGGCCGGTCCCCGCGCTTCGCTGAACCCGAGCCTCCCACTCCTTTTTGACATGCTTCCGATAACCGGGATTCGGGAAAAATAGATCCCAGTGCGCCTCGACTGACGGCAAGTCATCAACCGTATACCCCAGTAGTGCGGTGAAGGCTTTGTTGAAAACAATTATTTCGCCATCGGGCTTGAACAAGCCTGTTGGCAGAGGTAAGCCTTGCACCAGACGAAGAAGCTCCTGGTGCCGTGCTTCGGCTTCCCGGGTGGCTTCCTTCAACTCCTGTTCTGCCTTTTTGCGTTCCATAAGGTCATGCCAGACGACCAGCAGGACCCGTCGCCCATCCTGGTCAATGGGCGTCAGGATCACTTCGACGGGAACCTCACCACCTCCCTTGCGGCAATGAACCCAGTCAAAGCGCTGTACGCCCTGTTCAAAGGCGTTGGCGATGAATGCATCGGCTTTCTCCGCCGAGGATGAGCCATCCGGCTGAATGGGTGGCGATAGCTCGCCGGGGCGGCAGCGGAGTAACTCGTCCCTGCTGGGATAACCCAGAAGATCGGCCGCGGCCTGATTGCAGGCGGTAAACGCCTCACCGTCAAAGATCAGATAGGCATCGGCTGCTGCTTCGAACAGAATCCGGAAGCGCTCCATGCTTGCAGAAAGTTGCGCCTTTGCCCGCTTCCCCTCGGTGATATCCTCAGTCATGGCGACAAAATGCGTCACCTTCCCCTTGTCATCGGTCACAGGCGCAATCGAGATGCCGCCCCAGTAGAGATCGCCATTTTTCTTGCGATTCAGCAATTCACCTTTCCAGACCTCGCCATTAAGAATGGTCTCCCACAGTTCCGAATAAACAGGCTCATCGGATTCACCGCTCTGGAGGATACGTGGATTTTGCCCAACCACTTCTTCAGGCAGATAGCCGGTCGTGGAGACAAAAGCGGAATTTACGTGTTCGATCACACCATCATGGTTGGTAATCACCACATTCATCGGACTCTGTTCTACCGCCTGGGCAAGCTTATTCAGCTCACGTGTTCGCTGGTCGACCAGCCGTTCCAGTCGGGCCTTGGATTTATCGCCGAGCCATACAATGAAACCAGACACGAATATCGCGAGCAATGCCGTTAGTCCCAGCACCCCAATAACAAGGTTGCGAAGCGTGAAATAGGCTTCCAAAGCCTCGTCTACATCAATTTCGGTTGCGAGCCCGATTCCCAAATCATTTGACCATGCCCAGGCGCCAATGACCGGTGCTCCCCTGTAATCCCTGTATCCGTGTACGTCGAGGCCGACACCGCCACCGATCACATCGCCTGCCATCAAGGTCAACGGCCATTCCGATCGCGGGGTTTGTGGAATAAAGCCTACTTCCAGATTCCCGCCTGGATCGGTAATGCGCAATCCGTAGGGCCCGGGGACGAGTAGATCGGTCAGTGATAACTGAAATCGCGATTCGGATAATAAGTAGCCCTGGCTGTCTATCGCATAGGTTTCGCCACTCTTCCCGGAGCGTCCCGTGCTCGTGATAGGTGTCAAAACCTGGGCCGGGTTCAGGCGTAACGCGACTACAGCCCCAATGTCGTCGTCTTGATTACGTAACGGCGCCGCCAAAAACATAGCCGATGCGCGCTCAAACGACTCGTCAGTTTCGTTGCGCAACGGGATATCTGATTTATTCGGTGGAATAAAGACGGTTTCACCAGAAAAAGCACGATCTATCGCCCCCGGATTCTCTATTGAAATCAAGCTTTCTGTCCCAATGTCCTCGTCACGCATAGAGGCAATATTGATTCTGTCCGGTGCAATGATGTATATCCCCTCAGCATTTATCCTTTCCAGGCGCTCTTCCATGAGCCCCCGGAGTTCCTGAAGTGCGGGATTCGAAAGTAGCGCTTCCGCATTGCGCGGGAGCGTTAACAATTGGCGTGTATAATCCAATAGCTCGGGGTCGTGAGCCATGTCTAATGCAAGCGTTTTCCGACCTTCCATCCATATTTGCAAAGACTGATGCACCGAATTGTTGATGATTCGCATCCGGTTGCCAATATCCTTGCGCATGCGCTCATTGACCACTTCCAGTGAATACCATGCAACAACGATCACTATCGCCAGGAAAAAAGCAACAGCGATGGCGGTTATTCTTCGTAGTGCTCTTGAATCTATCCACTCCTCTCCCCGGGCACCGATGAATCGCTGCAACAAGGCCGGTATTGCCAGTACAAGTATGATGAGAAAAAGGGCAATCAGCCACCATCTGTACTGATCCAGAAAGGCGGCATCTTTTGCCGTCTCCGGTTCATTTTTAATATCGCCTAACCATTTCCGTGTGAGTTCCCGCGTCTCCAATACGCCAATGGTTCTCATGCCTTTCTGTAAAATGGACGCCAGTACTGGTAGATCTTTACGGGTAGCAATATTTAGCAGACTGAGCTCATGATCGCCGATTTTTATTTCATTTGTAATGGAAATGTCCGTCATCAGATGTTTTGTGATCAGATGATTGAATACCGCAAGCTCGCCCAGTGCTGCGTCGGCGTTGCCAAAGCTTACAGCCTTCATCGTATCGATCGTATCTCTCAAAGGCAGGATTTTTATTGAGGGATATTCGCGCCTCAGAATTTCTTCATAAAAAAAGCCCTTGGTTACGGAGACTGTCTTTCCAGTCAGCTCCTCCAGCGAATGATATGGGGTGTCCTTTCTGCTGACAATTGTGTTGGGGTTGTCGGCATAAGAATCAGTATAAAGGAGGTAATTCTGGCGTTCCGGTGTCTTGACGATGTTGAGCATGACATCGAGTTCGCCCTGCTTCATCATCTCCAGGAACTCGCTCCAGGATGGCCCTGTAACGTACTCGACTTTAAGCCCAACTTTCTTAGCCAGTAAGTTCATGTAATCAATAGATAGACCTTTCGGAACCCCGTTTTCGAAAAAATTGAAGGGCGCCCAATCTGACTCATTATGAACGCGAATGACTGGATTGGCGGCAAGCCAGGAGGCTTCTTCCGGCGCAAAATTGACAGCACCAGTATTGGGAACGGTTACCTTTGCCTTTTGCGGTAATTGCAGCAATGGTATCCATCTGTCCAGGATGTCCGACATCTCTTTGGGGGGTATCGAGGCCAGTCCCTTGTTGATCACTGATACCAGTTCTGGCCAGTCGGACCGAATGGCGATAGACAGGTCTTTGGGCGGAAATTCTGTCAGGGCTACGATCTTGGTATTGACCAGGCCCTGGTCGCGAATAATGTAAGAAATGGTGCCAAGAGACCCGATGTACGCATCTGCCTCTCCCAAGGAGACCTGCCTGAGCCCGTCAAGCGGTGTAGGCGCCTCTGAGAATGCGATATTGGGATGATAGCGGCGGAGGTCGTCGATGACAGAATATCCCCCTGTCACGACTACCCGAGCGTCGATCAGGTCTTCAACACCTTCAATCGACTCAAAGCCCTCCCTGGCTGCGACGACCATGGGCATGGTTACGATGGGAGTCGACCAAGCAAGATACTGCTCCCGTTCAGTCGTTTGTGATGCCAGGGAGACGACATCCAGTTCACGGGTTTTGGCTTTTTGAATCACCTGATCCCAGGTCAGATCCTCCTCTCGTTGGAATTCGATGCCGATGGTTTTCTGGAGCACCGCAAGGACATCCGCAACAAGTCCATCGTGGGCTCCCGATTCATTCACGAAATCAAACGGTGGCCATGCAGGATCAACTCCCAGTCTCACCGATGGGTGCTGCTGCAGCCATGCACGCTCCGACTCACTCAACTGATCCTGCAGACTGTTGGCCGATACGGGCACGTGGACGAACGCCGTCATCAGGGCCATTAGAAACAGCGAAAGCGTGATCGACTGTGTGCGGATGCGCTTAGGATTAATCATGATGCGGGGTCCCGAAAGAAATTCCGTCCTAGTGTCCCGTCCCATAGGTTCGTTGCATTTCAGCGGGGCGAGCAGCGCCCAAGCGCTAGGGAGCCTCTGACCTATTCGTGAACGTGCATCTTGGGACTGAAATGCACAGCTTTATCGTTGCAGATCTTGGCAATAGAACAACTATTACTCGCGATCTGCGCCTTGAATCTGCACATTTCACCCTCCAATCTGCTTCGTCCAGAATAAATCAGAGGCTCCCTGGGTGGGCGCAGGACTGGTCTGCGCTCATTCAAGCGCGCCCAACAACGCGAATGGGCGCTGCTCGCCCCGCCCGAAGGGAGCGCCCCACATCCACCACTGCTGCGTTGCCGCTGCTCGCCAGAGCCTGCTATGCCTTCGCATCGGCGCCTTGCATTGGCGGATGTGGGGCGCTCTGCAACGTAACGAACCCATGGGACGGGACACAAGTGTCTCGAAGCATTCCAGCGCTCCACGGAGGTGATCGGCGTTAAAGGGCGCCTGCGATTACCCCAAGCCTGTGGCCGTTGCCGTCCGCTTAGCCGACCCGGCAGTTCGGTCGCCGCTCAACCGCGTTCAGTGAGTGCTGGGGCATCGTCCGGGCTTTCCTCCAGCGACGCGATCAGTAGGTGCAGCAGCCACACCGTGCGCTCGAACAGTCGTGTGGAGTCGAGCAAAGCATCT
>Ga0316190_10001540_pt1 | contig 16715 bp, 11 predicted proteins | sample Eddworburrow2_MG_FD_204929 | JGI IMG/M metagenome (GOLD analysis project Ga0316190, IMG submission 204929) | Coastal sediment microbial communities from Maine, United States - Eddy worm burrow 2 | ecosystem: Environmental > Aquatic > Marine > Coastal > Sediment | place: USA: Maine | collected... | reverse complement strand
GGGATCAATTCCCTGCACGAGATTATCGACCATAGGGAGTCTGTGAAACACCTGAAATTTTAAGTAGTTTTGGGGATGAGCTACGAAGAGCTGATAGGGGAACTGAAAAACAAGTCCTACAAGCCGGTCTATTTTCTATGGGGTGACGAGCCTTATTACATCGACCTGGTGACTTCTTACATCGCCCAGAACGTGCTTAGCGAGGCTGAGCAGAGCTTCAACCAGAGCATTCTCTATGGCAAAGATTCGGAGGCCTCACAGCTGTCTGACCTGGCCAGGCGCTTTCCCATGATGTCCTCCCACCAGGTCGTGATACTGAAAGAAGCCCAGGATATGAAAAGTCTCGGGGATTTGCTGCCCTACGTGGAGCAGCCCCAACCCTCCACCCTGCTGGTCATCAACTATAAGTACAAGAAACCAGACAAGCGCCAGAAGTTCTTCAAGGTCCTGGAGAAGAATTCGGTGTGGTTTGAATCCAAGAAACTATACGACAACCAGGTGCCGGGCTGGATCTCTGGCTACACCTCCAAGAAGAATTATCGAATCGAACCCAAGGCAGCAGCCCTGCTGACCGAGTTCCTGGGGAGCGACCTTTCGAAGATAGCCAACGAAATAGAGAAATTGATTGTGGCCATTGGCAAACCCGGGGCCACCATCACCCCTGAGGAGGTGGAGAAACACATTGGATTCAGCAAAGATTTTAACCAGTTTGAACTCCAGAATGCCCTCGGAAAAAGGGATGTGCTCAAGGCCACACGCATTGTCAACTACTTTGCCGAAAATGAGCGCAAGTACCCCATTGCACTTACCACCGTGTCGCTTTACTTCTTCTTCTCCAAACTCTTGTTGTTCCATTATACCAAGGACAAATCGAAGCAGAACCTGGCCTCTGTGCTTAAGGTCAATCCCTTTTTTGTAAAGGATTACGAAGCTGCTGCCAGGCGTTACCCCGCCGGGAAACTGGTGGAAATCATCACCCTCTTACGCACCTACGACATGCGTTCCAAGGGCTGGGAAGGGAACTCCAGCTCCGGGGGCGAGCTGACCCGCGAACTGGTTTTTAAAATACTTCATGCTTAATATGCTCCGCCTGTGATTACCCTGATTATTGTGATTGTGACCGTACTGACTTCGGTGCTTGCCTTCAGGCGAGAGGAGCTCTTTTACCGTTTTGACCTGGCACCGGCAAGGATCGTTCATCAAAAGCAGTACTACCGAATCTTCACCCATGCCTTCCTCCATGCCGATTACTTCCACCTGGGGATCAACATGCTGGTGCTCTACTCCTTTGGCACCTTTATCGAACAGAAATTTTTCATCCTTGAACAAGAAGGGCTGATCTTCTCCGGATCCTTCTTCTACCTGCTGCTCTACCTGGGAAGCATCGCGGTGGCCTCCATCTCCACCGTACGCCGTTACCGGAACAATGAAGCTTACAGTGCTGTGGGGGCCTCGGGGGCCGTTTCGGCAGTGGTCTTTGCCTACATCTTCTTTGCGCCGCTGAATAAGATTTATTTTTATATGCTGCTCCCGATTCCCGGCATCCTCTTTGGCGTCCTTTACCTGGTCTATTCCAGCTACATGGGCAAGCGAAAAGGGGATAACATCAACCACTCGGCACATTTCTGGGGAGCCGTGGCGGGTTTCTTCTTCCCGGTTCTGCTGGATCCTGGACTTTTCATGGATTTCCTGGATCAACTGCTAAGGCGATAACCCATACTCACCGAGATGAAAAAAGCTATTTTTCTGGATCGCGATGGTACCCTTAACAACAACAAGGACCACTACTATATCTGGCGCCCGGAGGATTTTCAGCTGAATCCCGGAGTGTGTGAGACACTCTCAGAGCTAAAAAAACGTGGATACCTCCTGATCGTGATCACCAACCAGGGTGGGATCAGCAAGGGTGAATACAGCCGGCAAGATGTGGAAGCCTTACACGAGCATATGCAATCCCTGCTGGAAGAAAGTGCTGTGGTACTTGATGGGATGTACTTCTGTCCGCATCACTCCAAACAGGAAAACTGCCTGTGCAGGAAACCTTTGCCCCTGATGATCCAGAAGGCACTGGCACGCTTCGATATTGACCCGGCACAGTCCTGGATGGTGGGCGATTCTGAACGGGATGTGGAGGCAGGGAAGGCGGCCGGACTTCGAACCCTCCTGGTGAAATCCAATGGAGATTTGAGAATAGTGTTGGGGAAAATTGACTGAAGCGAGTACTAATTGAGGCCGGGATCCTCGGGGAAATTGGCCCAGGCGCGGTACTTGTTGTTGTAGCTGGCCAGGGTTTTCTCCCAGAATTCCGATCCCATGGCATGCATTACCATCCGCCGGGGGAGCTTACCCACCAGCCAGGCGTGTTCTTCCATCTCTGAATGGAGCTGACCTTCCGACCATCCGGCATATCCCAGGAAGAAGCGAAGCTCATTGGGTTTCACAGATCCTTCGGCTATCAGTTGCTTAACCAGGTCGAAATCGCCACCCCAGAAAACACCATCGGTCACCTCCACGCTGTCAGGAATACGGGCTCCCAAGGTATGGATGTAGTGAACAGTATTGTTGGAAACCGGACCGCCCACCGAAACGGTGAGATCACATTCGGGAAAATCATCCACTATCTCGTTGATGCTTATTCCAAGGGGTTTATTCAGGACAAATCCCAGGGATCCCTCGTTGTTGTGCTCGGTGAGATAAACAATGGAACGGCGAAAGTAATTATCGGCCAGAAAGGGTTCTGAGATCAGAATATTTCCCTTCTCCGCGACACTGTCATTCACAATATGGAAAAAATCTATGTTCAGCTCCATTTCCCAGAGTTTGCGAACCGTACAAGTTAAGGCAAATTTGTATTAAATAAAACGATCATACAAGAAAAATAGTATCTTGGCAGCTTATGCAGCGTTGCCAATGAGTGAGAAAGAACCCAGGAAACCCAGCCTTCTCCAGGCCCTAGTGCCCATTGCAGTATTGATTTGTTTGCTGGTCCTGAATGTGACCCATTTCGGCGACCATACCCTGGACGGAGCCAACCAGGTTGCCCTGATTCTTGCCTCTGCCGTAGCAGGCATCATCGCCGTCACCCTGGGGGTGAAGTGGGACCATATCCGTACAAGCATGGTGAAGAGCATCTCTTCGGCCATGCCTTCCATCCTGATCCTTCTGATGATCGGTGCACTGGCCGGCACCTGGCTCCTGAGCGGGGTGGTTCCCACACTGATCTATTACGGTCTGAAGGTCTTTCATCCCAAAATATTCCTCTTTGCCACAGTCATCATTGCCGGAATGGTTTCACTGGCTACCGGTTCGTCCTGGTCGACCGTGGCCACCATCGGGATCGCCTTGATCGGTGTGGGACAGGCTCTGGGCATCAGCCAGGGCCTGATAGCCGGAGCGGTAATCTCGGGCGCCTATTTCGGCGATAAGATGTCGCCCCTTTCCGACACCACCAACCTGGCACCTGCCATGGCAGGAACGGACCTTTTTACCCACATCAGGTACATGACCATCACCACGGTGCCCGCCATGTCCATCACCCTGGTGATCTTCCTGGTGATCGGCTTCACCTATAAATTTGATGCCACTCCCGGAGATATTGAGATAGTGCTGGAAGCCATCGACGCCAAGTTCAATGTAAGCCCCTGGCTGATGCTGGTTCCCGCCTTCCTGATCTTCATTATCGTCAAGAAGATCCCTCCCCTCCCCGCCCTGCTGGCAGGCTCTCTGATGGGAGCAGTTTTTGCCCTGATCTTTCAGCCCCACCTGATCAGAGAGGTGGCCCTGACCCTGGACGGGACCACTACCACCTTCTTCAAATCGTCCTACCTGACGGTGATGCAATCCATTTTTGGCGATATCGCCATCCTCACTCCCAATGAGATGGTCAACGAGCTCCTCACCAGCACAGGCATGCGGGGAATGCTGAACACCATCTGGCTGATCCTTTCAGCCATGGTATTCGGAGGCACCATGGAGTCGGCCGGACTACTGGTTAAGATCACCAGCTCTGTAATCCGCTATGCACAATCCACCGGTTCGCTGGTGGCCACCACCATTGCCACCAGCATCTTCTTCAACATTACGGCTTCGGATCAGTACATCGCCATCGTGGTGCCCGGAAGGATGTTTGCCTCTACATACAAAAAAAGGGGGCTGAAACCGGAGGTGCTGAGCAGGACCCTTGAGGACGGGGGTACCATTACCTCGGTGCTGGTTCCCTGGAACACCTGTGGAGCGACCCAGTCGAGGGTACTGGGAGTTCCCACCCTGGAATATGTCCCCTTTGCCTTTTTCAACATCCTGAGCCCCATGTTCAGCATCCTTTTCGCCTATCTCAACTACAAAATCAGAAGGTACGGCGACGACGAACCCGCTCCTTCTAAAATCCCGAGCGGGGAGAACCGAATAGATGTATAATCCGCTCCTCGCTTATATTCGCACCGCTGAAAGAGGGTATACTAAAAGTCCTTTCCTGCGGTTTCATATTCCAAATTTTTCCATCAATATGTATGACGCGACTTAAAAGCAACTTGAAACGGGAACCTAACAACAGGCAAAACTGGAAGTCACAATGATGTAACTTACTTATAATGTTGTGACACTAATCCATATTACCTGAAATCGATCGTTGTTTACATTGTCCTTATATTCAGGTATATATGAAATAATACTAAATGAAGACGGATTGCTAAAAACTCACTATGTGGTGACTCGGTCTCAGGAGCATGACTTCGTGAAATTGAATCATATCAAGATAGGCCCTATTTAGAAAAAGAGGGCTGCCCCGGTGTGGAACAGCCCCCCAAACTATAGGTGGTTTTTGCGCTTAAAACCAGGTACAATGTACAAAGCAAATCCCTTATCTTCCTAATAATCTGAGCATTATATGATGAATGGCCGTTTTAGTCATGTAAGCGGCGAATTGTGACGATATGTGCTTAAAAAGGCTTCGCAGGATTTTTATCTAAGCCCCGGCAGCATTTATCAGGGATTTCAGCACATTAATCAGGGATTGATGAACCTCGCAGCGCTGCAAGGTTCATCGATTATAACTCACATAATTGAGCAACTTAGACTAATAAATTTTGGGGTAAGAGGAAGGATCGGACTCATGCATAATGCCATAGATCGCTTCAAAGACATCCTCAGCGTTGGGATTGGAGAAATAGTCGCCGTCTGAACTGTAAGCGGGACGATGTTCCTGGGCGGTGACAGTGGTGGGCTGGGCATCCAGGTAGAAGTAGGCCTTCTGCTCCTCCAGTACCTTCTGCATCATATAGGCGGTGGCTCCCCCGGGCACATCTTCGTCAAAAAACAGGACACGACCCGTCTTCTTCACCGATTCCACGATCACTTGGTCCAGGTCGAAGGGAAGCAGGGTCTGCACATCAATCAGTTCTACCTGTATGTCGAATTCGGCCAGCTGTTCCGCTGCCTTTTGAGCAATCCGTACACAGGCACCATAGGTAACTACTGTTACGTCCCTTCCTTCCAGCACCACTTCCGGAATCCCCAGAGGCACCCGGAATTCCCCCATATTAGCAGGTTTGTCCTCCCTCAGGCCATAGACCTTCAAAGGTTCGATAACCAGGGCTGGATCGTCGCCCTGCAAAAGGGTATTGTACATACCCGAGGCCTGGGTCATATTGCGGGGTACACAGACGTGGAGGCCCCTGATGGAGTTAATCACCATGCTGAGCGGCGATCCTGAGTGCCAGACTCCCTCCAGGCGGTGGCCCCTGGTACGGATGATCAGCGGGGCGATCTGGGATCCTTTGGTGCGCCAGTGCAGGGTGGCCAGGTCATCGCTAATGGTCTCCAGGGCATAGAGCAGGTAATCGAAGTACTGAATTTCGGCAATGGGACGAAGTCCACGCAGTGCCAGGCCAACTCCCTGACCAATAATGGTGGTTTCACGGATCCCGGTGTCGGTCACTCTCAACTCGCCATATTTGTCCTGCAGGCCCTCCAGGCTCTTGTTCACATCCCCGATCTTACCCGTATCCTCTCCAAAAATGACGATCCTGGGATCGGCTGCCAGCAGGGCATCAAAATTGTCCCTGAGGACCTCCCTCCCTGTAATCCTTTCCGGGGGATTGCTGTATACGGGGGCTACCGCTTCCACCTTCAGGGGGGAACGGTCGGTCTCCGACAGGAGATGGGTACTGTACCTCTTGTGATTTTCCTCCTTGTACTCTTCCAGCCAGGAGGAAATGGAGGACTGGAGTTCCGGGCGGACCGGACAGTCGCGGCAAAGGTGCCTCATAATCCTTTTGGCTGTTCCCTGTACATCGCGCCGAAGGGGGTACATGATCCGCTTCAGATCGCGGCTTAATATTCCCAGTTTATCCACCCCGTCTGAGGCGCAATTACAGCTCCTGTTATCGATGATCTTGAGCAGCTGCTCCCTCTCCCTCAGGATCGGCTCTGTATAATTAAGCCAGGCCTTGTCGCGGGCCTTCCTGGCCTCGCTGACACCATCCTCCCTGACAGCCGAGAGTTGCTCTTTGGTGGCCAGTCCCTTCTCCAGGATCCACTGCTCCATCTTAAGAAGCGGATCGTACTCTGCTTCCCACTCCAGACGTTCCCTGGATTTATATCGTTCATGACTCCCCGAGGTGGAATGTCCCATGGGTTGAACCATCTCATCCACATGAAAGAGAACGGGTACATGCTCCTTCCGGCAGCGCTCCACCCCTTCGGCAAATACCTCTATCATCTGGGGATAGTCCCAGCCCCTTACCCTGTAAATGAGGATGCCATTGGAGTCTTCTTCCTTCCTGAAACCCTCCAGGGCCCTTGAAATGCTCGCCTTAACGATCTGTTTGTCCTTGGTGACCGAAATTCCGTAACCGTCGTCCCATACCGCCATGGCCACGGGAATCTGCAGCACCGCTGCAGCATTCATGGTCTCGAAGAAATGTCCCTCTGCCGTGGCAGCATCTCCAATGGTTCCAAAGGCCACTTCCCTGCCCTTCCTGGAAAATTGCTTCATCCCTGCCAGTTTCGGATTCTCCCTGAAGAGTTTGGATGCATAGCCCAGTCCCACCAGACGCGGCATTTGTCCAGCAGTGGGACTTAAGTCGGCCGAGCTGTTTTTCATGTCTGCCAGAGCATTCCAGCTACCGTCGGGATTGACGCTTTTGGTGGCAAAATGGTTGTTGAAGTTCCTCCCGGCACTGCCTGGATTTTCCTTTTCGTCGGTGTGTCCGTAGACCTGGTAGAAAAACTGTTCCGCAGTGGTGATTCCGGCCGCCATCATGAAAGTATGGTCGCGGTAGTAGCCCGAACGCCAGTCACCTGCTTTAAAATTCCGGGCCATGGCAATCTGGGCTATCTCCTTGCCATCACCAAATATCCCGAATTTGGCCTTTCCAGACAATACTTCCTTGCGGGCCAGCAGGGCGATCTCCCTGCTCAGGCAGGCCAGCCTGAAATCGGCCAGTACTTCCTCCCGGCTTAATCCAATCGGGGTTTCTGACATATCGGGTAGTTTACTATCTTTGTAATGTAATAAACATTCATTCAGACAAGCAAATTTCTTAATTGTTCAGATGTTTTTAAAGATCCTTATTTTAGCCATTGTCCTTATCAGCCTGTCCATGATAGGAATGATGATGAATATACTGGTCAAGAAAAAAGGAAAGTTCCCCGAATACAGGGTGGGACACAACCGTGCCATGCGACAGAAAGGCATATCCTGTGTCAAACACGATGAGATCCGCTGCCACAATAAGCGCTTGAAAGAGAGCCAGGGCTGCTCGGGATGTTAAACTTTCCTGCTATGTCAGTCCGTACAATCAGATGCCTCCCCGTGATCCTTATCTGCTTGTTGGCTTCAACTTCGTTTGCCCAGGATTGGAAAGTTTACCCCCATACACCCGAAGGAAGCCTGATTTCATTTCCGGCAGATGAAGGCCGGCACCCGGCCGAATCCATTGAATGGTGGTATATGGCAGGTCATCTGGAAGGTCAAAGCTCCGGGACTTCATACAGCTTTATGCTGACCTACTTCTACTATCCAGGCGATGCCCAAGGCATAAGCTTTGATGGATTCCGCATCCTGAACCTGTCCAACGACGATAGCGGGGAGTTTCATACCGAAACCATGCCCGTGCGAAGCTACAGGGATCTGGCCGGCGATCACCTCCACCTGGATGTACTTCTGTTTAACCTGGTTGAAGAACATTGGATCCACAGGGAGGAGCCAGCCGGAACCCTGGTTCCCTTCGAATATGAGGTGTCGGCTTCTGCTGAACATGGAGGACTCGATCTGAGCACCGTGTTGCAAAAAAGACCCTTAATTCCGGGCGACGACGGACTCTTCGATCAGGGAGCAAGCTCCTACACCTATTATTACTCTCTGACATCAAACAGTGTAAGTGGCTCAATTAATTTTGATGGGACGATTGAGGATGTAAGCGGATCGGCCTGGATAGACAGGCAGTACGGAAGCTTCAATCCCAATTTCAAGGAGAAGTACGAATGGTTTTTTCTTCAGCTCTCCAACGGGATGGACCTGAATATCTGGAACCTGTTCACTCCTGAGAATCTTCTGCCCGAGCATGAAGCATACAGACATCTCTCAGTGTATGTGGATGAGAACAACCAGTATACGGAGCATGATTTTAGCCTGGAACGCCTGTCCTATACCTGTCTCCCGGGTTCAGGATCTTGTTACGCCCAGCAGTGGAGACTCAGCTCAGATTTAAATCAACTGGACCTGGTGATCACCACCCTGCACCACAATTCAGAAGTGCCCCTCCCCTTTACTTTTTTTGAAGGAGCTGTTTCAGTTTCAGGAACAGTGAATGGTTCTTCAGTTAGCGGCAAGGGCTTTGCCGAACTATTGAAGAGCTATGCGGCACCCCAACTAAGCATAGTCAGCCCAAAAAAACAGTGGAACAATACTATTCCCATTGTCTGGACCGTAGAAGATCCTGACCAGGGCCGCTCCCTGCAGTTTGACCTGGAATACAGCAGCGATCAGGGAGCGACCTGGCTCCCTGTGGCTGTTGAGTTAAGCGATACTTTCTACCTTTGGAATGATACGCCCCTTTTACAGGGTGACAGCTGCCTTTTCAAGCTAAGTGGATATAGCGCCGATCATACCCTGGAGAGTTTCTTTGAGAACCCGGTGCATACCCGGTATGAAGAGGAGTATACTGCGGTGGTCCGGGACCTGGAATCTTCCTTCCGGATCTATCCAAATCCGGCTCTTAACTCTTTGAAGATCCAATGGGTATCCGGACAGTCAGATGCAGGGGACAAGCCCTATCAAATCATTGATTTTCAGGGAAGACTGCTTGGCTCAGGATATGTATCTGAAGGAGAAATTGACGTGAGCATGTTGTCCGGAGGCATATACATGTTCATCCTGAAGACTGACTATGGCTCTGTCAGTCAGGTGTTTATTATACAATAAGGGCCTGGATATTAATCCGGATATACTTCCAATTCCTCCAGGGAGCCTTCATTACTCCCTTTCTCTAAAGGGTCCGGCACGAATTTGCTGTTTCTGGAATCATACTCAGGAACAATGGCTTGCAATTTTCTTACCAGTTCCTCTTCCGAAAGTCTTTCGCAAGATCGCAATAAAGAGACAGTCTTGGCCAGGGTAGCTTCGTGATCAAAATCAGCAACCTCGGCTATCTTGACTTTGGCATTGTAAGTGGGAATTGTCTTTTCCTGGTCGGTAAGCAATTCCTCATATAGTTTTTCGCCCGGACGCAAGCCAGAAAATTCAATCTTAATCTCCTTATCAGGTTCAAAACCGGACAACTTAATCATCTGTCGCGCCAGGTCCACAATCTTTACAGGTTCACCCATATCGAAGACGAAAATTTCTCCTCCCGATCCCATGAAACCTGCCTCCAGAACCAGCTGACAAGCTTCGGGAATGGTCATGAAGTAGCGTGTGATATCAGGATGAGTTACCGTCACAGGTCCACCCTCCTCAATCTGCCTTCTGAAAATGGGAATCACCGAACCGTTTGAACCCAGCACGTTTCCAAAGCGGGTAATAACAAACTGGGTTTTGTTCCCATCAAGACTTGATCGGGAACGAAGGATCTGCTCACAGGTACGTTTGGAGGCACCCATAACATTGGTCGGATTCACAGCCTTATCGGTTGAAACCATGACGAATTTTTCCACTCCGTATTTCACCGCCAGGTTGGTCATGATGGTTGTTCCCCCCACATTGACCCTGACCGCTTCATAGGGATTCTGTTCCATCAAGGGAACATGCTTATAAGCAGCCGCATGGAACACAAAATCGGGTTTATAATCTCTGAATACCCCTTCCATCCTGGCCTGGTCAGTCACATCTCCAAGAATGGTCCTTACGGGGGCATGGGCAAAATGTTCCAGGAGTTCACTCTCCAGGTTAAACATGGGGGTCTCTGCGTTATCGATCAACACCAGTTTCCCCACATTAAATCGGGTAAGCTGACGGACAATTTCCGAGCCAATGGATCCAGCAGCTCCTGTCACCAGAATAGTCCGGTCGCGCAAACCGTCCGCAATTCTTTTCATATTGAGCTGGATAGGCTCCCTGCTGAGCAGATCCTGGACCTTGATCTTCTTCAGTTGCTTTACTTCGAAGCTACCGTTGAGCCAGTCTGAAACAACGGGGATCTGTAGAACTTCCAATCCCAGGTCCACAGCAGATCTGTATATATCGCTCTTTTTTGAGGGGGTAATATCGTTGATGGCAAAGATCATGGTCTTCACTTTGTTCTTTTCCAGAAAACTGCTGGTCAGTTTTTCCGGGTTGAATACAGGTATGCCATTCAGAATCTTGCGTTGTAACTTCTTATTGGCATCAAGAAAGGCTACGATATTATAATCATTTTCCGTATCGCTGCTGATAACCCTCTTAACCACGACCCCCATGGCCCCTGCACCGTAAATGACTACATTCTTTTTATTGGCCGGCTTGATGGAAACCATCTCATAAAACATTTTCACCGATATTCTGGAGATAAACAGAAAAGCGTTGATGGTTACGTAGTGAATGACCAAAACGGACCCGGGTATATTAAATACTTCCTTCCAGTTTGAAATAGTTCCGGCAAAGGTGAAAATCATTAACACAATCAAGGCCGACGTGGTAGCCAGCAGGACATTAAAAATATCCCTGATTGTAGTATGCCGGATCAGACCTGCAAAGGATCTGAAGAGAAGTTCAAATCCACAATAGACAGCAATAACCAGCAATGATTGTTTTAAGGCAATCTCCAGGATGGGGGGACCCACGATAAAGTTAAACCTTAAAAAGTATGCGAAGATGAATGTCAGGAAGACTGCACCAGCGTCGAAAGCAAAGACCATCCAACGGGGTAAGGAATGCTTTCTGAAGAATGCCCTGGCCCGCTGGCTCAGTAAATTAAAAAAGTCTAAATACAATGCTTTCATTAATACTGTTTGTTGTTGATCGTCTCCATGACCGTTCATGCCTTTCTCAATATCGAGAACTGCAATTCGAAGTTATGAAATTCAGCTCCTAAAAAGACAAGCTTTAAGCCCTATTTGACCAACATGGGAATGTGTGTGATTTGTATAAGGATGTGAGGTTTAAAAAGGGCTTGACTGCATGACTCGCTCTCGATTGAATTAATAATCCTTCACATAAAAAAAACATTCATTGACTTCAAAAAACAGGGGTCTTATCAAAAATGAGAAGGAAATCAAAGAAGTTAAAAACAATTGCCTGTTAATAACTTAGGTGCTTCTGTTGTTAATAAAAAATCCGGCGAGGGAAGAAATACCCTCACCGGATTTGTTCAAGATTTGGCTTTGAACTTAGGTCTGAAACTAACCTACTTGTTCCCTACTATTATCTTACGTGTTTCCGATATGCTCTCTCCATGAATTCTCAGAATGTACATTCCCTTTGAAAATTCACTAAGGTCTATGGTATTTCCGTGAACTGTATGTTCTGAATGTACCAGCACACCCGAATTGGAGAAGATCTCAAGAAGGAGTTCCGCATTTTCAGGATTGTCCACTTCCACAGTAAGGCGATCAACTGCAGGAACCGGATATACCTTGAACATGAGATTCTCACTATCATCCCCAATTGAGGTCTCCCAAACGTTGTCGACCGTCACAGTGATTTGCTGAGTTAATGTACCTCCATTTCCATCATCGGATTGAAGCAAGAGAGAGAAAGAGTTCTGCAATTCGTGGTCCAACTCTGCATTCACCCTCAATTCATCTCCTACGATTTCGAAGAACAAATTGTCAGCATCCTCGTCTCCTCCTTCAAAAACGAATGTATAGGTATGCGTATCACCGATATCAGCATCGGTAGAGCTTAAGAGTCCCACAACTGTTCCCATCGCTACATTCTCTTCGACGGAACTGTTCGACAGACTAATTAAAGACGGAGCATCGTTGATGGGATTGACCGTAAATGTATAGACTTCAAAATCAAAGAGTTCATCGGTTCCATCGTCGGTAACCGTAACAGTGATCTGTGTACTTCCGTTCCAGTCAGCATCAGGTACCAGGTCATAGGTGCTGCCAGTGATATTGCCAATCAGGTTCGCAACGCTAACACCGGGTTCACTGGAAACCACTGCAATGTTATGGTTATCGTCCGGATCCAGATCGCTAAATTCCACAGCAAGTCCAATAACAGAATTGTCCTCATCCACACTCTGGTCACCAATCTCGACCAGCACAGGTGGATCGTTGACGGCTCCGACTGTGAGTGCATAAATCTCAGTGTCGGAAATTCCGCCTGTTATATTTTCTGTGACCGAAACTGTAATCTGTGCGGTTCCGGCCCATTCTGCCGCAGGCACCAGATCATAGGTACTACCACTGGTATTTCCTGTGGGACCTACTACAGTAACATTAGGCTCCAGAGAAACCACTGAAATAATATGCGTATCTGCATCCGGATCGACAAAGTCTACAGACAGTCCCGTAAGAGGGGTGTCCTCAATAGTGACCTGGTCACCGATCTCGGTGATTACAGGTGGATCGTTGATGGGATCCACTGTCAATATATAGGTCTCAACATCATCCATGGCAGGTGTTCCATTGTCGGTGACAGTTACGGTGATCGTTGCAGTTCCGTGCCAGTCGTCTGCAGGTACCAGATCATAGGTAGAGCCACTGGTATTTCCTGTGGGACCTGTTACACTAACATTGGCATCCCCTACCACTGTAATGGTATGTGTATCCGAGCCTTCGGTATCGGTAAAGGTCACCGTACGGGTAAGATCAGTGTCCTCATCGGTGCTCTGGTCACCGATTTCGGCGATTACAGGTGCATCGTTGACGGCAACCACGGTAAGTGTATAGATCTCTATATCCGAGAGTGGACTTGGATTTGTACCATTATCAGTTACTGTCACCGTAATCTGAGCAGTTCCGGACCAGTTATCCGCCGGTACCAGATCATAGGTAGAGCTACTGGTATTTCCGGTAGGACCTGTTACAGTGACGTTGGCATTTCCAGAGACAACAGTAATGGTATGTGTATCAAGGGCATCCGCATCGGTAAAGGTCACGGTGCGGGTAAGATCAATGTCCTCATTGGTGCTCTGGTCCAGGATCTCTGTAAGTACAGGTGCATCGTTGACATTCTGTACAGTAAATGTAACGTCAATAGTATTGAATTCAGTGTCAGGATTGGTGACCGTAAAGGTAATAAGTTCCGATCCGTACCAGTCCGCATTAGGAATGGCAACCGTGGCCACACGTGTCAGATCATCAATGGTAACTACCAATTCAGAACTTCCACTTGAGGTCCAGACCAATTCATCATCATCATATTGGTAATCCACTACATAATCATCCAGAGTAATAGGATCGAATGTGGAACCCTCCTGAATGGTCTGATCGGATATTGGAGAAACCACAAGAGAGGTAACAGTGAGGGTATTGGAAGTGTAGGTGTTTCCATATTCGGTCTGGGAGAAGGGTACAACTTCCACATACCATTCATCTCCGCCACTTGTTTCCTCAGCCGCCATGCCAGTATTTCCGTTAGTGTACAGAGAGCTGATCTGCTCCGGAGACAATGCCCGATCATAAAGCCTGGCGTCATCAATACTTCCCTGAAAACCATAAGTCCAGTTCAGGGCTCCGATCAGGACTGTGTCATCTACTACAGAGGTGAAGGTTTCCGTGGCCCTGTCAACTTCTGCTCCATTTATATATAAGATCATCTCACCAGTCTCGTAATCGAAGGTCACCGCCACAAAACTCCATGGACCCGAAGTAATTGCTGCCTGAACGGTGGAAACTCCGTTACTATGGCCCGCACCCAGGGTTCCGTCCGCATTTACCTTAAATGTATGGTTGTTGTCAGCGTGAATAACTGAACTCATGATATTTCTGAAACCGCTTCCACTCTCATTGATCCAGGCTGACTTTGTGTAGTCTGAATTCAAAGGAAAAATAGTCCCTGCATATAGATAGTCGTCGCCATCAAAGGTAAATGCTCCAGTCCCGTTATGTCCGCCAGTTGCATCCCAGGTCGGATGCAGATCCCGGTCTGAATCGCGTGAAGGATGATTATCATTCCCTGAGAAATCACGTAAGGCAGTAATAGTTCCACCCTCAAAAGGCAAATACAGCAGGCTCTCAGGCGTTCCGTTTTGATACCATGTGGTAACGGTTTCAACCACTCCTCCTGCCTCTGTATAGGCTAAAATAAGGTCGTCGGTTGTCAGAACATCAGGAGAAGTCGCGCTCAAGGTTAACCCGTTGATCTGAGGTATAATAATATTGATGATATTGGACTCGTAAGTTGCCCCAACCTCTGTTGCTGAGAAAGGCGTAACATCAACAGCCCAACCATCCAGGCCGTCAGTCTCCTGAGCAAGGAGCAGATTGTTAGTCGTATAGAGGGACATAATTTGCTCGGGCGATAAAGCACGATTGAATACTTTGGGCTCATCCATCCTTCCTTTCCAACCCCACTGCTCGTCCCTTGCACCTATATGAACAGATGTCCCCGGTATTGATCTTAATTCCTGTGGAACAATTCCCCAGTCCACTTCTACCCCGTCCTTATACAGTATCATTTCACCGGTCGAAAAATCGAAGCTAACTGCCACAAAATACCAGGTATCCTCAACCAGTTTTACGTCATCCTCAACAATGGCAAAGCCAAAACTATGTCCTGCATTCAGGATGGAGTCCGGATCTACTTTGAAATGATGGTCGGTGGCACCATTAGTTGTTGAACTGATAATGTTTCTGAAATCATCTCCGGTCATATATATCCAGGCTGTTTTTGTGTAGTCCGAATTTATACCAATAGCATTGTCAACAATTAAAAAATCACCGCCATCAAAGATCATTCCTCCACTCCCGTTATGTCCCCCGGTTGCATCCCATGTGGGCACCTGGTCCGGAAATCCGGAAAGGTAGGCATCATTATGGCGCCCCGAGAAATCAAGCAATGCATTTGTAGCACCAGCTTCAAAAGGCAGATAAACTGAGTTTATATACGTTCCGTCGTTCCACCAGGCTGTAGCTGTCTCAACCGCATTTGAACTGGTAAAGGTGGCTGTCAGGTCGTCATCACTCAGGTTTCCAGGTGAAGACGCAGCCAGTGTTAAACCGCTGATCGTGGGCGTCTGAGCTATAAGCTGTGTACCCAACATAAGTACAACAACCAGGCTTAACAGGCTCAGTCCATACTTTCCGGAACAGACATTCCGAATTAAGGAAAAGGATCTTGTCGTAGATTTCTTTGAATTCATGGCGTTTTTAATTTATCAATTAATTGTTGGTTTCGATTGCGCTTAAATGAAGAACTCCTTATCACCGACCCACATATTGTGTGCGGCAATCTTGAGCAAGGTAATAAATCATCCCCTCGTCCATCTTCCAGAGCATCCATGTTTGACAAACTGTACAAAAAAAGGGGATATGCATGGAAAAGAAAGGAACCAATACAGTGACAGGAAGTAAACTTGCTTCACCTGTAATTTGTGGACTTTTACCCTTATCCAATGTCCGTTGGGTGAAAGAAATGAAGTGTTGGTCAAAAGTGATGGTAAATTTTGATTCCTGATGCACCTAAAATACAGGTGGATTGATCTACACTTACGAGGGCATAAATGCCTTTAAGAATTCAATGATCTCATCTGTGTAGATGCTTGCAGCTTCCCGCATCAGATGTTCCGTGTCGAAGAAATAATTTTGATCCCTGTAGATGGGATTCTCTGTATTGTAATGGTGACAATGCACATTATCGCCACTTAATTCCCTGATTCTGTTCTCAAAAGATTGGCTTGGTATCTGGTAATTCGGAGGAAAGGTAATCACCAGCTCCACCCCGTGGGCCTCACAGGTCTGAACCATGCTCTGGAACGCTGCCACCTTCTCCGGAAGCTCCTTTTCCCGGGGATAGGGTTTTTCCTTTGTGGGGAATTCCCAATCAATGCCTTTGTCCTGCCAGGTAATGGGCATGGAACCGCAGGCCATAATGGTATCTAAGGGTGTAGGCATCTTTTGCCTGAGATCAAAATTGTATTTGTTCAATCTCTGCAACACAATAATACCGGCCAGTTCACTATCCAGGTATCCCCTCTGAGCCATTTCTTTCCAGATATATGAGTGCCGGACCAGGGGATAAAGACGGTCTCTTCGGAACAGTATTCTGTCTCCCCCGTCCATGAAAGCATTGTTGTCGTCCACCATCAAAATCAGGATCTTGGGAGGCTCATTGAACTTAAGCAGGG
>Ga0316190_10001538_pt1 | contig 16717 bp, 10 predicted proteins | sample Eddworburrow2_MG_FD_204929 | JGI IMG/M metagenome (GOLD analysis project Ga0316190, IMG submission 204929) | Coastal sediment microbial communities from Maine, United States - Eddy worm burrow 2 | ecosystem: Environmental > Aquatic > Marine > Coastal > Sediment | place: USA: Maine | collected... | reverse complement strand
ACCCGAGCAACGGATTTCAATCAATGCGCCCTTGGCCACGGCCTTCGCCCGCCCCGACATCGTTGATCGTAACGGCCGTCTCATGGCCAGCGATATCGTCATGCATTCCCTGGTCGCCGACCCCCACGTCATCCTCGATCAAGACGAAATCGCCGACAGACTGGTGACGGTTCTGCCGGATCTCGATCGCAAATGGGTGCGCAACGCGATCGCCGACCGGACCAAGCGGTTTGCCTGGATCCGCCGCGGACTGTCGCCAGCGGAGGCGCAAAAAGTACACGACCTTGGACTGCCCGGCCTGGATTTTCGCCCAGAGCTACGGCGCGCTTATCCACTTGGACGAAGCGCCGGACACGTCATCGGACTTGTCGACATTGACAACAAAGGCCTGCAAGGCATCGAGCGCTACCTCGATGAACGCAAAAACGTCGAACCTGTCCATGGTCCGTCGCTATCGGTACGTCCACCGTTACGGCTGTCACTCGACGTCGCGGTGCAGTTCGCCGTTGAAGACGAACTCGCTGAAGCAATGCGGCGCTATTCGGCAGCCGCTGCGGTAGGCCTGATAATGGATGTCAATAGCGGTGAAATCTTCGCCGCCGCATCTCTGCCCGGGCTCGATCCCATCGTCATCGACGAGCGCTTCGACAAAAACCGCATCGACCGGTTGGCCAGCGGCACGTATGAATTGGGCTCCATATTCAAGACATTCACTGCCGCGTTGGCGTTTGAAGGCGGTATGAGCCCGCAAAAGCGGTTTGATGTCCGGCAACCCCTGGAAGTCGAGGGATATCGGATCCGGGATCTGCACCCAGCCGGACGCCCGCTGACCGTCATTGAAATCTTTCTGCAATCATCGAATGTCGGCGCCGGCCTGCTCGCGCTGAACGCTGGCCAACAACGCCAGAAAGCCTTCCTCGAAGAGCTTGGCCTCACCACCCCGATGTCGACCGAGGCCGGAAACGTCGCACCCGCGAGTTTACCAGTACGCTGGGGCGACATCGAAACCGTAACGATATCTTACGGTCACGGATTGGCGGTAACGCCGTTGCAGTTTGCCGCCGCCAGCGCCGCACTGATCAACGGCGGATACCGCGTCAAACCGACATTCCTTCGCAAGCGGGGCCGCTCTCAGAAGCCCACCGAACGCGTCATAAGCTCCGAGACAAGCCGCTTGATCCAGCAACTCATGCGCGACAACGTTGCCAGCAAAACGGGGACCGGATGGCGGGCCGCCGTCGCCGGTCTCGATGTCGGAGGCAAGACCGGCACCGCCGAGATTGCGGGCGTTGGAGGCTACAAATCCAAATCCGTGATTGCCTCATTTATTGGCGCTTTCCCGATGGATAAGCCGCGTTACTTGACGCTTGTTTGCCTGTTTGAGCCGCAAGGCAACAAAGAAACCGGTGGACACATCACGGCAGGACGCAACGCAGCGCCGACAACTGCGCGTATCATCTCCAGGGTATCGCCTCTACTCGGTTTTCTGCCGAAGTAGGAGCACACCAGAACTCCTGATGTTGGTGACCGGCGGTTTGACGGTCCCCGCTTCCCGCAATAAGAACCACGAACCCTATTGAAAATTGTGCGCCAGCGCCACATTAGCAATGCTCAGGCTGTCAATGAAGCTCTCCGACATCATTGGAACGGAACAGGCGCTTGCGGCAGGACTTTCGCCCGAGAGCCTTGAACGAGAGATCACCGGGCTCACCGCGGACAGCCGGGAAGTGAAGCCCGGCTTCCTGTTTGCAGCCTTACCCGGCGCGACCGTCGATGGTGCTAGGTTCATTCCCAACTCCTTAGCCGCTGGAGCGGTTGCTGTTTTGGCTACGACGGATGCCGATCTGGGCGAATTCCAAGACCGCATGATCATCCTCCAAAGCGCCGACCCAAGACGCGACCTGGCGCGGATGGCCGCACGTTTTTGCGCACGCCAACCAGAGACTGCCGTGGCTGTGACAGGGACCAGCGGCAAAACCTCGGTGGTCGAATTCACCAGGCAGATATTTGCAGCACACGGGTTGCGCGCGGCGTCCGTCGGCACGATCGGTATCGTCAAGCCGGACGGCGGTCGTTACGGCTCCCTGACGACCCCCGACCCGGTCTCACTGCACCGGTCGCTGGCCGCACTTACTGATGACGGCGTCACCCATCTCGCGTTTGAAGCTTCCTCCCACGGGCTCGATCAGCACCGCCTTGATGGTGTTGAGCTAACCGCTGCCGCGTTCACGAATTTGGGCCGCGATCATCTTGACTATCACCCCAACCTCGAAGCCTACCTCAACGCCAAGCTGCGGCTGTTCACCGAACTGCTGCAACCGGGGCGGACCGCAGTCATCAATACCGACGGCGCATCACACGAACAGGTTGCAGCCGCAGCCCAGGCACGCGGACTAAAAGTACTTTCCGTTGGTCGCGCCGGTCACGATCTGCGCCTAGTATCCGTCGAGCGGGACGGTTTCGCACAACGGCTGCGAATTGAAGCAGGCGGCGAAACGGTCGATGTCCGCCTACCGCTGATCGGGGATTACCAAGTCGAGAACGCGCTTGTTGCCGCCGGGCTCGCCATCGGCGCTGGCCTACCCGCAGCGACCGCCGTTCGGGCACTGACCGGGCTCAAAGGTGTTCCCGGCCGCCTTCAAATCGTCGGTGAAGTGCACGGTGGCCTGGTGGTCATCGACTATGCGCATAAACCCGAAGCGTTGACGGCAGCGTTGCAAGGCGTCAGGCCCTTCGTAACCGGCAAGCTCATCTGTGCGTTCGGTTGCGGCGGCGATCGCGACCGTGGCAAACGCGAGATCATGGGCCGGATCGCCGAGCAGCAAGCCGATTTGGTCATCGTGACCGACGACAACCCGCGCAGTGAGGAACCTGCGGCAATCCGCGCTGAAATTCTACGGGGATGTCCAAACGCGCTCGAGATAGGCGATCGGCGCGAGGCGATCAACGCCGCGGTTGCCATCGCCGGTAGCGGTGATGTCGTCCTGATCGCCGGCAAGGGCCACGAAACCGGACAGATCATCGCCGGTCAGGTGCTGCCGTTTTCCGATCACGAAGTCGCCCGCGAGGCTATTTCACTGGTGACGGCTGCGGCGGAGCCCGAGCAAGCTCAAGCGAAAACGAGCCCATCCGATCCCCTCTGGCACTGGGACGAACTGGTCGCCGCCTCCGGCGGTGAGCCGGACGGACGGCCAGGCGAGCCGATTGAGGGCATCTCCATCGACAGCCGGGCCATCGCCCAAGGCGACCTGTTCGCTGCTTTGAAGGACCAACGAGATGGGCATGAATTCGTCTCGAGCGCCTTCGCCGCCGGCGCCGCAGCAGCACTCGTCAACCGCGACTACATACGCCAGCCCGGCGATGGAGCGCTGTTACGGGTCGACGACACGTTGCACGGGCTGGAGCGCATCGGGCTCGCCGCACGCTCCCGTCTATCGCCCAAGGCGAAAGTCATTGCCGTCACCGGGAGTGTCGGCAAGACGACGACCAAGGAGATGCTGCGCGCCTGCCTTTCGCAGCTGGGATCGACCCATGCCGCCGACAAATCCTTCAACAACCACTTGGGTGTACCGCTGACACTGGCGCGGATGCCGCGAAACATACTCTTCGGCGTATTCGAGATCGGCATGAACCACGCCGGTGAGATCACACCACTGACCAAGATGGTCCAACCGCACGTGGCGATTGTCACCACTGTCGCCCCCGTCCATCTGGAACATTTTGCATCCGTTGAAGAGATTGCCGCGGCCAAATCGGAGATATTCGCCGGACTTCTGCCGCAAGGCATCGCGGTCCTGAACAGGGACAATGAGCACTTCGCGTTCCTTAAAGCCCGCGCGCAGGCCCATGATGCAAGGATTTGCGATTTTAGCGGCGGATTCGATGAAACCCGTGATCAGCTCTCCCATCAGGCCCGTCCGCAGGTCTTTTTGACTTATACCCGCGAAGTTCGCGGTCAAACAATCGTTGCCGCCGCGATACCGAATGCCCCCTTCAAGCTGCATTATGCTCTGTCGATACCCGGCCACCACATCGTCATGAACTCACTGGCGGTGGTCGGCGCGCTCAACGTTGCCGACCTTGATGCCCGCGCGGCGCTTCCTGCTCTCGCTCAGCTCGAGGCTCCGCAAGGGCGGGGGGTGCAGGTGGACCTACTCTGCCAAGATGGCAGGGCCCTACTGATTGATGAAAGCTACAACGCAAACCCCGTATCCATGCGGGCCGCGATTGCCGTGCTCGGCAACGTCGCCCGCGACCGGTTTCCGAGGCGAATTGCCGTTATCGGCGACATGATGGAGCTTGGTCCGCAAGCAAAACAACTGCATGCCGAACTCGCTGCACCGCTGACAGAAGCCGGTGTCGACCTGGTCTATGCCGCCGGACCATTGACCGAGGCCCTATACGAAGTCATCCCAGAACACATGCGCGGCAGTTGGGGCGACAGCCCGACAGCCATTGAAAACAAGCTCTTGGCGACGATCCGGCCCGGCGACGTGATCATGATTAAGGGATCCAACGGCGCCAAAACTTGGCAACTCGCCGAGGCGATACGGCGCCAATATGCGGGCTAATGATGACTGGTGACAGCCTTCCAACTTGCCGGATGGCGGGCAGAGCGATAACCAGTGGCCCGGTCGACGGACCGGAAAACAAGAACACCGACGGCGAACAGCGCGACAGATTAAGGGACCGAGATGCTCTATGAACTAGTGAACTTCTCCGATCAGCTCGGCCCACTCAATGTCTTCCGCTACATCACATTCCGCACGGGCGGCGCCATTTTTACCGCGCTCATCTTCGTTTTGCTGTTCGGCCCCGGGATAATCGACCTCCTGCGTGTGCGTCAGGGCAAAGGGCAGCCGATCCGCTCGGATGGCCCGCAGAGCCACTTGGCCAAACGCGGCACACCGACGATGGGTGGCTTGATGATCCTCTCCAGTGTGCTGGTCTCGACGCTGCTGTGGGCCAACCTGCAAAATATGTACGTCTGGATTGTCCTTGCCATCACCCTGACCTTCGGCCTGATTGGCTTTTACGACGACTACTTGAAAGTGACCAAACAGACCGCATCCGGCTTTTCCGGTCGCATTCGTCTCCTCGTCGAATTGGCCGTCGCCGGGCTCGCGACTTACGGCTTCATGCAGTTGGCCAAGCCAGAGTTTGCCACCATGCTGACCATCCCGTTCTTCAAAAATTTGCTGATTGATCTCGGCCCGTTTTTCATCCTTCTCGGCGTCCTGGTCATCGCTGGGGCGGGTAACGCGGTCAACCTGACGGACGGGCTCGACGGACTGGCTATTGTGCCGGTAATGATCGCCGCCGCCACCTTCGGACTGATTGCCTATCTTTCGGGCAACTTCAAATTCGCAAACTACCTGCAGATTCATTTCATCGAGGGAACCGGCGAACTGGCCATCGTCTGCGGAGCACTGATTGGTGCAGGGCTCGGATTCTTGTGGTTCAACGCTCCTCCGGCCATGATCTTCATGGGCGACACCGGATCTCTCGCACTCGGAGGCGCACTGGGCTCGATAGCCGTGGCCACCAAGCATGAGATCGTTCTAGCCATCGTCGGCGGCTTGTTCGTGCTGGAGACGCTCTCCGTCATTATCCAAGTCACCTCATTCAAACTAACCGGCAAGCGCGTGTTTCGCATGGCACCGCTGCACCATCACTTCGAACAGAAGGGCTGGCAGGAATCGACCGTGGTCGTTCGGTTCTGGATTATCTCCGTTGTGCTTGCCCTGATCGGATTGGCGACACTCAAGCTGAGATAGCAGACCGTTGAAGTGAACGCCCTCGGGCTGGCGTGAATTGCGGTAAACTATCCCTTATGATTCGCGCGACGACCTTTGCAGGCAAACAGGTGGCGGTGTTCGGGCTTGGCGGCTCGGGGATCGCTGCTGCCCATGCGCTCGTCGCCGGGGGCGCCGACGTTGTGTGCTGGGATGACGGTGAAGCCGGCCGCCAGCGGGCTGTCTCCGAGGGTCTTGCGACAGCCGATCTCCAGCAGATGGACTGGTCGCAATTCTCGTCGCTTGTTCTGACCCCTGGTGTGCCGCTAACCCATCCAGAACCACATTGGACGGTCCATAAAGCCCACCAGAACGGTGTTGAAGTCATTGGCGACATCGAAATCTTCGCGCGCCAAAGAGAGGCTGTCTGTCCGAACGCCCCCTTCATCGCGATCACAGGGACGAACGGAAAATCCACGACGACGGCACTCACCGCACACCTACTGCACCAGTTAGGTTTCTGCGTCGAGATGGGTGGCAACATCGGCCGGGCGATGCTGACTTTGGACCCTCCCGCGCCAGAACGCATCCACGTCGTCGAAATGAGCTCCTACCAGATCGACCTGACTCCGACGCTGCGACCGACGGTCGGTGTTCTCCTCAACATCACGCCCGATCATCTCGACCGGCACGGCACATTGGCGCATTACGCGGAGGTCAAGGAACGCTTGTTGAGGGACGCCAACGCCGCCGCGGTCGGTCTTGACGACAAACTGACACGCGCGGCAGCCGAACGGATCTCGGACAGCCACCGCCTTTACGCCTTTACGATCGGTAAGGGCGCCGGCCTTATTCCACGGCTCTATGCCATCGGCCCAAGCCTCTTCGTCCATGAAACGGCCGGCTCGTACGCAACCAGTGAAGAAGTCGCCAACCTGGCCGAGATCGGTTCGCTACGCGGACAACACAACGTGCAGAACGCCCTTGCGGCACTTGCCGCGGTGAAGGCCTTGCAGACCCTCGCCGATCGAGGTGGGGCATCGCTGACCGCAACCCAAAACGATCGGTCTCTCCTTTGGGATGTCAAGCGGCTTGCTGCGGGTTTGGCGAGCTTCCCTGGCCTACCGCACCGCATGGAAGAAATCGGACGAGCCGGCCGGGTTCTGTTCATAAACGACTCCAAAGCCACCAATGCGGAGGCCGCCGAGAAGGCCTTGGCCTCATTTCCCGGCGGCATCCATTGGATCGCCGGAGGCCGCGCCAAGGAGGGCGGAATTGGGTCGCTCGCGGCCATGTTCCCCCGCATCGAGAAGGCATATCTGATCGGTGAAGCCGCCGAACAATTCACAGCGACACTTGCCCCACATGTGCCCTGCGAGCAGTCCGCAACTCTGCAGCAAGCCGTCGCATCGGCAGCCGCCAATGCCGCCGCATCTTCGGCAGCAGAGCCCGTTGTGCTGTTTTCACCAGCATGCGCATCATTCGATCAGTACCACAACTTTGAGATCCGCGGCGACGCCTTCCGTGACCTTGCGATGGCCCTACAAGGAATATCTGCTGTAACGGCGGGGGCTGATCGATGAGGGTTTCGCGCGCCGACCGCAGCCGGCTTTCAGAATGGTGGTTCACCGTCGACCATGTCTTGATCGTCGCCATTATCGTCTTGATGTTTTCCGGGCTAGTCCTATCGCTTGCTGCCAGTCCCTCCGTCGCCCTCAAAAAGGGATTGCCGACGTTCTTCTTCTTCGAACGGCATGTGATATTCACCGCGGCCGGCTTTTGCGTAATGATTTTCCTGTCGTTCTTGACACCATCATGGGCACGCCGGACTGCAGTGCTGCTTTTTGCAGCCTCTCTGGCCGCACTCATCTGGGTGCTCTTCGACAGCCAAGTGATCAATGGCGCGCGCCGCTGGCTCCTCGTTGGTGGTTTTTCACTGCAACCATCGGAGTTCGCAAAGCCCGGATTCATTGTGATCGTGGCGTGGCTTTTCGCCGAGGCGAGGCGCCGCCCGGACATGCCGGCATTTCTACTCGCCACCCTGCTCGGTACGTTTGTCTGCACATTGCTCGTGCTGCAGCCTGATGTTGGTCAGACAGCACTGGTGGCTGTCCTGTGGGGCATCATGTATCTGCTCGCCGGATTGCAGATGGCCGGTGCTACAATTCTGGTTGGCCTCGGTATCGTCGGGATCTTCATCGCCTATCTCGCGTTCCCGCACGTGCAGGATCGGATCGACCGCTTTCTCCACGCCTCCCACGAAGCCAACTCACAGATATCAAGGGCCACCGAATCCTTCACACAAGGCGGCTTTTTGGGACGCGGGCCGGGCGAAGGAACGATCAAAACTCACTTTCCCGACGCCCACACGGATTTCATCTTCTCGGTCATTGCCGAGGAGTATGGCGCGATCGCCTGCTTGGGGCTAGCGGCGTTGTTCGCCTTTATCGTCCTAAAAGCACTCATTTCCGCGACCCGTGAACCACGTCCGGCCAATCGCATCGCGATCCAGGGACTGGCGATCATGTTCGGTCTGCAGGCGCTCATCAACATGGGTGTCAACGTCGGCCTGCTCCCGGCAACTGGGATGACGCTGCCGTTCATTTCGACCGGCGGATCTTCAATACTTGCGATTTCCGTCGCACTCGGCATGCTGTTAGCCCTAACACGCCGCCGGGCTGATCCGGCGAGCTATGAGACGGCGGAGTTTCCGCAGGCTGATCAAGCATGGGCGAGGCAGCCGCTATCCGCAGGCACGGGCAGAACTGATGCAAAATGACAATAGGCCTTGCGTGCTCCTGGCGGCCGGGGGGACAGGCGGACACCTGTTTCCCGCCTATGCGCTCGCCGAGGAGTTGGGTCGTCGTAATTACGTCGTCGACCTCGCCACCGATATGCGCGGCGACCGTTACGGCACCGGTTTTCCGGCACGAGAAATCCACAAAATTCCTTCCGCGACACTAACCAGCAAATCACCGGTAGCCGTCGCGCGGACCCTTTGGACGCTGTGCAGAGGAACCAGCAAGGCGGTCAAACTTCTTGGCGAAATCCGGCCGTCGGTGGTTATCGGCTTTGGGGGCTATCCGACATTCCCGCCACTGATCGCGGCGAAACTCCAACGGATCAAGACTGTTTTACACGAGCAAAACGCAGTACTTGGTCGCGCCAACCGGCTGTTGGCGGCGCGCGTGGACGCCGTTGCAACATCTTTTGAAAGGGTCAAATTCCTGGACGGCGCCTTGACGGGAAAGGCACGGTTTACCGGCAATCCCGTGCGCAATGTCGTCATCGATTACGCGGCGCGCTCCTACCGGACGCCAGATGCATCCGAGACTGTACAGCTGCTTGTATTCGGTGGATCTCAAGGTGCGAGGTTCTTCTCTGATACCTTGCCACCGTCGCTACAGCAGCTACCACAGGACCTCAAACAGCGTTTGAAGGTCGTTCAGCAAGCCCGGGAAGAAGACCTGGAACGGGTGCGGAACGCTTACGACGTGTGTGGAATTCAGGCCGAAGTCGCACCGTTTTTTATAAATTTGCCAGAAATCATGGCAAATTCGCAACTCATTGTAGCCCGTGCGGGCGCCTCGACAATTGCCGAGTTGACGGTGTTGGGGCGTCCGTCAATCCTGGTGCCGCTGCCGCATGCACTCGATAACGACCAACTGCAAAATGCCGCCCAGCTTGCCGAATCAGGCGGCGCTTGGTGTATCGAACAAGCAGAGCTCACGCCTGAGCGTCTCGCCAGAGAGCTGCAGCATCTTATCGGCACGCCATCGTTGTTGCTGGATGCCGCTAAAGCGGCAAAGGCTCAAGGCAAGCCCGACGCCGTAACAAGACTAGCAGATCTTGTCGGGGAACTGGTCGGCTAAGCGGGCAGCTCAGTGGGGAACTCCAAGGGGGTTAGTGGTGCTGCCCTATTTTCGCACCAGAGTTGCCAGTTCATAGGCGCTTCGGCGGCGCAACCGTTTTTCGAGGGAAGCAAGACCATGGAAATGCCCAACGATATCGGGACCTTTCACATCATCGGCATAGGCGGGATTGGCATGAGCGCCATTGCCGAAATCCTGATCGACAAGGGCTATTCGGTCCAGGGCAGCGACCAAAAGGACAGCGCCAACGTTAAACGGCTGCGGACCAAGGGCGTTCGGGTATTCATTGGCCATGACGCCATTAATCTGGTCGGCGCCAAGCAGGTCGTCATCTCAAGCGCAGTCAAGGACGGTAACCCGGAACTCGAGGCCGCGCGCAAGCGTGGACTGCCAATCATTCGCCGCGCGGAAATGTTGGCCGAGCTGATGCGCCTCTATTCGACCATTTCGATCACAGGTACACACGGAAAAACCTCAACCACATCGCTCATTGCCCACATCCTGACGTCAGCGGGCGTCGACCCGACAGTTATCGCCGGCGGCATCATCCAGGATTGGGGCACAAACGCTCGCCTTGGGCAGGGTCCCTGGATGGTCGTCGAGGCAGATGAATCCGATGGCACGTTCGTACGGTTGCCGACTCAGATCGGTGTCGTAACGAATGCCGACCCCGAACACCTGGATTACTTCGGCAACGTCGAGACCATGAATGCGGCCTATGAATCCTTCATGAGGAACATCCCGTTCTACGGTCTGCTGATCGCCTGCATCGACCATCCCGTGGTGGCCGATATGATCACCCGTCTGAATCTGCGGCTTGAAGGACGGCCGATGTTCACCTACGGCGAGGCGCAAGACGCCGACATCCGGCTTGTTTCGCTCAAGGCCGATGGCCACGAGATGCTGATGGATGTCGAACTGAGCAGCCGCGTGACCGAAGGTAATCCGCGCCGGCTCGAGCAACTCAAACTCGCTGCACCCGGCCGCCACAATGCACTCAACTCCCTTGCCGCGATAGGTGTCGCTCTCGCCGCCTGTGTCAATGATGATGCCATACGAACAGCACTAGCCAGCTTCTCCGGCGTGAAACGTCGTTTTCAGCTGACCAGCCAGTGGAATGGCGTCTCGATCTACGATGACTATGGTCACCACCCTGTGGAAATCGCAGCCGTTCTAGAGTCTGCGCAGGCCGGAGCAAAGGGACGCGTCGTCGCTGTCTTCGAACCGCATCGCTACAGCCGTATCCGCAATCTCTACAAGGAATTCTGCAACTGCTTCGGCAGCGCCGACAGCGTCATCGTCGCCCCGCTTTATTCAGCCGGTGAAACTCCGATCGAAGGCATCGATCAACACTCCCTTGCCGAAGGAATTCGGGCCGCCGGCCATGGGTCGGTTCTGGCGATCGACGATCCACGCGAGCTGACAACCCTCATCCACCGCTACGGGCGCCCCGGGGACCTAGTCATTTGCCTGGGCGCCGGAACCTCGACGGAATGGGCCAATTCGCTTTCCATATGGCTTGGCGAAGAGCCACGCATGGCCGGGGAGTAGGCCCTGTGAGTTTCGTTGATCTGACCGAAGACCTATCGAAGCTGCTACCGGAACTGCGCGGCCGGATTAAAACCAATGCGCTGCTGTCCGAGATCACCTGGTTCCGCGTCGGTGGACCTGCACAGGTTTTGTTCACACCGGCCGACGAAGCCGACTTGGCTTACTTCCTGAAGACCATTCCCGCGGATTGGCCGGTATTCGCTCTTGGCCTGGGTTCGAACCTCCTCGTACGCGATGGCGGTGTGCCGGGTGTCGTGATCCGGTTGGGACGTGGTTTTGGACAAATCGAAGTTCTTGAAGGTCTCCGGCTTAGGGTCGGCACCGCGGTCCCCGATGTCAAAGTGGCAAGGGCGGCGGCTGAGGCCGGCATCGCAAATCTGCATTTTTACCGCGGCATCCCAGGATCGGTCGGCGGTGCGCTGCGAATGAATGCCGGCGCCCACTCGGGCGAAACAAAGGACGTTCTGGAATGCACCCGCGCCGTTGACCGGCATGGCGAAATCCACGAGTTGTCGCTAGCTGACATGGGCTTTTCCTACCGCCACTGTAGCGTTCCCAGGGACTTCATTTTCACCTCTGCCACCTTCGCGGGATCGCCGGGTGATCCCGTTGAGATTCAAAAGCAGATGGAAGAGGTCGCCGATTATCGCGAACAAAATCAGCCCATCCGCGAGCGCACCGGCGGTTCGACGTTCAAGAACCCGCCGGATATGAGCGCATGGAAGCTCGTCGATGCCGCGGGCTGCCGTGGCCTTCGCGTTGGCGGGGCGATGGTCTCGCAGATGCACTGCAATTTCCTCATCAACGACGCCGGCGCTACTGGTGAGGATTTGGAACGTTTGGGCGAGACCGTGCGCGCCCGCGTCAAACAGCATTCAGGCGTTAAACTCAACTGGGAGATCATCCGGCTCGGGGATCCACCGGAAGGACAACCGATTGGCGCGGCACTCGCCTTACCCGCCGATACGGATCACTGATCGGATTCCAGCATGATCGGCGTGCCCCCCCGAAAAAGCAAAACCGACATCGCTGTCCTTCTCGGCGGGTGGTCGGCCGAGCGCGAAATATCTCTGCGCTCAGGCGAAGCGGTTTCAGAAGCCCTTGAGTCAGAAGGTTATCGCGTAACGAAGGTCGATGTTGGGCGCGATATCGCGACGCGGCTTTCCGATTTGGGTCCCGATGCCTGCTTCAACGCGCTTCATGGCGAGTTTGGCGAAGATGGATGCATCCAGGGTATCCTCGAATGCCTTCAGATCCCCTACACGCACTCCGGCGTCCTTGCCTCTGCACTGGCGATGCACAAGGAACGCGCCAAAGACGTTCTACGTCGGGTCGAGATTCCAGTTGCTGATGCACAACTAGTCACGCGCAATCAGGCTGGCAGCGCGCACGTCATGAGCCCGCCCTATGTTGTCAAACCGCTTGCCGAAGGCTCCAGCGTCGGCGTCACGATCGTCCGCGCGGGCGACCCGCCGCCGTCGGCGGTGGCCCAAGATGGCCCGCTCGAAGACATCGTCATGGCCGAGCGCTACATCGCCGGCCGCGAACTCACCTGTGCCGTGATCGGCGACTTTGTAACTGAGATAACCGAGATCCTGCCAGCCGAAGGCCTCGCCTTTTATGATTATGAAGCAAAATACGCTCCTGGGGGCTCGCGGCATCAGATTCCGGCCATTCTTTCACCGGATGTTAAGCAATTCATCCGGAAATACACCTTGGCGGCGCACCACGCGTTGGGCTGCCGGGGTGTAAGCCGGGCGGACTTCCGTTTCGACGATACCCCGGGCGGCACTGGCGAATTGGTGTGCCTCGAGGTCAACACCCAGCCGGGCATGACGGCGACCTCTCTGGTACCAGAGTTGGCAGCCCAAGCAGGCTGGACGTTCGGCGAACTTGTTCGCTGGATCGTCGAGGACGCGAGTTGCAAGAGGTAGCATCAAGTTTGGAATTCCCCGGGCGTGCGCAAAAGGCGCAAGCGTCCCGATCCATTGCGTCTGTTGCTGCCCAAAAACCGAATCCAGAACGAACCCCACCTAGACCATCCAGGTTGGCGCGTCGCCGGCTGGCATTCAGGCTTGTCGCGGCGATCTTGCTGGTTGCACTCACCATTGGCGTTTTTACCAGCGATACGACCCGCGTTCGCCAGCTTACAAACGCCGTGCCCGAGATTGATTTCGCCATCTCGTTCATTGGCTTTGGACTCGACCAGGTCTCCGTCAAGGGCCACAGATTCACAATCGCAAGCGATATACTCGACGCCTTGGAGCTCGAACAAGCCCGCTCGATCGTCAGCTTCGATACAGCTTCGGCGCGCGCAAGGATCGAGGCGTTGTCGTGGGTCGCTTCCGTTGATTTTCGACGCGTTTATCCAAACCAGCTCGAAATCACCGTACGCGAACGCGGTGCCTTTGCAGTCTGGCGGATGGGCAAAACGGTATCTCTGATCGACAACGAGGGCCGGGTTTTATCCCGCATCGAGGAGAACGCCATTCCCTCCGACTTGCCACGCTTCTCCGGAGCTGGCGCGGCGACGCATGCCGCAGCCTTTTGGACCGATCTCAACGGACATCCCGCAATCAAAGAAAAAATGCTGGGTGCCGAACGATTTGGAAAGCGGCGCTGGAGCATAATACTGGCCAATGGCGCGCTCATTCACCTGCCCGAGAGCGGCGTGTCTACCGCCCTGACGCAACTAGAAAGCTGGCCTGGCTTTGATGGACACCTAGCCAACGGCGACACCATCATCGATTTAAGGGCGAAAGGGCGCATCGTTGTTCGGCCCACCCAAGGGATCAGCCGGACGAGTTCAGGGGTAAGAAGTATCGCCGATTTGCTGGATCAATCAGGGTGAAGCAGAGCAATCCCGATAACATTTTTTGCGTTGGATGGTGACCCGTGCTTGGTAACGAAAATCAGTCGCGAAAGTCGGGCGAACTCGTCGGGTTCCTCGACATCGGCTCATCGAAGAACACCTGCCTCATTGTCCAACCGGACAAGTCGAACAATCCCACAACGCTTGGCGGCAGCATCGTTGGTGCCTCATGCATGCGTTCACGCGGTATCAAGGCCGGAGTCGTCACCGACTTCGAGGAGGCGGCAAACGCCGTTAAATCCTGTGTCAGTCAGGCCGAGCGCATGAGCGGCGCGACTCTCGGGTCGGTCAACATCGCTTTTTCCTGCGGCCGGCAGCGTTCGCAGATTTTTGCTGCCAATGCGGAAATCGCCACCGGCGTCGTATCGCAACAAGATATCGCCCGCTGCCTGAGAGGCGGGCGCTCCTATGCCACCCGGGACGGTCGCCGGCTGGTCCACATGAACGAGTTGAGCTACCGGCTCGATGGACAACCTGGCTCGCACTATCCTCGCGGTATGGCCGCCCGTCGTCTCACCGCCGATCTGCACGCCATAACCGCCGACGATGCGCCGCTACAAAATCTCGCCATCCTCGCTGAGAAGTGTTTCCTGCGGCTCGGCGGCCTAGTTGTAGCCCCCTACGCGAGCGCCATGGGCGCCACCAGCGAAGAGGAACGCCGCCTCGGGGTCACCGCGATCGACATAGGCGGCGGCACCGTAAAAATCGCCATGTTCTCGGACGGACGCCTCGTCCATGCCGACGTAATTCCTGTCGGAGCCGACCACATTACATACGATATCGCACGTGGTCTGCAGACGCCCATTGCAGAAGCCGAGCGAATCAAAGCGCTTTATGGCACACTCGTACCAGCGCAGTCTGATTCTCATGAGACGTTTTCATACTCGCTGGCGGGGAATGAGGATGCCGGACTGCACCAGTCGAACAAGTCTGACCTCGCTGAGATCATCTCTCACCGCGCGGCGATGATTGCATCGCTGATCGTCGAGAGACTCGACCGCAGCGGGGTAAGCGAGTTTGTCGGAGACAAAATAATACTGACCGGCGGCGGAGCGGAGCTTGTTGGGATGGCGGAGTTTATGGCCAACCGGCTCGCGCGCTCGGTCCGAATCGCCAAACCGGCTGCGGCATTCGACCTGCCGCAATCACTATCCGGTCCAGCATTTTCGACAATCGTCGGTATGGTGGCCACAGGGCTTTCTCCCGCTAGCGTATCAATGCGGATAGAAAGCAACGACTTACCACCCCAGGGATACTTGGGACGGGTTGGTCAGTGGCTGATGACGGGTTTGTAATGCGTCCTTTACGGCCTGTGGTGCACCTGGTTCAAGCGGAACCACGGTGGCCCGTGGCAGGTCCAGTTGTGCGAATAGCCGGCCGCCGCCGGTCAGCGATGCGGGGACGCAATGAACATCAAGCTGGAGCTTCCACAGCTCACCGATTTGAGGCCACGGCTGACCGTCATCGGTGTCGGCGGAGCGGGCTGTAACGCGATCAACAACATGATCGCCGCCGGATTAACCGGTGTCGAATTCGTCGCTGCCAACACCGACGCGCAAGCGCTGGAAGCTTCTGGAGCGGAACACCGCATTCAGCTCGGCATCAACCTGACCGAAGGCCTCGGCGCTGGAGCCAATCCTGAAATCGGGGCAGCCGCCGCCGAAGAAGCGATCGACGAGATCAAATCGCAGATATCTGGATCCCACATGGTTTTTCTCGCCGCCGGGATGGGCGGCGGGACCGGCACGGGAGCCGTTTCGGTCATTGCTCGGGCTTCGCGTGAAATGGGCATCCTCACGGTCGGCGTGGTGACCAAGCCCTTCCAATTCGAAGGCAGCCGTCGCATGCGCATGGCGGAAGCCGGCATCAAGGAACTGCGTGACAATGTCGATACGCTCATCGCAATTCCAAACCAAAACCTGTTCCGCGTGGCGAACGACAAAACAACCTTCGCGGAAGCCTTCTTGCTTGCCGACCAGGTGCTCTATGCAGGCGTTGCTTGCATTGTTGACCTGATCGTCAAGGAAGGCCTGATCAATCTCGATTTTGCCGACGTTCGCGCCATCATGAGCAACATGGGTACAGCCATGATGGGAACTGGGGAAGGCGCCGGTGACCGCCGCGCGATTCTGGCTGCCGAAGAGGCCATCGCCAATCCGCTGCTCGACGACGTTTCCCTGCAGGGTGCTCGCGGCTTACTTCTGTCGATTAGCGGCGGTCCAAATCTTACGCTCTATGAAGTCGACGAAGCGGCTTCACGCGTGCGCAAGGAGGTCGATCCGGACGCCAACATCATCGTCGGCGCAACATTCGATGATAAACTGGAAGACAGGGTTCGCGTTTCGATCGTGGCGTCCGGGATGGCCAATGCCAATATTCCCGGAGCGGCATCCTCCGGTGGCAGCTTGAACTTCGCGATCGAATCCGGCCGCAGCCATGAAGCACCGCAGCAAGGCGGCTTGCCTGCGCGGCATCCAACACCGCCGCCTATCCCCAAGAGCGCAGCACAAGCGACGCATTCCGGCAATATTCCGAATCCGTTCCCGCCCGTGCCCACACCCACGGCACGTGCTTCTGCGGGAACACTACCTGCCGTACCGCAAACGCCGGCCGGACCTGGACAGCCCCACGGAACCCGCGAAGCAGAAACCGCTAATCCGAGCGCGTACAGTCCACCAGCCCAGACC
>Ga0316190_10001537_pt1 | contig 16718 bp, 16 predicted proteins | sample Eddworburrow2_MG_FD_204929 | JGI IMG/M metagenome (GOLD analysis project Ga0316190, IMG submission 204929) | Coastal sediment microbial communities from Maine, United States - Eddy worm burrow 2 | ecosystem: Environmental > Aquatic > Marine > Coastal > Sediment | place: USA: Maine | collected... | reverse complement strand
GTTTTAAGATGCTATTAGTTGGTGGCTTAGCTATAGGTCTGGGAGTTATAGTTGGTAGAATTGTAAATGGGTTTTAATGTGTTATTTGTTATAGAGATTGGAAAAGTATTTTAGAAATAAATGGAAATAAGGTAGAATAATTTAGATTAAATGAGGATAAAGAATGTAAGTGGTGGAATGAGAATGAAAGAGGCTTGATAGGTGGTTGCTGTGACTTAATTTAGATAATGTTAGATTTTTATAATTATGATTTTTGGGACGGTTATTATAATATTTATATGTTTTATTTTACTGGCTGAAATTACAGACGGTTTTTTTGTAGACAGTCTTAATAATCTAGCTAATAAGTTGCATTTATCTCAAGATGTAGCTGGGGCTACGTTACTGGCAATAGGGTCTAGTGCTCCAGAATTATTTATTTCTTTGATAACTGTCTTGAGACCTGATGGGGTAGCAGAGCTTGGTGCTGGTACTATTGTGGGTTCTGCAATATTTAATATTTTAATGATTACAGGAATTTCTGTAATGTTTCGTTCTGGTAAGGTACATTGGCAACCTCTGATACGGGATTTACTATTTTATGGTAATGCGGTGTTGATATTATTTTTAGTATTTCAGGATGGAAAAGTAGAGCTAGTAGAAGCTATGATTCTAATAGCACCTTATATTTTATATATATTTATTTTATCTCAATGGAAAAAAATTAAGTTTGAAACTATTTCTTCAAGTCCAAAAGCTGAGAGGTTAAGTTTTTTTTCTAAATCAAAAACTTCTATAAAAATATTTGGTAAATTTTGGAATATTTTTATGTTTCCGTTTAGGTTTGTCGTAGGTATTTTATATCCAAATTTTATTAAGCGAAGCTATGTGGCAACCTTTGGGGTGTCGATAGCTTATATTGGAGGAGTGAGCTTTATTTTAGTAGAGGAAGCGGTGAAGTTGTCGGAAGGTTTTGGAATACCTCATGCAGTAATCGGATTAACTGTAATTGCCATAGGTACTTCTATACCTGACCTTTTTGGCTCGATAGCTGTGGCACGACAGGGTAAGGTTGATATGGCGGTGAGTAATGCAATAGGGTCTAATATCTTCGATGTTTTAATAGGTCTTGGTTTGCCTTGGACTTTAGCCTTAGTTATACATGGGAAGCAAATAAATGTGGGTCTTGAGAATTTAAATTCTTCCGTAGTTTTGTTGTTGGCTACGATTGTGGTAATATTTTTTATTTTTATTTTTCAGAAATGGAATCTTAAGAGGTGGAGTGGTTTGTTATTAGTATTTTTTTATTTAATATACTTTTTTTCAATAATATTTGGCTAAATGTTTTTTGAGCTAATGGCATAAATAATTATTTTTATTTAAATTTAAAGTTTTACAAAGTGTATTTTAAGAGTTATATTTCTTTTTAGAGAAGTATGTCAAATATCGATAAATTTAATATTTAATATGTATCCATACGAGGAGCTATTAAATGAACTTAGAAGAAGTCTTTGACGCAGTGCATTCTTCTGCTTCCTTAGGGTCGAAGAAACCAGATCAAGATCTCTGGCAAAAACTACATGAAGAAGTCGGGTCTTCTGGTAAAGAGAATGTTCTGGTATAGGACGACAGTAAAGAGCACGTGTTTCTGCAAAAGAGTTTGGGTTTAACGATGAGTTTTACGAAGGTTTTGAATCGTTCAAAGAAAGTATAGAGGTATAGTTAGTTAAAAGAAGGGTAGGTTATTTGATTTCACAACAGAGAAATGGTACTGTAAAGTGGTAATTATACTGCTTTTTTGTATGGAAAAATCAGTTGTTAAAAATACATATTATGCACTTCGGCATGGGTTTTCTGAGAAGAATGAGCTTAGCTTGGTGGTGAATTTTCCTGAGGCTCGACCGTATCATCTTACTGAAAAGGGGATAGAGCAAGTCAAAAAAGGATCCGCATGGCTCAAGTCTGAACACATTGATTGTATTTATGCGTCAGATCTGACACGTACCCGTGAGTCAGCAGAGATTGCGGTGGAGATTATCGGCAATGGTGTGAAGGTGGGGTTTGACGAGCGATTGCGTGAGCTTAACTTTGGTGTGTATAACGACAAAACCCACGATGAATGGTATGCATTTTTTGACGACCATGACGATGTGTCAGAGCGGTTTAAAAAGCGTCCCGAAGGGGGAGAGAACTATGCAGATGTTGTCGCGCGGATGTCAGACTTTTTGTATGATATGGAAGCTCGTCACCAAGGTAAGCATATCTTACTAGTATCACACGGAGATCCGTTGTGGCTCCTTCAGTGGGCGTCGTGGTGTGTATCTAGTAATGTGCTTAAGGATGTGCCATTTCCAGAGACTGGTAAGGTGGTGAAGCTTGATGTTCGTTGTCCACCAAGTAAGAGTAACTTGTAACCAGTGACTAGGGTTTTTGTTAAGACTTATGAATGTTAAATGATTTTTCTGGTTATTGATTATTAATGATTAGATATTAAATATAGATGTTTAATTTACCGACAATCGAAGAAGAAGTACTGAAGTTTTGGGACGAAGATAATACGTTTCATAAGTCAGTAGAAAAAGATGCTCCAAATGGTGAGTATGCTTTTTACGATGGTCCACCATTTGCTACAGGATTGCCACATTATGGACATTTAGTGGGAAGTCTTATGAAAGACATTGTGCCACGGTATTGGACTATGAAGGGTTATAAAGTAGAGAGAAAATGGGGATGGGACTGTCATGGTTTGCCTATTGAAAATATTGTAGAAAAAGAGCTTAATCTTGATTCAAAGAAAGATATTATTGAATATGGGATAGAAAAGTTCAATGCTTCATGTCATAGCAAGGTAATGTTGTACCGAGACGAATGGAAGAAAACAATTCGAAGATACGGGCGTTGGGCAGACATGGACAACGACTACAAAACCATGGACATAGAATACATGGAATCTATCTGGTGGGTGTTTAAAGAGCTGTATAACAAAGGTTTGGTGTATGAAGACTATAAGTCCATGCACGTGTGCCCGCGTTGTGAGACCACCCTTTCACAGTCAGAAGTAACCGAAGGGTATAAGGATATTAAAGACCTCTCTGTGATTGCTGAATTTCGAATTTTAAATTTCGAATCAAATTCTAATGATTCAAATCAAAAACCAGAGACTTATATTCTTGCATGGACTACTACTCCTTGGACACTGCCTGGTAACGTTGCATTGGCAATTGGAAAGGACATTGACTATGTAGTAGTTGAAAAGAAGGATGAAGGTGAAGGGGATCTCGTTCGGTTTGTTGTGGCTAAGGACTTGGTAGAAAAGATCTTTGAAGATCAGGAACATGATATCGTGAGGGAGCTTAAGGGTTCAGACCTTGTAGGTCTGAAATACGAACCACTCTTCCCGTATTACGCAGGTTCTGACATTGCTAATAAAGAAAATGGCTGGAAGATTTATTCGGCTGACTTTGTGACGACAGAAGAAGGTACGGGTGTAGTCCACATCGCTCCTGCGTTTGGTCAAGACGATATGGCTATGGGGAAAGAGTATGATTTGCCGTTTGTTCAGCATTTGGGTATGGATGGACATTTTAAACCAGAAGTTACTGACTTTGCAGGGCTTTCGGTAAAGCCGATAGGTAATCACATGGCGACCGACATTGAGATTGTTAAGTACTTAGCGCACAACGGAAAACTGTTTAGTAAAGAAAAGTACACTCACTCCTACCCGCACTGTTGGCGGTGTGACACTCCGCTTCTTAACTATGCAACAGGTTCATGGTTTGTGCAGGTTACTAAGATTAAAGATCGAGCGTTAGAACACGCCAAAAATATCAACTGGACACCAAACCACATGAAAGAAGGGCGCTTTGGTAACTGGCTTGAAGGCGCGCGTGACTGGTCTATCTCTCGTCAGCGTTTCTGGGGATCAGTCATTCCTATTTGGCGGTGTGAATCAGAGACATGTGAGGAGCTTCGTGTGTTTGGTTCTATTGCAGACCTAGAAGAAGCAACGGATCAGAAAATAACTGACTTGCACAAGCATGTGATAGACAAGCTTACGTATGAGTGTTCGTGTGGTGGTACTATGAAACGAATTCCGGATGTGCTTGACTGCTGGTTTGAAGCTGGGTCTATGCCGTATGCGCAGCTCCACTACCCATTTGAGAACAAAGAAAAGTTTGAGAAGAATTTCCCTGCACAGTTTATTGCAGAAGGTGCTGATCAGACGCGTGCATGGTTTTATTATCTCCATGTACTTGGTACGGGACTTGAGCAGTCACATGCGTTTGAAAATGTAATAGTAAACGGTATTGTGCAAGCAGAAGACGGGAAAAAGATGGCCAAGAAGCTGAAGAACTACCCAGACCCTGGGCTTATGTTCGACAAATACGGAGCAGATGCTGTGCGCTATTATCTTGCTGTGTCACCTGTGATGCATGCCGATGATCTGAACTTCTCAGAAAAAGGCGTGAAAGAAAAAGCACGTATGTTTATGACACTTCATAATGTAGTGAATTTTTATGAAATGTTTTCAGAAGGACTAGATGTTAATTGTGTAGAAGGAGAAACACTTACACATCCGTTAGATCTCTGGATAACAGCAAAACTTAACTCACTTATTGTTGCTGTAACGGAGCATATGGATGCGTATGATATATCTATGGCTTCTCGACCTATTGAAGCTTTTATTGATGAGCTTTCTACGTGGTACGTTCGTCGATCTCGTGATCGGTTTAAGAGTGATAATGAAGCTATTAAACTTCCGGCACTTCGTGTACTTCGTCGGACATTGTTTCATTTATCACGAGTAATGGCTCCTTTTACTCCATTTATAGCTGAACATATATATAAAGATCGTATGAATGGTGATATGTCAGTGCATATGAAAGAATGGAGTTATCCTGAATTTGAAGAAATTGTTGATAAATCTAAGGTCATACAAAAAATGGAATTAGTGCGTAACGTTGTAGAGCTTGGACTCGCAAAACGTGATGAAGAAAAAATTCCAGTTCGTCAACCACTTTCAACACTTACTGTTTGTGCGGTTGGTTTTGATGAAGCTGATATGGAATATGTGAGGATAATAAAAGATGAGCTTAATATTAAGAATGTAATATTTACAGGTGACGATGGAAATATAGAAGTAAAACTTGATATAGAAATAACTCCAGAATTAAAACGAGAAGGAATTAAACGTGAGCTTGTTCGTCAGATTAATGGGGTGCGTAAGAAACAAGGTTTAACTATCCAAGATTGTGTGTGTATATCTGTAATAACAGAAAATACAGAAATAAAAGAAACATTACAGGAACATAGCGCAGAAATATTAGCAGATACTCTTGCTAATAAGTTTATAGAAAAGTTAGACGGAGAAGAGAAGCATAATGCAAGAGTGTCTGGGGAGATGATTGAGGTAGTTGTTGTTAAGGATTAGTTATAGATTTTATAGTAAGCGTTTGATAGTTATATTTTTTGAAGAGTTTATCAATTATTGTTTGATTATTTAAAAAACTTTTTTACTTTTTAAAGACTTATAATTAGTTTGGCTGGATAGTGAAAAGATATATCAACATCTTACTGTGGTAGCTATTCGTAGGAAAAGTTAAGCTTAGATAAGTTTTACTGTTTGTGATAACACTCTCGTATATATAGGTGTGTGAGTAAATTTGTAAGAGAGTAGAAATAAATAGGAAGTTAGGGTCGATGGTTGAATTATAAGTATAGAGATAATTAAATATTTAATTTTTATTTTGAATCATGTATCTACAAGCTTCTGGTTTTGTGTTAAAATATCGTAATTGGCGAGAAGGAGATAGGATATATACGATCTATACCGATCGGATCGGTAAGTTAGATATACAAGCACGCGGTACACGTAAAGCCCAATCTAAATTAGCGGGTCAGATGTTACCATTCAGATTGGTGAATTTTAGTTTGGTCAAAGGTAGACAAAGATATCAGCTGATAGCGGCACAAACTAAAGAGGATTTATTGTCAGATAGAAATATTTTACAGTTTGGTTACGGATTTTATTTTTTAGAGTTAATAGATGAATTAACTAGAGTAGGACAAAGGAGTTTGGAAGTTTTTGAAATTTTAGAAAATGGGTTAAGAGTTCTTCAACAAGTTCAGAGTGATAATGTTGAGTATTGTAAGCGTTTGCGGGTAGCATTTTTATTAAAGGTTTTGGAGGTGACTGGATTTAATCCAGAAGAAAGAGTAGAAAGAGGTGATCCGATACAGGGTATTTTAGAGAAGTATTTACGTTGCCCTTTGAGTGAGGTGGTAAAATTTGAATTAAATGGAGAGCTTAAGGTATTATTTAATATTTCACAGTATGGTCTAAATGAAGTGATAGAAAAACCACTAAAAAGTGTTCGTTTTTTACAAAAACTTACGTAGGAATTGGTTTTTATAAATTTAATTTTATATTTGGTGATATGTCAAAGAATAAGTATTTTATTTTAATCACAGAGTGTTATATATAACGTATGAGTAAGAAACAAACTAAGGATAGTAAGTATGGTTTAAAAAGTGATATTCCTTTAAGGGATGATTCTTCGGTATCTGAAAATACTAAGAAAGTCAGTACTTCTGTGGATGATAATTTTCGACTAGCTCAGAGTGTGGTTAAGGACAAAGAAGGTGAGCTAGGTGAGAGTCTTGAAAGATTACCTAGTTTTATTAAGGGTGCGGATGGAGGTACTTCTCAAATAGACCATGACATTAAAGGTGAAGATAAAGATGAGGAGTTGACCATATCTAACACTATGTCTTTACCTACTTCACGAGTAACGAAATTTGATTCTCAATTGAGTAACCCCTCTTTTATAGTAGAAGAGGGAAAGAATGAAGCTTTATTTAAGCCAGGTCAATATGAGAGTAAAACATGGTTAGTGGTAATTATATTTATAATTTTAATTCTTATAGCTTTAGTGTTTGGTGCTGGTTTCTTAGTATATTTATGATTTTACTTAGGCTTGGTTTTGTTATTAATAAATATTATATTTAAAAATATAATATTTATTAATAAGTGGTAATTCTTGAGCTAATATAGATAAAGTATTAAATTAATAAGGGTATACAATAATAAGGTTAGCCAATTATCAGTGTAAAAATAACATATGGAATCTAATAATGAACCTAATGACTCTTCACGTAGAGTCGAGAAAAAACATTCTAAGGCTAGTGTCGGTTGGTTTATTATTTTTGGAGTAGTTCTTGTTATTTTGGTATTTGTTGTGTTGAGTAGGGTGAAGGAGACTGGGATATTTACTTCTTCTGGGGTAAGAGAACAAAAAGAGGTTGAGAAGTTTTTAGCTGAGACAGGCTCTTGGCATGCAGTTTTTTTGACTAATGGTCAGGTTTATTTTGGTCAGCTTGAAAATTCAGAAGCTCAGTATGCTGTTTTGAGGGATATTTACTATTTGCAGGATCAGCAGAAAATTCAGATGGTTGGTCAGATAGGTAGTATGGATTTTAGTAGTTCTGATGGTGAATCTGTGGTTGTATCTGCACAGCCTTCGTTGTCTCGTCTAACTTTAATTAAATTTGGTACGGAGATACATGCTCCAGAGGATTTTATAAGGCTCAACCGTGATCACATTCTTTTTTGGGAAGAATTGACTGTTGGTTCGCAGGTTGTTCGGGCTATTCAGAATTATAAAGAGGATCTATAAGACTCTGAAATTACTGATAAAATCTATTCTTTTCATACACATGAATTTGGGTAGATTTTTGATTTTATACTTATTTTAACCACCTTTTAATTATGTGGTATAATATGTAAAGAATTTTATATTTTTTAGATTAAGACATTTAATTCAGGATTATATGAAAAATTTAAATCATTGGATAATGGTAGTTACGGTGTCACTAATGGCTGGATATATTATGGTTGGTACATGGTCTTTTAGTATAGAGGAGATAGATAGTATTGCTTTAGATTTGAGTAGAGTGGAAGTTGTAGCGCAGACAGTTTGTGATGTAGGTGACCCTAGAAGTGATCCTTTTCAAATACAAAAAGTAGTTAATAATTGTGATAACGGTGTGGTTAGGCTTAAGAATAAAGCTGTTTATACTTCAGGTACTATTGAGTTGGGAAGTAATATGACGTTAGATTTAAATAACGCGACCATTCAAGTTACTGACAATGATGATGATCTTTTTTCATGTAAGGGTAGTAGTTCTAGAAACTTTTTTGTATGTGCTGACACCAAAAATAATGTAAAGGTAATAGGACCGGGTACTTTGGTAAAACCTGCTGGTCGTGACTTTGATACTTCGATGATTGAATTTTGGAATTCATCTAATATTCTAGTAAAGGACGTAGTATTTGACTCTACTAAAGCGCCAGGTTCTGCTTCTGGATTTCACTTGGTATCGTCTGCAAGTAATAATGTAGTCTTTGATAGTATTACCATTATGGGGCGGAGAAGAAGAAATGGAAGTGACTATGGTAATGATGGGATTGACATTCAAAGCTCACAAAATGTAGTAGTAAAAAATTGTGATATAAATACAGCTGATGATGGTGTGGCAATAGCTTCTTCTGATGGATCAAATGAAGATACTCTTAATGTTACTGTAGAGAATTGTAGAATTGCAAGTGATACAGCTGCTCTTAAGATAGGTACGGGGTCGATGTATGATTTTGATAATATTTATTATAATAATATAACAGTTCATGATAGTGCCTTTGGGGTTAGGGTGGCTATTGTGGATGGTGGTACTGTAGGGAACGTTATTTATAATAACGTGACTTTTGAATCTGATGTTACTCGATGGTGGGTATGTGGAGGAGGTACGGGTAGTAGTACCCATGATGACTCTCAAAATTGTGTAAGACAGGTTGATAGGGGTGAAGGTTTGACTGACTTGGGATATCTTCATAATTTCACCCTTGATAATATTAAGGTCAGGGGAGGTATTTATACTGGTAATTCTAATTCATATGAAGGTTCTATAAATTCTATCGATAAGGTTACTTTTAAGAATATTAAATTTTTTAGCGAGGCTGGATCTCCTCCGTTGGCTAGATTTCATGATGTGTGTGGATTGTCTATTTCTGATATAACTTACCCTGATTCTACTATCGTCCCGGCCTCTGAGTACGATGATTTGAGTGACTCTAGAATATTTACTTATGAGTCTGGGATATCAAACCTGGTTGTAGATGGTAGTGATCCAATTTGTACTGGCTCACCTCCTGGTAAAGTTCCTCCATCTGTCGAATGCAATGATAATAAAGATAACGACAGAGATGGGTTGATAGATTTGAAAGACCCGGGTTGTGACTATGGTGGAGACACCAGTGAGGACGATGAAATTAATCCACCAAGTATAAACTCTTGTGGATCTCATACTCCCGATTTGGTATGCACTGGTGCTGTAGATGCTACAGACTTAGGATCACTTTTATCTGATTGGGGTAAGGGGGATATGGTTGGTGGTGATCTTAATTGTGACGACACAGTGGATGTAATTGATTTTGGTATTATGATGTCCTGGTGGGGTACCTATGGTGGAAGTTATTGGGATAATCGATGCTTGAAGTTATTTTTTTAAGTTTTAACTTAAGATAATAACTTTTATATATAAACTTACAAAGCTGGAGGGTTATGTTATTGTATATACATATTTATAAAATAAAATATAACATTATATGGATATTACTTCTCAAAATAATGAACAATTAAATCATTATTCTAAAGATGATATTAAGATCTTGGTTGAAGAAAATAGACAACTCTTAAAAGTTATCTATCTTCAGGTAGAAAAAACTCGTCGTTATATTCTGTGGGGCCGTATAATTTCTATAATTTATCTTTTTATTTTGGTTGCTCCGATTATTGTAGCTATTATTTATTTACCACCATTTATACAGGGAATTGTGGGTCCGTATAAAGAACTTTTAGGTGGTACTAATAGTGGAGGAATGAATCAAGGAATTTTTGAGCAGGCTCAGGGATTATTAAATTCTCAGTCTAAATAATAACTACTATTATCGTAGATAAAATTATATTATATTTTTGGTTATTTTAAAATAATTAGAATAAATACTTCTATTTTGTAGAGTGTCTATTTGGGTATGGCGTTAGTCTTAAATTCAAACTACAAATTACAATCTTATCTCGTCAGTAGGCAAGTTGTCTGGTAGAATATTTGTACTAACCGGAAGTATGGAGACAATGACGTGCAATGGGGTAAGGTAAAAAAAATGTGTTGGGCGGAAAGACCTTAAATTCTATTTTTAAGAATGTTAACTGTGTTATCCCCGGTAAAGGATCTCGCTCGAAGATTGACAAGGCAAGAGATTTAAAGTTATATCTACTCTTAGAATAAGAGTTTATTAAGCTTGTATTGTACAAGAAGATATATTTGAGAAAATGTTTGAAGTTGCGAAGACATCGTATGACCCAAAGGGGATTGTGATGGTGTGTTTGGTAGACGGTGTAGGTGAGATTGTTTCATGTAATGTGAGCTCAGATGATGGTGTTGAACATACTGAGTACCGTGTGCTACAAGAGGTGTATAATGAAGGGGTTGAAATCACTGGTGACTTTGTGTTGTATACAACAATCGAGCCGGACAGCGAACGAAACCCAACAACCCCCGAAGGAGTGAAGCTTGGGGACAGTGTATCGCATATTCTCAATGCTGGTGTGAAAAAGGTGATCTATGGGGTGGCGAACTCAAAGGTGTCAAAAGACATCAGAGATTGGTTCCATGGTGTCGGCGCAGAAATAGAGCTGGTCAAAAACCCTGAGCTTATTAAAGAAGTCGCTTGAGATATTCAATGACTCATGTGCAGACCCTAACTATCATATTGTTGAGCAAGTGTGACACGGTAAATGATCTCAAGAATTAATTTCTGAGACTGTTTTCAAAGACTCCTTTAGTGCTTTCGTGTCCTGTTTCTAATAACTTCACTTTACTAGTGAGGTTTTTTAATTGCACCGAGTAAATGAGGTCTATATTTTGTTGAGGGGTTGATTTGACCAATACTAGTCACTGCAATACAATGGAGGTATGGAAATTGCTTCTACAATCTTTCTTCTCGTACTGTTTCTGGTCCTTATTGGTCTGGGGGTTGTTATATTTCTGCTTTTGCGTAAGAAGCAGGATGATGGGTCTCGCCATGAACAGGAGCGAATGTTTGATGAGATGAAGCGAGAGATGCAAGAGATTAAGGGGGAGATGAAAGGTTCTTTAGAGAAGAATTTAGAATTTGTCCAAAAACACTCAGAGCAATCAAACAGGACTATTTCTGATGCCTCAAAGCAGTCGAACATGATGTTTGCTGATATTACTAAGGTTGTGGCAGAGGTCACAGGTAAGCTTGAAAAGGTAGAATCGAGCAATAAACAAGTTGTGGGGTTCACTGAGCAGTTGCAAAATTTGCAACAAGTACTTACTAATCCGAAGCATAGAGGAGTGTTGGGGGAGTATTATTTGGAAACATTGTTACAAAATGTATTACCTGCTAAGAATTTTGAAATGCAGTATAAGTTCGCTGATGGAGAGGCGGTAGATGCGGCGGTATTTGTCGGTGATAAGGTTATCCCAGTTGACTCAAAGTTTTCTCTTGAGAATTATAATCGACTTAGACAAGAAGAAGATGACGAGCGTCGAGTTAAGCTTGAGGCGCAGTTTAAAACAGATCTTAAAAAGCGCATTGATGAAACAAGTAAATATATACGCCCTTCAGAGGACACCTTTGATTTTGCATTTATGTTTATTCCGGCTGAAGGGATTTACTATGACCTTCTCGTAAGTCAGGTTGGTGTGGTGCGTGTGTCTACTAAGGACTTGCTTGAATACGCATTTGAAAAGCGTGTACTTATTGTTTCGCCAAATTCTTTCTATGCATATCTGCAGACGGTGCTTCAAGGTCTTCGTGCACTTTCTATAGAAGAGTCTGCGAAGGAGATTAGGAAGAATGTAGAACAACTTGGTAAACACATGCAAACTTATGAGGTTTATATACAAAAGCTCGGGAACAATTTGGGGACCAGTGTAAGTATGTATAATCAGGCGTATAAAGAGCTGGGGAAGGTTGATAAAGATGTTATGAAAATCACTGGCGAGAAAATGGGTACTGATCCTGTGAAGCTTGATAAGCCTCATATGGAAGAATAATTATTTTATGCATTTTCTTGGGTTCAAATGGGATAATACTACCGCTGAGGTGGTATTTCAGTTTAGAGACAGTTTTCGGTCGTCGTCAATACAGTATCGACCCATCCAAATTGGGTCGGATATTTCTCTTGTGGTTCAAGATGAAATATATTGTATTGGTTATTTCAATTATTCTACATACGCGCGTGTCGTGTGCGGAAGTCGTATTACTTCTGGGCGACAATGTGATACGTGTCGGTATGTTGACTCGGGAACGTTCTTGCCTCTTGGTGCATTACGACCCGAACAAAAGGATGTTCTTAGAGAGAAGCCACACTTTAACTATCTCAATTTGTTTGGTCCTGATGTTGTTAAGGTAGGTGTTGCTTCGGCTGTTCGTAAGAAGGCGCGGGTATGGGAGCAAGGTGCTCATGCAACTCTATTTTTTGCACAAAGTGATGGGGTTGTTGCACGGGAGATTGAAGAATGGGTTGTGAAGACGTTTGATCACATTAAGGAGAAGATGATGGTCCCGACTAAGATCAGTCTTCTATATAATTATGTAGAGACTCAAAAAGCTGAAGATACCTTAAGAGATACTCTTTCGCAGATAGCATTGCAACTTCCTGATGAATATCGTTCGTATTTCATTGACTCGCCTGAGTATATGCATAATATTGACTTGTACCGTATTGAGGACAAGGAGTCAGTGGTATATTCTGTTAAAAATGTTATTACCACTAAGTTGATAGTAGGGAAGATAGTTGGTACGGTGGGGGAGGTGTTGGTTTTGGAAGATGTTCTTGGGCGTGTGATTGCTCTTAATTCAAAATTATTGATTGGAAGGATTATTGAAATAAGTGGAAACGTGTCTCGTGATGTGATCCCTGAAGATCAGTTGAAAAAAGTAGTGTTTAACTTAACTTCTCAGACTTCTTTATTTGACTAGAAACAAGTGTTTGTTTCAAGAAAATCTATATTTACTTATAAATATTTTGATAACATATTGTTTAGTGTTACCAACTTACCTATATACTACTGTTCTATGTGTTTCTTTCTAATTGGAATCAAGTAATTCAATGAGTGGGTGTTAATATTGTTATTTAGAGGAATTTGTAAATTGTTTAATTTTTTGGTGGATATATTTTCTGCTTCTTGGGACGCGTTGGAATGGAGATATATGAGTAATTATCAATTCTTAAATTAATTCTCTTTTGTACTAAGGGGATAGTAGCACTTTCTTTTCTAGTATAAAATAATGATAAGATCTTGTGGTGTTGTTTGGGATAGTTGTTGTTACAAACTAATCGTACCTAACCTATGGGGTCTTTTGTTTATATTATATACTTGGGGATAGAATACAGCCTTTATGGGTTGACAGAAATATATATAAATGTTATATTAAATTAACATTTTAGTTATGATTAGTTTATTTATGTATAGACGAACTAAAAAAACGTTATATGATTGGTTTATTCCGCATAATGGGAATAATCATCATCCTAAAGTGCTTCACCATAAACATTTATTTATTTATAGTTATTTAATAGTTACTCTTAAAGCACTAATGATTTTAGTGTTATTTTTGACTTTTCCGACGATTGCTCATTTTTCTACTATCACGGAGTCTCGTATAGTTGAACTTGCAAATATTTCACGTCGTAGTGTTGGGCTTACGGGTCTTGCTGTAAATGAAACCTTGACAAAAGCAGCTCAATTTAAGCTTGACGATATGTTTGCACGTGGTTATTTTGCTCACAACTCGCCGAGTGGGGTATCTCCTTGGGAGTGGTTTAAACAGGCTGGGTATACTTACACTTATGCAGGAGAGAATTTAGCCATGAATTTTGTTGAAGCAGAAAATGCTCATCAAGCTTGGATGAATTCTGAAAGTCATAGGGCAAATATTTTAAGTTCAAATTATGATGAAATAGGGATAGCTGTTGGGGTTGGTGATATGGATGGTCAACAAGTAACCCTTACTGTACAACTTTTTGGTAAAACCTTTGTACCTTATGTAGAGGGGGCTAAATCTCCTGAGATTGTTGTACCACCACCTGTAGATATTCCTGAACCGTCTCCAAATGTTAATCCAGATAGTCCACGTATAGCTCAGAAACCTATAAATGTTGTTTCAAATGTAGTTCCAGAAGTTATTCCAAATGTTACTCCAGAAACTGAGGTTCCAGTTTTACTTAATGGTAATACTAATCAATACCAGATTAATACTGGGTTGCAACAACAAGTTGCTTTATCCCCATCAGAATCTCGTGGCTTTGTTTCAAGTTTTCTAGCTTTTCTTAATCAATTTTATTGGGCTATTCTTATTTTCTTGGGTATATCTCTTATTCTTAAAGTATTGATTCATATTAAAAAACAACATCATGATGTTATTGCGCATAGCTTGTTTATTATCATTATTGGTTTGACTCTTCTAACTATTCAGATGCATTTTTTGGAAGCAATAAATGGGGGGACATTAGTAGGTTAATTATATTATTTGTTTGATTCTATAATTCAAAATGCTACAATATATTAATGAATTTAAACAGATCAATTCTTAAAACTAGTCTTCTTCTCCTTACTCTTGTGGAGTTACTTTCTCTTGTAAGTCACGTATTCTCACCACTTAATACAGTGGCTTTTTTTGTTTCATTGACTTTAGTGTTTTTTCTAAGTTTGAAACACCTGGAGGTTGGTTTGTATATAGTTATTGCTGAACTTATTGTAGGTTCATTTGGGCAGATATTTTTTTGGAATTTAGGAGATATTTTTGTGGGCATTAGGGTGGGGTTATTTTTAGTTATCATGTCTGTTTGGTTAGGAAAGGTTTTGATTTCTAGGGATATTTTAATAGTTATCAAGGACTTTTGGGGACAGATATTGAGTAGAAGATATTTATTTTTTGGTATTTTTTTAATTTGGGGGTTGGTCTGGGGTTTATTAAAAAATGATTTTGCTAATGTGTTTTTTGACTTTAATAGTTGGCTATATTTTTTGTATATTTTTCCATTTTGGCAGGTGTTTAAGTATCAGAAAATAAAGCCATCAGCAAGACTGTCTGATAAATTAGTAAAAAATACTCTTACTGTTATAGCATCTGGAATAATAGTTTTATCAATCAAAACAATTATTTTAGAGTGGTTTTTTGCTCATCAAATAGCAGGTACTCTTCCTATGCTGTATGTTTGGATTCGAGATTTTCGTTTAGGCGAAATTACTTTTTTTGCTAATAATTTTTATCGAATATTTTTACAAAGCCAAATATGGTTATTATTGGGATTTTTTATGTTTTTAGGTGTATATATAAAAAATATTACAACCCCAAACTTACCTAAAGGTGGTAATAAACTTATATGGTTGACTTTATTGTTATCTTCAACTTCTTTAATTATTTCTTTTTCTCGTTCGTTTTGGCTTGGGTTAATTGCTGGATTGGGGGTGTTTTTTCTTCTTATTTTGTTTAAGTTTAAGTGGTCGTTTAAGAGAGTATTTAAATGGGGAATTAGTATTATAGGAATTCTTATTGTAGAAGTTATTTTTATTTTTGCATTGATTAATATTCCATTAGTTGAAGGACCTGCTGATTTGGGTTCTATCGTCTCAAATAGATTAACGAGTATAGAGGTAGCTGGTTCTTCTCGTATAAATTTATTAAAACCTTTAATGTTGGAAATAGTAAAGCATCCTATTATTGGTTCTGGTTTTGGGACAACTGTCACATATAAGTCTGTTGACCCTCGTGTTGTAGCTCGTACTGCTGCTGGATCGGGTGAGTATACTACTTATGCTTTTGAGTGGGGTTATTTAGATATTATACTTAAAATAGGATTAGTTGGTTTCGTAATATATGTAGGTTTGCTTACGCATCTTTTGAAGATATTATTTAATCGAAATGATTATATATATTTTGGTTTTTTTCTAGCTTTGATTGCTCTTATTGTTACCAATATTACTACTCCGTATCTCAACCATCCTCTTGGTATTGGATTTGTGGTACTGGTAACTGTGCTGATTTTGGACTCTCGAAGAGGGTAAATTATTTAGTTTTTTCAAGAAGATATAAAATTTCTTTTGGAGAGTTTACTATCATGTTAGGTTTTAGTTTGATTAATGATTGTCTTGTATTATGTCCCCAACAAACAGTAATTATAGCTAAATTTGTCTTCTTAGTAGCTCCAAATTCAGAAGCAATAATCAAGTCTATTGCTTTGTCTTTTAACCACTCTGCACCTTCTGCTACCTGAGCTCTCCCCATTTCAGTCAAATGGTAAGGCTTCGCTTCTGGATACGAAACAACAAGCCCCAAGTCATTCTTTTCAGACCGACCATGCCGAAGCGCATAATATGTATTTTTAGGTGTATGTTCATGCATATGACCTATTTATTAACCCGCCGTGCAAATACACTCTACAAATGATATAATGAGGGTCTATAAAAAAAGACTTTAGAGTATTACCTAAAGAAGTACGAGCAGATAGAAGAAAACAAGCCTTTAAGTTACTCGATAAAGGATATAGCAAATATGAAGTAGCAGTATTTACAGAAGTTCACTACAAAACAGTTGAAGAATGGATAAAGAAAAGGGGTTGGTATGAGAAAAACAATCATCACGGTAGTAA
>Ga0316190_10001536_pt1 | contig 16721 bp, 19 predicted proteins | sample Eddworburrow2_MG_FD_204929 | JGI IMG/M metagenome (GOLD analysis project Ga0316190, IMG submission 204929) | Coastal sediment microbial communities from Maine, United States - Eddy worm burrow 2 | ecosystem: Environmental > Aquatic > Marine > Coastal > Sediment | place: USA: Maine | collected... | reverse complement strand
CAGCTCACTATTGACGCCATTAATCGTCGGGATTATCCGGTTGTTCAGGCCTGTGTGTTATTGATCAGTTTGTCATATGTGGTGATCAATACTCTGACCGATCTGGTTTATGCCTGGCTTGATCCCCGTATTCGACTGGCGGAGGACGGTTAATGCGCTTGTGGTTGCCCTTATTCATAGTGGTTGCCTGGTTATTGATGGCTGTACTGGGACCATGGTTGCCATTACTGCCTGATCATATTGAATTGTCACGTATCCTGTTACCGCCGGGCGAAATGGCCTGGCTGGGTTATGATGACCTGGGACGGCCACTGGCCGACAGGGTGATCGTGGGTGCCCGGTTTTCATTTTTTGTTTCGCTGCTGGTGGTATCGGTATCGGTTGTCCTCGGAACCTTTATCGGTGCGGTCAGTGCCTATGTCGGTGGTCGACTGGATCATATTGTTGTCCGTATTATTGATATCTTTCTGGCCTTTCCCGGAATATTGCTGGCCATTGCCCTGGCGGGTTTGCTCGGACCGGGTCTGAGTAATGTTGTCATCGCATTGAGCATTGTTGGCTGGGTTGGTTTTGCCCGTCTGGCCCGGGCCCAGGTGTTAACCCTGAAAAGTCGTGAACATGTACAGGCCGCCGTAGTCCTGGGGGCGGGCAGGTCACGTATTATTATCCGTCATTTATTGCCATTGATTGCCGCGCCGTTGATTATTGAATCAACCTTTGCCATTGCCGGTATTGTGATAGCCGAGGCGGGGCTGTCATTTCTTGGTCTGGGTATACAGCCGCCAACGCCATCATGGGGCAGTATGATTCGTGATGGTACGCGTTATATGCTGGTGTCACCGCATATGGTGCTGGTGCCCGGCATTGCCCTGATGCTGGTGGTGCTGGCCGTTAATATGCTGGGTGATCATCTGCGTGACTGGATGGATGTGAAGATAAAATAGTAATGAGTTAAGGGTAATGAGTAATGTTTGTGATGCCCATCGCTCTCATCTGAACACTTGGTTGTAGCGTTACTGGTATGAGGATGTGTTGTAATGCATATATTTTATAAAGGCGAGGACAGGCTATGCTGTTAGGTCCGGTGATGATTGGTCTGGCCGGTTTTCAGATTGAGGCTGAAGAGCGGGAGATGTTGCTGCATCCATTGGTTGGTGGTGTAGTATTGTTTACACGAAACTATGAATCGATCGAACAACTGGAGTTGCTGGTTGCTGAGTTGCATGCCCTGCGCGATCCACATTTATTAATTGCGGTTGACCATGAAGGCGGCCGGGTGCAGCGTTTTCGTTCTGATTTTACGGTGTTGCCTGCTATTGGTCAGCTGGGTAAGGTTTATGAGCGTGATCGTAAGACGGCACGACGACTAAGTCAGTTGAGTGGCTGGTTGATGGCGGCAGAACTCCGCGCTGTGGGCATAGATTTCAGTTTTGCCCCGGTACTGGATCTGGATAAGGGTGTAAGTCAGGTTATCGGCGACCGGGCCTTTGCCGTAGAGCCTGATACGGTTGCCGATCTGGCACAATGTTATATCCGTGGTATGCATGATGCGGGCATGGCTGCGACGGGTAAACATTTTCCCGGACATGGTAGTGTAGTCGCTGATTCACATCTGGCCTTGCCAGTAGACAAGCGGCGTTACGAAGATATTCAGTTTGACGACCTGATACCTTTTGAACGTCTTGCTGACAGTGGTATGGAGGCCATGATGATCGCACATGTATTATATGAAAATATTGATGCGAATCTGGCCGGTTTTTCGCCGTTCTGGTTGCGCGATGTATTACGTCAGCGCCTGGGTTTTCAGGGTTTGATATTCAGTGATGATCTGGAGATGGCGGGTGCTACGGTTGCTGGCACCGTTCCGGAGCGTGCCGAACGGGCCCTGGCGGCAGGCTGTGATGTGGTGTTGGTGTGCCAGACTCAACAGGCGATGGCTACGGCGCTTGATGGCATGAAACCTTATAATAATCCGGCGGCACAGTTACGTATGGTACGTATGCACGGGCGGGCTGCACCCAGGCGGGTCCAATTACAGGCCGATCCACGCTGGCAGCAGGCAGTGAAACAGGTGTTGGCCTATGATGAACCACATACATTGGATTTGATATAGATGCGGGCTGAAGATTTTGCAGGAGCGGCTGTGCCGCGATGGCTGGGTAGTAGCAGGAATCGATCGCGGCGCAGTTGCTCGTGCAGGATATTTATTAACTATTAGGGTGAATGATGGACTGGTCAGAACTATTTTCCAGCGTGACAGAGGGTGAAAAAAACTGGATTATCCAGGTCTTTGCGGTTGTCCTGCTGTCGCTACTTGCGGCTTTTATTCAAAAGCTTGTTCTCAAGCGTTTACATAAACGTCTGGAAGCGACCTCAAACCGCTGGGATGATGCCATAGTTGAGGCATTACAGCGACCGCTGACCTTGTTGATCTGGATAGTGGGTATCGCCTTCGCTGCAAAAATTGTTGAGAAGGAAACCGGTGCGGTTATTTTTTCCGCAGTGTCTCCGATAAGGGATGTGGGTGTTATTGCGACGATTGCCTGGTTCATCGTGCGCCTTATCCAGGCCGTTGAGGAAAATATCATCAAAGCCTGGATGGCTGAGGGCAGGTCGGTTGACAGAACCACTGCCGATGCGATTACCCGCCTGTTACGTATCGCGGTGATCATTACCGCAGTGCTGGTCGGTTTGCAAACGCTGGGATTCAGTATCTCCGGTGTTCTGGCCTTTGGTGGTATCGGTGGTATCGCTATTGGTTTTGCGGCCAAGGATTTATTGTCGAATTTTTTTGGGGGGCTGATGTTATATCTCGATCGGCCCTTTGCGATCGGGGACTGGGTCCGTTCACCGGATCGCGATATTGAGGGCACGGTCGAAGTGATAGGCTGGCGCCTGACGCGTATTCGTACCTTTGATAAACGCCCCTTGTATATTCCGAATTCAGTGTTTTCGACGATCAGTGTTGAAAATCCCTCGCGCATGTCACATCGTCGAATTTATGAAACGATTGGTATCCGTTATGACGATGCCGACAAGATAGAGGCGATTATTGCTGCCGTCAGGAAAATGTTAATGGAACATTCTGATATCGATCAATCGCAGACCTTGATGGTAAATTTCAACAGTTTTGCCCCGTCCTCACTGGATTTTTTTGTTTATACCTTTACCCACACCACAGTCTGGACTGAGTTTCATAAAATCAAGGAACAGATATTGCTCGAGATTCACGCCATTATTGTCGCCCATGGTGCGGAAGTGGCCTTTCCGACTTCAACCGTGCATGTACCGGATAACATTCGCATCGAATCGGAGTCAGTGCAATCCTGACAGGAATCTCTAACGGTTTTGTAGGAGCGCCTCTGGCGCGATGGTTAAGTAGTAGCAGTGACCAATCGCGGCATAGCCGCTCCTATGGTGGTGTGGTGAGCTGAACTGAGGGCTTAGTAGAAGTAACCCTGGCCTGCTTCCTAGGTAAACGAGGCTGTATTTATTTATGATTATTTTGGAGGAAACATGTTGACGTTTTTTCGGTCACTGGCAGTGCTGTTGATGTTGCTGGTGTCATCGGCCCAGGCCTTTGAACCATTTCAGCCATTACCTGATAAGCCGCCGGTTCCACAGGATAATCCGCTGTCTGAAATTAAGATTGCACTCGGAAAAAATTTATTTTTTGATCGCCGTTTATCAGTGAATGGGAGCCTGTCATGTAACAGCTGTCATGATCTGGCCCATGGTGGGGCAGATTACCGCCCGGTTTCAATAGGAGCAACAGGCATCAAAGGCCGGCGTTCGGCCCCAACACTATGGAACGTTGCCTATCAAACAGTGTTGTACTGGGATGGTCGTGCAGAGAGCCTGGAGCAGGCGCTGGAATCTCATTTGCTGGATAAAACAGTAATGGCCATGCCATCGCAGCAGTTAATGACGCAAAAAATAGCGGCCATCAAGGCTTATGTCGAGTTGTTTGATGCCAGCTTTCCTGACCAGGGCGTGAATTTCAAAAATATAACTCGTGCCCTGGCCAGTTATATTCGCAGCCTCAAAACTCCCGACAGCGCCTTCGATGCGTATTTGCAGGGTAATAAACAGGCACTATCCACCAGTGCCCAACGTGGTTTCAAGACCTTTGTTGACAGTGGTTGTGCCTCCTGTCATTTCTGGGTCAATCTTTCCGGGCCGGTGCCAGGGCTGGCCTTTAAGATGGGCGAGGGGTTTTATGAGTTGTTTCCAAATTATCGGGGTAGTGAGTTTGAGTCACGTTACGGTTTAAGTGAGGATCTGGGACGTTATTATGTTACCGATGACCCTGAGGATCGGCATTTGTGGCGGGTGCCGGTGTTGCGTAACGTTGCCGTTACGGCGCCGTATTTTCATAATGGTTCAGTGGCAACACTTGATGAAGCAATTCGCGTGATGGCTGAAACACAACTGCGCAAACAGTTTTCTGATACACAGATCAGTGATATCAAGGCCTTTCTGAATACACTGACGGGCAAGTTCCCTGAAATTTATTTGCCGCAGCTACCCTGAAACCGTTAGTTATCAACGGCTGGTGGAGGCCGTGTTGGTTTTATTTTCCTGAGTAGTTGTTGCTATTGTGACATCGGCCTTTTTGCGCAATGAACCTATATAGGCTGAAATTCGGCGATTATTGATCAGGGCCACAATCTGCTTTTTAACCTCGTCGAAGGCTGGGGGTGGTATTTCACGGGTACCATCAAGGCGGATAATATGCCAGCCAAAGCGGGTTTGAACCGGTGCCCGGGTGTAACTGAATTTGCTGAGTTTTTCAGTGGCATTGCTAAAAGGCTCGACCATTTGTTTGGTTGAAAACCAGCCCAGTTCGCCACCTTTTTTGGCCGAGGCATCAATGGAATACGTCTTGGCCAACTGCATGAAATTTTTACCGTTGTCCAGTTCCTTTATGAGTTGATTTGCCTGGGCCTCAGTTTTGACCAGAATATGCCGGGTCTTGTATTCCTTGCCCGGGATAGCCAGTTCTTTTTCATAAACTTCCTGCATATCGCTATCCTTGATAGGGGTCTGCATTAATTGCTGTAAGGTATAGCTGACCACGATATTACGGCGCTGATTTTCAATTTCGGCGTTGATAATGGCATTTTTATCCAGTCCATTTTTTATGGCTTCCTGATACAGCAGTTCCCGATTAAGGTACTCATCAAATATCTTCTGCCGCTGTTTCTCATCCAGTTTGCGCGGCTGTTTCTCCTTGCTCATGCGCATCTTGATATAGGCCTGAAAGTCGGCAATGGTCAATTTTTCACCATTAACCTCGGCGACGATGGCGCTGGCCTGCTGTTGTTTCTGCGGCTGTTTGGCAGCCAGTACAGCCTGTGAGCTTATCGCTATTAGCAGGCAGACCAGGAAAATCTGTGTCATCGGTTTTTTCATCATAATATCCTGAAATAGGTAGGCAAATCTCATAATGGGAGTTGTTGTATCGGGATGTGGGGAATGCCTGGGTGTCGTTTTAACTCATTGATTGTTAATAAATTAAATAGATTCATTGATTTGCGATAGCCATAGTCTTCTATAATATACATTTTAGACAGTAACGGCCGGAAAACGTTTCACTTTATCTGGGGGAAAACTTGTTTAAAAGGTTTGATTAATACCTGTTGATAAACCCCTGCAAGCTGGTAGGGATCTGCCGCTGCCCATGCCTGTGCCTCATCGACTGAACCAAACTCAGCAATGATCAGGCTGCCACTAAAACCGGCCGTACCGGGGTCATTACTATCGATGGCAGGATGTGGTCCGGCAATCACCAGTCGCCCCTGTTCCTGAAGTTTCTCCAGGCGGGCCAGGTGATCCGGGCGGTTTGCCAGTCTTTGCTCCAGGCTATCCGGCCTGTCCTGAGCCATAATTGCATACAACATCGAATTAATCCCTGCTGTCTTCGGGTGTGACAGCATCAACTTCTTTTATGTAACGGGCAATATAGATGGATTGTATGATAACAAAACCAATGGTCAGGCCCAGCATACCAAACAGTTTAAAGTTGACCCAGGTGTTGGTGTCGAAGTTATATATGACGTATATATTGGCCAGGCCCAGCAGGATAAAAAACAGCCCCCAGGCCAGGTTCAATCGTGTCCAGATGTTCTCCGGCATGTCGATGGCGCTACCCATCATACGTTTGACCAGCGGTGTGCCACTCACGATCTGACTGAGCAGAAAAGCCAGGCCAAAGAGCCAATTGACAATAGTGGGTTTCCATTTGATAAATAATTCATCCTGCAGCAGCAGGGTGGCGCCGCCAAACAGAATAATCAGCCCCAGAGTTACCAGATGCATGGTTTCATAACGTTTGTTCTTCAATCGATAAATACCGACCTGAATAATTGACGCTATGATGGCTACTGCGGTGGCGACAAAGATGTCAAATGACTTGAATGCAATAAAAAACAGCAGAACCGGGAAAAAATCAAACAGTAATTTCATGGGCAGGAATTTAGGTCACTCGTTCGTAACTCATGGCATAATACGCGATTAGCGCGGATACGCCTAGTTTAGTCTCGACTTAATAATGATGGAGTGCCAGTCAGGTATGGAAAACCCCGGTTGCTGTTTCGACCTGCATAGTCACTCAACGGCTTCGGATGGAACGCTGAGTCCAGCGGAGCTGCTAAAGCGTGCCCATGCTCAAGGGGTCGATGTGCTGGCCCTGACGGATCATGATGTGCTGGATGGTCTGGTAGAAGCGGGCCTGGCTGCCCGCGATCATGATATACAATTGGTGCCCGGCGTCGAAATTTCGGTAACCTGGGCATCCCAGGTTATCCATATCGTGGCGCTGGGTATCGATCCTGAACAGCCGGATCTGGTACGGGGTCTGCAGGGCCTGCGTGACTTACGGGAGGGCCGGGCAGAAGAAATCGGGCAGCGATTGGCCAGGGCTGGGATCAAGGATGCCGCTGAAGGTGCGCGAGCCCTGGCGAGTGGGCAAATTGTGAGTCGAACCCATTTTGCCCGTTTTCTGGTCGAGCAGGGTGCTGTCAGTGATTTCAGGGCGGCATTTCGGCGTTATCTGCGGCGTGGGCGGCCGGCTTATGTGCCTTGTGACTGGGTGCCTCTGGAGGAGGCGCTGGGCTGGATACATAAGGCCGGTGGCCAGGCGGTGATTGCCCATCCTGCCCGTTATTCACTGAGCCGGCTAAAATTGCAGGCACTGGTGGATGACTTTAAAAGTGCCGGCGGCTGTGCGCTGGAGGTTGTTTCGAGCAGCCATAATCCGGCTGAAACCCGGCAAATGGCGCAGCTGGCCAATGATAATGGTTTGCTGAGCTCGGTGGGTTCTGATTTTCACACGCCGGAGCAGGGCTGGGCTGAACTTGGCAAGGTGGCGGCCTTACCGGCCGGTTGTGTGCCGGTATGGCAGGACTGGGCACTGGCTTAGGCCACAAATAGCTGATAAGAAGTGCTCTGCCAGCGTATAATCACGAACGGAGCAGCTGAACAGGGTCTGTATAAGCGGCATTAACACTCCCAATTATGACGACATAGCAGGAATTAGACGATGCAATATCATGAAATACATCCCGTTAATCCACAGCCACGGCTCATTAGCCAGGCCGTTGCCGCTGTGCGACATGGTGGCATTATTGCGTACCCGACCGATTCCAGTTATGCCCTGGGGTGTTGCATTGGCGATAAGGCGGCCATGGAGCAAATATGCCGTATCCGCAACCTTGATAAAGATCATAATTTCACGCTGATGTGCCGTGACCTGAGTGATATTTCGACCTATGCCCGTATCGATAACAGTGATTTTCGTCTGATCAAGTCACTGACACCCGGGCCTTATACGTTTATATTTAACGCCACCCGGGAGGTGCCACGGCGTCTGCAGAATCCCCGTCGTAAAACCATCGGTATTCGGGTACCTGATCACCCGATCACGCTGGCCTTGCTTGAAGCGCTGGGTGAGCCTTTGATGAGTGTAACCTTGACCATGCCGGGTGAGGATTTGCCGCTAACCGATCCGCATGTGATACGTGAGCGCCTGGAAAGTCAGCTTAAGGTGATCATTGATGGTGGTTATTGCGGCTATTTGCCGACTACCGTGATTGATTTCACGGGTGAGTCACCGGATGTCAAGCGCCAGGGTAAGGGTGATAGTGAGTTTCTGTCCGTACACTGATGACCAATTGTATAGGCGTTTCCCAGGGCTATGGATGAGCTGAACCTGCTACAACGGATTGCGATCTGGACCTTGCCGGTCTTGTTTGCCATTACGGTACATGAGGTGGCCCACGGCTGGGTGGCCTTGCGTTGCGGGGATCGTACGGCGATGATGCTCGGGCGTTTAACCTTGAATCCAATCAAACATATCGATCCGATTGGTACATTGCTGGTGCCCGGTTTGATGCTGGCCTTTGGCGGCTTTATTTTCGGCTGGGCCAAGCCGGTACCCGTGACCTGGGAAAATCTGCGCCAACCCAAACGTGATATGGCCTTTGTGGCGATGGCCGGACCTTTGGCCAACCTGGTGATGGCCCTGCTGTGGGTCGGGGTGATGAAGGTGAGCCTGTTACTCCCTGCAAACCTGTCACTGGTAGCACAACCGCTGTTGTATATGGGGGCTGCCGGCATCACGATTAACCTCATCCTGATGGTATTGAACCTGCTACCACTACCACCATTGGATGGCAGCCGTATTGTTTCCAGTCTGCTGCCGAATAAATTATCCTGGCGTTACAATCAGCTTGAAAGTTATGGCCTGTTGATATTACTGGTTTTACTGGCCAGTGGCGTGTTAGCCAATATCATTGGCCCGCCTATCTATAAATTACAGGCCATGCTCTATTTGCTGGCGGGTGTTTAACGGGTTTTTACATGTACTTAATTTTAGAAAATGGAGATAACTGATTGATTTCTAATCCGAATAATAACAGGCGCGTCCTGTCGGGTATGCGCCCGACCGGGCAGCTGCATCTTGGTCATTATCACGGGGTATTAAAAAACTGGTTGAAGCTGCAACATGAATACGAGTGCTTCTATTTTGTGGCCGACTGGCATGCCCTGACAACAGAATATGATAATTCGGCTGCTATCAGTGCCAGTATTAATGACATGGTGATCGACTGGCTGGCGTGCGGAATCAATCCGAGTACGGCAACTCTGTTTATTCAATCAAAGGTGCCAGAGCACGCTGAATTGTTTCTGTTACTGGGTATGATGACCCCGCTGGGCTGGTTGGAGCGTGTACCCAGCTACAAGGATCAGCAGGAAAAACTGAAGGAAAAAGATCTGGGGACAATCGGCTTTCTCGGTTATCCGCTGCTGCAGTGTGCGGATATCCTGATTTATAAGGCCGGGCAGGTGCCGGTGGGTGAGGATCAGGTTGCCCACATCGAACTGACCCGTGAGGTTGCCCGCCGTTTTAACCACCTGTATGGCACCGAGCCGGATTTCGCAGAGCTGGCTGCGGCTGCGGCACGAAAAATGGGTAAGAAAAACTCTAAGATTTACGATGAGTTACGTCGTAGTTATCAGGAGCAAGGTGATCATGAGGCGCTGGGGAGGGCCCGCGCGCTGCTGGAGACTCAGCAGAATATTACGCTCAGTGACCGCGAACGTTTATTCGGATACCTCGAAGGTGAGGGGCGGATCATCCTGCCTGAGCCGGTTGAATTGCTGACAAAAATGGCCAAAATGCCGGGCCTGGATGGGCAGAAAATGTCCAAATCCTATGGTAATACCATTGCTCTGCGTGAAGATCCGGATGTGGTAGAGAAGAAGCTGCGCACCATGCAGACCGACCCTGCCCGTGTCAGGCGCAGTGATCCCGGAGATCCGCAAAAATGCCCGGTATGGGATTTTCACCAGATCTACTCCAGCGAAGAGGTGTGTAACTGGGTTGTGGAAGGCTGTCGCAATGCCAGTATCGGCTGTGTGGATTGTAAACAACCGGTTATCGATGGGGTACAGCAGGAACTGGCACCCATTCGTGAACATGCCCTGGAATTTATCGAGAATCCGAAGCTGGTCCGTACTATAATAGACGACGGTTGCGAAAAGGCGCGTGAAGTAGCCCGTGACACACTCGACGAGGTGCGTAAGGCTATGGGGCTGGCTTCTTGAAATACGGTTGGCAGATTCGGGAAACAGCCATGACAGGCTGAACATAAAGAACTCATCATGAATGAAATACTGGAAAATCTGCCGTCTCAGCAGGAAATGCCATTCGCTATCGTGCAGGGTACACCACTGACTGAGCCGCCGCGGGATTTATACATCCCACCGGATGCGCTGGAAGTTATTCTGGAGGCCTTTGAAGGGCCGCTGGACTTATTATTGTATCTGATTAAACGTCAGAATCTCGATATCCTCGACATCCCCATTGCCGAGATCACCAGTCAATACATGCAATATGTTGAACTTATGAAAGGCCTGCGTCTGGAGCTTGCTGCCGAGTATCTGGTCATGGCCGCGATGCTTGCCGAGATCAAGTCACGGATGTTATTGCCGCGACCGGTTGAGGAAAATGATGAGGAGGATCCACGGGCAGAGCTGATTCGTCGTTTGCAGGAATATGAACGTTTTAAAAAGGTGGCTTCTGACATCGATGAAATGCCGCGCCTGGAACGCGATATTGTGGTGGCTGAAATCCGGCCGCCGGAACGCAAGGTCGTGAAGCTACAGCCCCGGGTTGAAATGCGTGAAATACTTTTGGCCTTTCAGGAGGTCATGTCACGTGCGGAGATGTTTACTCATCATCACATTCAGTTTGAACCCCTGTCGGTCCGTGAACGAATGACGAATGTTCTCGATGCCGTGAATGCTGATAAATTTACCGGTTTTATCGATCTGTTTACACCGGAAGAAGGACGTCGTGGTGTTGTCGTAACACTACTGGCGATTTTGGAATTGATTAAGGAATCTTTGATTGAGATGGTCCAGAATGAGTCTTACGGACCTATTTATGTAAAGGCACGCAATGAATCCACAACAGCTTAAAAATATTATCGAAGCCGCGTTATTGACCGCCGGCGGGGCACTGCCGATGGTGCGTTTACAGGCCCTGTTTTCTGAGCAGGATGAACAGCCTGATAGCGATCAAATCAAGCAGGTGCTTGATGAACTGAGCCAGGACTACACCGACAGGGGTATAGAGCTGACACAGGTCGCCAGTGGTTTCAGGATTCAGGCCACTCAGGACATGGCTCAGTGGCTCAATCGTCTTAACGAAGATAAACCAGCCCGTTATTCGCGTGCCTTACTCGAAACACTGGCGCTGATTGCCTATCGACAGCCAATTACACGTGCCGGTGTTGAAGATGTGCGTGGCGTGAGTGTCAGTTCATCTATTATCAAAACCTTGCTGGAACGTGAATGGATTCGCGTGGTAGGGCACCGCGACGTACCCGGTCGGCCGACACTGTATGGTACAACCAAACAGTTTCTGGATTATTTCAATTTGAAAAGTTTGAGTGAATTACCAGCTCTGGCCGAGATGCGTAGTATTGAGGATATTCAGAGCGATTTTGATCTGAACTTTAATAACAATGCTGCAATATCTACAGACGAGCAGGACCAGGTTGATTCTCCTGAGGTAGCGCAGGCGCCAGTTGATGACCTGGAACAGGAATCACTGCCGGAAAACGCTGATGCTGCAATGGATGCCGCCGTGGCTGATATAGAGGTAACTGAAATCGACGCGACAGCTAGCGAGAATAATGAGCAGCAAGCGCATGAACATATCGATGAACAGAGCGATGAGGACGGCGCTAATACCGCTCTTACCGCTGCGATGTCCACTGGATGACAGAGCCAGGAAAACGTGGCGAGAGAATCCAGAAGGTATTGGCCCGGGCCGGGCACGGTTCACGGCGGCAAATTGAATCCTGGATTAAAGACGGGCGCCTGACCGTAAATGGTCAACTGGCCAGCCCCGGTGACAGCCTCGCCGGTGATGAGCGGGTATGCCTTGATAACAAACAGCTACGTTTTGATCTCGATATACCGCCACGGGTGATTGCCTATCATAAACCGGCGGGGGAATTATGCAGTCGTTCCGATCCCGAGGGTCGTCCCACCATTTTTGATCATCTGCCCCGACTTAAACAGGGACGCTGGGTACAGGTTGGACGCCTGGATTTTAACACCAGTGGTTTGTTGCTGCTGACGACCGATGGTGAACTGGCGAATCGGCTGATGCACCCCTCGGCTGGCATTGAGCGTGAATATGCTGTGCGTGTGTTAGGTGAGGTTGAACAGGATATGCTTAACAATATGCGTCAGGGCGTCATGCTTGAAGATGGCATGGCGGCATTCTCCCGGATCAAGGATGCCGGCGGTAGCGGTGCCAATCACTGGTATCACGTGATCATCAAGGAGGGGCGCAAGCACGAGGTTAAACGTCTATGGGGATCTCAGGGTTTAACGGTCAGCCGGTTGAAACGAATTCGTTACGGCAACATTGTGTTGACGGCACGCCTGGCTCAACAGCGTTGGCGTGATCTCGAAGATGCTGAACTTGCTGCATTGATGCATCTGGCAGGTATGAAAAAAACTCAGACTAGCAAGGTCGTGACCACGGCACCTGCGGCCAGACGGGCTGCGACCAGACAATCCCGGCGCCGTCTCAAGCAGCGCAAGACCTGATGCCATAATGGCCAGTTAAGGGGCGCCTTGGTACTGGCAATGACATTGCTGAAGACCTACAAACATCTTTTTAAACACTATGGCTCACAGCACTGGTGGCCTGCCGACAGCACCTTTGAAATTATGGTGGGGGCCATCCTGACCCAGAACACCGCCTGGAGCAATGTTGAGCAGGCGATTAACAATCTGAAACAGCAGCAGGCACTGGATGCCCGGCGTATCCTGCGGGTTTCTGATACCAGCCTGGCATCATGGCTGCGGCCCTCCGGCTATTTCAATATCAAAACCCTGCGCCTGAAGAACTTTTGTCGCTGGTATCTTGATCATGGCGGGTTTGAGTCATTGGCTGGTCTCGATAGCCAGAGCTTACGCCATTCCCTGTTGTCGGTTAATGGTGTCGGCCCCGAAACGGCTGACGATATCCTGTTATATGCCTTTGAAAGGCCTGTATTTGTTATTGATGCCTATACCCGGCGCATTTTCAGCCGCCTGGGGCTGGTGACAGAGGATATGGGTTATGAGGCACTCAGGGCCCTGTTCGAATCCAGCCTGCAACAGGCGCTTTCACGGGCCAATAAAAGCGGCCGTGTACAATCCAGGACATTGACACGTATATATAATGAGTACCACGCCCTGATTGTAAATCATGGCAAGGCTATTTGCCGGCCTAAACCGCTGTGCCAGGACTGCTGCCTGGCGCCACAGTGTCCATATCGCCGCCATCATTTTAATCGATTATGAGCTGTCTGTGACGCCGAAAATCTATAACTTATTGTTTCGTAAGCCAGAGTAAATATGGACTGAATCCCTGACAATCACTAAAGAAATTTTAAGGTAGCCCGATATCAGATGTATGGTCTATTGGAGGGAACATGGAACTTGATTCTTTACAAGCGAGGATCCTGACACCATTCATCGATAATGCGATTGAGTGTCTGGAAAGCATGGCAAGTCTCCAAGCGCTGCCGGATGAAGGGCGGAGTGGGGACGCCGATAGTTTCTTTCCTCACGACTACGCGGTGGTGGTAGAAACCTCCGGTTTAATCGATGGCAAGATCCTTATTCATTATTATCTGGATACGGCTCTGGCAGTAGGTAAAAAAGTCTATTCCAATTTTCTCGGTCAGGAATCGGGGTCTGAGGACATCGATGAGAACATCATCGAAGCCCTGTCGGAGTTCAGTAATACCGTTGTGGGTCTGGCGACACGTGAACTCAAAAAGAAAGATACGCTGGTAGTTTTTGATCCACCGTACTTTGTTTCCAATGGTGAGCGCATGAGTAAGCTGGGTGATGGGGCACAGGAAATCCTAAGTGTTCCTATCCACATTGAGGGGATTGGGAAATTATTTTTTGATTATATTATTTATAAAGAATACAAAGTCTACTTGACTGCGGAGAATGCCTGATGCTACCAAAAGAAGCTAAAATCATGGTGGTCGATGATATGAAAATGATTCGCACGGCCATCAAAAAATATCTCGGTGAACTGGGTTATGAAAATACTGTTGAGGCAGCAAATGGCAGGGAAGCAGTGGATGTTTTCTCCACAGAAAAACCGGCAATGGTATTTATGGATATTGTGATGCCGGAAATGACCGGTAATGAAGCATTATCTGAAATCCGGAAATCAGACAAAAACACACCGATTGTTATGCTGACATCGGTTGCCGAAGAATCCATGGTTAATGAGTGTTCTGCATCGGGTATTCTGGGGTATATTCTGAAGCCACTGAATACCGATAATGGTCCCGGAGTTTTATCAGAAATGTTATCCAGGGCCGGATGATCCAGGCCAGTCCAGATCAATCAATCTTTCTAGCCCGGTATATAACCGGGCTTTTTTGTTTCGCTTAAGCTGTGAACCATTCATCAAAACACACTCCTGACGGCTAATCCGATACATTTAGCAGGGGCGAAAAACTTCTATTTGTGGTTTAATACGGCCATGTTCAGGCCGGCAGAAATTTTTATTGGTTTACGATATACCGTTGCCCGGCGCAGTAACCATTTTATTTCTTTCAACTCCCTGATATCAATGCTGGGGATCGCTATTGGTGTAACGGCCCTGATAACGGTGTTGTCGGTCATGAATGGCTTTGAGAAAGAGTTGCGGGAACGTATCCTGGGTGTTGTTTCTCATGTCACGGTTTTACATGGCCCGGAGGGGCTGCCGGACTGGCAGGCGATGCGTACCCGGCTGCAGCAATATCCACATGTGCAGGGTGCGGCGCCCTATATCCATCGGCAGGCCATGCTCAGCCAGGCTGGTAACGTGTCGGGTAGTCAGATCCGTGGTATTGATCCGTCTTTTGAACACCAGGTTTCCAGCCTGCATGAACATATGCTGGATGGCCAGATTGAATCACTGCAATCGGGTGAATTCGGTATTATACTTGGCAGTGAGCTTGCCTATTCGCTGGGTGTCAGTCGCGGTGATAGTGTGATGCTGGTGTCTCCGCAGACCAGTATTACGGCTGTCGGGATTTTACCGCGGCTGCGTCGTTTTACCGTGGTGGGTATATTTGAGATCGATATGCGTGAATATGACAGTGGTCTGGCGCTTATTCATATCGATGATGCCGCACGGTTGTTCCGGATGGCGGATCACGTCAGTGGTATTCGCCTGAAGCTGGATGACCTGTATAGCGCACCGATGCTCAGCGATGAACTGGTGGATAGTTTGCCCTTTGGCTATCAGGTTGGCGACTGGACCCGTCAACACGGCAATTTTTTTCGTGCTGTACAGATGGAAAAAACGGTGATGTTTGCCATCCTCATTTTGATCATAGCCGTGGCCGCATTTAATCTGGTATCCACACTGGTTATCATGGTGGCTGATAAACAAAGTGATATCGCCATTCTCCGCACCATGGGCTTCAGTCCCGGACGGGTGATGCGAATCTTTGTTGTTCAGGGTTTTGTTATTGGTGTTATTGGCACGATGCTGGGAGTTTTGGGTGGTATAGGTCTGGCGCAGAATATCGATACATTGGTTCCGGCCCTGGAGAAACTATTGGGTATGCGTTTTTTATCACCCGATGTCTATTACATTTCCGAACTGCCATCTGATATGCGCTGGTCTGACATACAGAAAATCGCCAGCTGGGCACTAATATTGAGCCTGTTAGCGACCTTGTATCCGGCCTGGCGGGCAGCGCGCATTCAACCGGCGGCGGCGCTACGTTATGAGTGATGTTATGTCAGGCGGAAGCGACAGCGTTATTCGTTGTCAGCACCTGGGCAAGGTGTTTAATGAAGGGGCCGGACAGGTCAGTGTGCTTGAAGACGTCAGTCTTGACATAAAACGTGGTGAATGTATCGCCATTATGGGGCGCTCCGGCGCGGGTAAAAGTACCTTATTACATTTGCTTGGTGGTCTGGATCAGCCCAATCATGGTGAGGTATGGTTGAACGGCCACAGCCTGACCCGAATGAGTGAACGTCAGCGAGGCCTGCAACGTAATCAGTTGCTGGGTTTTGTTTATCAGTTTCATCATCTATTACCGGAATTTACGGCCCTGGAAAATGTCGCTATGCCATTATTGCTCCGTGGCATTAGTAAACAGACGATATATGAAAAGGCAGTGGCGTTACTGGAACGGGTGGGATTACAGCAACGTCAGTCACATAAGCCGGGGCAACTCTCGGGTGGCGAACGCCAGCGCGTTGCTATTGCCCGCGCCCTGGTTACTGAACCTAGTTGTGTTTTGGCTGACGAGCCGACGGGGAACCTTGATAAGGACAATGCGGCGAATATTCTGTCATTGATTACTGAATTGAATAATGAGCTTAAGGCCAGTTTTATTATTGTGACCCATGAGCAGGCTCTGGCTGCACAGATGGACCGGGTGTTGACGCTGGAAGGCGGGCGTTTACAGCTTGCGTCCTGAGCCTCCAGCGTGGTGCTGGCTCGTCATTATTGAAGTCATGTGCTGAGTTTGTCTCAGTTTTCTACTGGTCTTTGTATTTCAGCTTGCGCCGGGCCTTTCTCGATTCCCAGTTACGCAGTACCTGCACACGCCATAAGAAACGCATCAGTAAATTGCCCATAACAGCGCAACTGATACCCAGCACCAGACAGCCGA
>Ga0316190_10001535_pt1 | contig 16727 bp, 13 predicted proteins | sample Eddworburrow2_MG_FD_204929 | JGI IMG/M metagenome (GOLD analysis project Ga0316190, IMG submission 204929) | Coastal sediment microbial communities from Maine, United States - Eddy worm burrow 2 | ecosystem: Environmental > Aquatic > Marine > Coastal > Sediment | place: USA: Maine | collected... | reverse complement strand
AATTAAAACCTAAAAAATTTGGGGAAACTGTTAATCCTGAACGAAAAGTTGCTATAGGGCAAAATGAAATTAAATTCAACAGTTCGCCCAATGAGGAATTCTTTTTTAGCAACCTCTCCGGTAATGAAAATGTTGATGCAGAATGGGAATTAATAAACCTTAACCAGAATATTGGAATTACTGAAACCGGAAGTTTTAAAACAAATAAAATAAATCTTTGGGGATGTAGTCATGTGGTTAGTCCTGAGTTATATTTTAATATATTTATTAAAGCTGGCGAATCAGTGGCATGGTCCAGGACATATAAGGTTTATAATTTAAAATGAATCCAGACGTCTGCTAATTCGAGTTACCCCGGACATTTCGAAGGGCAGGTAAAATGGGCAAGTACCTGAAATATGCTTTTGACGAAAAAGTATTGGCCTGTTGCTAAACTAATTATGAACACTAATTTAAGAAGGCAATTTATGAAACTTGATTTACAATTTGTACGCTCACAATTTCCCGCTTTTTCAGAACCTTCTCTTAAAGGGTGGGCTTTTTTTGAAAATGCCGGAGGATCCTATCCTTGCAAACAGTTTATTGATCGATTGACCGATTTTTACATGAAAAATAAGGTACAACCCTACTATCCTTATCCTGCTTCAATGCGGGCCGGAGAATTGATGGACCTTTCGTATAAGAGAATGGCTGATTATTTGAATGTTGAAGCTTCAGAAATTCATTTCGGTCCATCTACCACCCAAAATGTTTACGTTTTGGCCAATGCCATGCGACCCATGTGGAAGGACGGGGATGAAATCATCGTCTCTTGTCAGGATCACGAAGCCAATGCAGGAGCCTGGCGAAGACTAGCTGATAGAGGAATAAAAGTTATTGAATGGCATGTAAACAAACAAACTGGTTTACTGAGTATTGGGGAATTAAGCTCATTGTTCTCTGACCGTACAAAAATGGTAGCATTTCCCCATTGTTCTAATGTAATTGGCCATATAAATCCGGTTAAGGAAATTAGCACCCTGGCTCATAAACATGGTGCCCTGTCTGTTGTGGATGGCGTAGGTCTTGCACCTCATGGTTTTCCGGATTTAAAAGATCTGGAAGTTGATATTTATCTTTTCTCCTTGTATAAAACCTTTGGCCCTCATTTGGGCTTGATGTACGTAAAGAAAGAATTAATCGGAAAAATGAAAAACCAATCTCATTTTTTTAAAGAAGGTATTTCCAGAAATATGCTGACGCCCGCCGGACCAGACCATGCACAGATTGGGTCGGTTAGTGGTATTCTGGATTATTTTGATATGATCTATAATCATCATTTTAATGAGGAAGCTATACCTTCACAAAGAAATAAGGCGTTAAATGGATTATTTCACGAACATGAGCAAGCTCTGCTAAGGCATTTACTGGATTTTTTAAGATCACGTAATGATCTTCGAATAGTGGGTCCGTCTACCACAGAAGAAAGAGCGCCCATTGTTTCGATAATTCCTTTAAATAAAACGGTGGAAGAGGTCTATGCCGCACTTACCAGGCATCAATTAATGCTCGGAACCGGAGATTTCTATGCCGTTCGTCCTCTGATGGATATGGATATCGACAGATCACCGGGTGTAATGCGAATTTCTTTTTTACATTATACCAGTATGGAAGAGATTGATCAGTTGATAGAAGGCTTAAAAATTGCTTTGGACTAATAGATCTATAGCTGAATACTTTACCTAAAAATTATTATATTGTATCACTTCTTAATGTTCGCTAATTTTTCAGAATTTATGAAATGGGGTTTGAAAGGCTTTTGAAAAAATCCAATATAAAATTTAATGAGGGAGAGAATACATGTTTAGAAATCGATTCTACCAAAATAAAATAAAGGGAGGCTGAAAACTATATAGAGTAGGCACAATTAAACTAACCAAACCATGGGAGCACATTTTTTTAAGACGATTAAACACGCAATTAAACACTGGTATTTGTTTTTGATTGCAGGATTAGCATTTATAGCCGGAGCTATATGGGTATTATCTGATTTAGAGTATTCATGGGTATGGGCCGCATATATTTTTAGTTTGTCTTTTGTGGTATCCGGAGCAATTGAGACGATTTTCGCAATTGTTAATCGGAATACCATAGATAACTGGGGATGGAAATTGGTTCTGGGGTTAATTACCCTTGCAGTAGGTATTGCTTTAATGAATGATCCCGGGATTTCTATGGTAACACTACCTCTTTATGTCGGATTTGTAATTTTATTCCGTTCGATGCATGCTGTCGGAATCGCTTTAGATTTGAAAAGGTATGGCATAGCAGACTGGGGAAGTTTAATGGGTCTTGGTATAATAGGAATCTTAATTGGATTTATATTACTGTTAAATCCCGTAATTGGAGGTCTTTCTATTGTGATTTGGGCCGGAATTGGCTTAATTATAATGGGGGTTTTCAACATATATCTTTCTTTCAAGTTAAAGAAGCTGCATGATATACCCTCTAATATTTCTGAAGAGCTGAGTAAAAAGTTTCATGCAATACAAGATGAAATAAAGAAGGAACTTGAAAAGTCTTAATAATTTTATTAATTAATGAGCTTCGCTTGATTTGTATTTACATCACGAATATCTTTAATAAGATGAGCCAAGCCACTACTTATTCCTTTAAGATCTGTTAAACTATGCCCAATGGCAACTTCAGGTTTTAAAGGAATATTTATTAATTACACCTAAAAGAACTCAATGAAATTCATGTATGCAACTAACCAGGTCAAGGATGACCTAAATTATTATCTGCCGATTCTCCGTAATTTGAAGCTTAACAGATTTGCCCTTATGGCAGCTTTAGGTATTCTGACCCTTCTAAGCTGTGCGGGTCCTCCTGTGGCCACAAATGTGCAACTTGTCCCGAATCCGAATAAGAATGCGCCATTGGCTGGAATTCTGACCTTTACCTCAGATCGTCCGGTAAGTACTACTCTAACTATTGATGATGGGATGACACGGCAAATTGTTCAACCTGATGATTCCTTAAAAACAAATCATAAGGTTTTGGTCCTGGGACTTAAGCCAGGGAAACTGCATCAGATTACCGCAACACTCAAAGATGAAAATGGCAGGGAACTTGTCCTGGATTCGCTTTCTATTGAAACCCCTCCATTGCCAGACGATTTTCCTTCGCTGGAGTTGGTACAGGAGAAAACCGGTGAGATGGAGCCCGGTATAACGATGTTCACTGTGTTTAGGTGGAAAGAACCATTTGATGATGATTCGGACTGGGGATATGCCATTGCGGTAAATGAAGCCGGGGAAGTAGTTTGGTACCTGAAAGCCGATCATTGGCTTGATGAAGTCCGCAGAAAACATAATGGAAACCTTATGTTCGGAGGCGTGGACGACGGCCGTCTTTTCGAGGTAGATATGCTGGGTAATATTGTTCAGGAATGGTATTCTTCCGGTGCAATAACCAAACCCATAACAGAGGGAAGTATTGCTGTAGATACGGATATGTTTCATCACGATGTGATAGAACTTGCCTCCGGTAATTTCCTGGGACTGGGACTGGAGGTGCGTTCACTTGAGGATTTCCCGGTGGAGTATCCCCCTTCTGAGAAGAAACAAACTGCTGATGTCGCAGGCGATGTCATCATTGAGTTCGCTCCGGATGGCAGCACGGTTCGCAAATGGTCTATGGTAGACATTCTCGATCCCAGGCGGCTGGGCGAGGGTTCCTTAAGCGGCGACCATTACTATGATATTTATAATGAAGTTTATGATCCCTTGCCCTATGATATTACGCACTGCAATGCTATTTATTACATTGAGGAGGAAGATGCGGTACTGGTATCTTCCAACTTCCAATGTGCCATTTATAAAATAGATATGAAAACCGGGTCCTTAAAATGGATTCTCGGTGATCCAACCGGTTGGGAAAAACCCTGGTCCGATAAGCTCCTGAAGCCTAAAGGGGACTTCACCTGGCCCTGCCACCAGCACGGAATGGAATTGACCCCCCAGGGCACACTTCTTTTATTTGACAATGGAGGGGCTCGCTTTATACCTCCAAATCCGCCAATGCCAAAGGAAGATCGTTTTAGTCGTGCTTTGGAATTACGGGTAGATGAAGTTGCCGGAACTGTGGAAGAGGTATGGACGTATGGCCCGGAAAAAGAACGATTTGTATCCCCTTTTATAAGTGATGCCGACTACCTGACAAACACAGGCAATATTTTAATAACCGATGGCGGACGTTTTAAGGATAAGGAAGGAAATTTGATGCCAACATTCGGGGGCCATCAATGGGCCCGGATCCTGGAAGTAACCAAAAAGCCATCTACTGAAAAAATCTGGGAGTTACATATTTATGATCCCGAAATCCGCTATTCGGTATACAGGGCACAACGATTTTACAGCCTGTACCCCAATAGGGATCGTCCAACGGGATAAATATATTTTAGAGGTAATATCCTTAATACCAATAAATAGGCGCTATTAGATATAGTCCTTAAATTTTAACACACGCCAAAATAGTATCAACTTAAAAATTTAAATCATGACAACAACTAAATTATTTGACCTTACAGGAAACGTAGCGGTAATTACTGGGGGAAATGGAGGTATTGGTCGGAGTATAGCAATCGGATTGGCACAGGCAGGGGCATCAGTGGCAATATTTGGACGCAATGATGCAAAAAACAAAGCGACCCTTTCGGAGCTAAAGGAAATTGGAGTTCCTGCAATGGCTTTAAAAATTGACATCACAAAACGAACTGAACTGGCACCTGCCATAAAGAAAGTGGAACAGGAGTTAGGAAGTATTAACATCCTGGTAAATAACGCTGGTATTGCTGTATTAAGTGGAGGTATTCTTAATGAAACAGAAGAAGAATGGGATGGCTTAATTGAGGTGCAACTTAACGCGGTATTTTTATTATCTAAACTGGTTGCAAAATCTATGGTTGAAAACAAAAGAGGAAAGATAATAAACATTGGCAGCATGTATTCTTTCTTTGGGTCCAGTTTTGCCCCGTCCTACAGTACCGCAAAAGGAGCTGTGATTCAATTAACCAAATCAATGGCAATAGAATTGGCTCCATACAATATTCAGGTTAATGCCATTGCACCAGGTTGGTTTGTAACTGATATGACCGCTGCGGTTCAAACTATGCCCCTTAATGATGAAATAATAATGAGAACACCCGCCGGACGTTGGGGACAACCCGAAGAATTAGTCGGTGCAGCAGTGTTCCTGGCCTCTAAAGCTTCTGATTTTGTAACTGGTGAAACCATTCGTGTGGATGGTGGCTATGCTATTCGGTGAACAATCTGATACCAGATTCAAATCTTGAAGATGATATTGAAGAAGGGCGCAGCTGTTGCAAGTATATTCGAACAATATGATGTAGAGGGCTTGCCTAACCCCTTTGAATAAATTAATAGAGAATTCAGTAACTTGGTAAAGTAACAGGATACAATACTTCGCATGATTAAATTCTTTAGAAAAATCAGACAACAGTTACTAACTGAAAACCCGCCTGCCGGACGGGCAGGTAAATTCAGCAAATATTTGATATATGGGATAGGCGAAGTTATTCTAATTGTTATAGGAATTTTACTCGCTTTGTATTTAAATAATATCAATAGTGAACAAAAATCAAAACTTGTTGAAATTGAATTACTTAATGAATTAAAGTCTAATATTAATAGCAGTATAAAATCATTTGAAAGAACACTTGAATCAGAACGGGAATATCTGGGATATAATTTACTGATCTTAGATTATTTAGACAATAAAAAACCTTTCGATGACAGACTCCTCAAGCCATTTGCCACCTATTTTTGGACGGTTTCTTCAAATCCCATTTCAGGTGGTTACACCTACTTAAAATCAAAGGGAATCGATTTAATTACCAATGATAGTTTACGAAAAAACTTGAGCGTTTTATTCGAAAATGAGTTCTTAATCATTAAAGAGGAAAATCAAGTTTGGGCAAATAATTTACAGCAAAATATTTCTTATCCCTATCATGTCAGCCACTTCAGGAGGTATTTTTTGAAAGATAGTATTTCAGGAGATATTGAAGTGGCAAAACCCTTTAACTATAATGCCCTGATTTATGACGATAAATTTAAAAGTATTAACGCAGAAATCATTTCAAATAGAAATTGGAATATTAATAGCTTACAGGACTTAATTATCAAATCAGAAATCGTTGTGAAGGAGATTGAAGACGAATTGAAGTTTTTATATGATCAAAAATAACAGAAGGCTAACAACATCTATAATTGCTCTGTCTTAAACCATTTGAATACATTAATGGATAATTCAGTAACCTGGTAAAGTAAAAACCAACTACTACTTCACATGATTAAATTTTTCCATAAAATACGCCGGCAATTCTTGGCTGAAAATAAAAAAGGAAATGTTTAAAGTATACTACTAGAGAGCGTTATCAAGAGTCTTGTTATCATTGTTACCCACCGGGATAAGAATTTTTTTAACCATAAGACCTGTAACCTCAAAAGTCTTGGGGATTTTATATAACTTGTCGCGATAGAAATCCTGTACGTCTATTATTGGAAAGTTTCAGGTTTCTCAACAAAAACTAACCAGGTCTATCCTTTAAAAAACCATAATGAAGAAAATTATCTTTTTACTCTTGGCAATACTGATTGTAATTGCCGGTATTCTTGCATTCAATACACTCTCTTTAACCTCCAGACAGGTAGAACCAGAATCATTGGAAAAACTCGATATTCCGGACGCAGTTTTCCAAAACCTGTCCAGGGCGGTCCAATACCGGACGATTTCCTTTAGCGAAGATGCGATCCCAGATTCTACAGCCTTTCATGGTTTTCACCAATTTCTGGCAGATACATTTCCGCTCATCCATGAAAATATTTCCCTGGAAAAGATTAATGAATACAGTTTACTTTACAAGTGGGAAGGTTCAGATGCTTCCAAAAAACCAATCATTCTCATGTCGCACCAGGACGTTGTGCCTGTAGACCAGCCTACCCTGAAAAACTGGGAGGCAGGTCCTTTCGAGGGAAAGATTACGGACACCCATATCATTGGCAGGGGGACCCTGGATGACAAAAGTTCCTTAATAGCGTTAATGGAGTCTGTGGAAAAGTTGTTGAGTGAATCCTTCACTCCTTCCCGGACCATTTACCTTGCCTTCGGACACGACGAAGAAGTTGGAGGAAAAAACGGGGCTGGCAAAATTGCGGCCTATCTAAAGGAAAAAGGGATTAATGCAGCCATGACCCTGGATGAAGGTGGTTTTCTGTCAGAAAGCATGGTTGAGGGAATAGCCAAACCTGTAGCCATAGTAAACCTGGCAGAAAAGGGGTTTGCATCTTTCCGCCTCATTGTTGAAACAAATGGGGGCCATAGTTCGCGTCCTCCCAGGGAAAATACTATTGGAATGCTGGCCCAGGCCATTGTAGACCTCGAAAACAATCAGTTGCCTTATAAACTCGTAGAACCAATCAACTACCAGTTCGAATACATGGGAGCTGAACTCCCCTTTATGGAAAAGTTGACTTTTGCCAATCCGTGGTTGTTCAAAAATAGCATCCTGGAAGATCTTAATGCCCATACCACCACGGCCCCGACAATTATTGAAGGTGGGGTAAAAAACAATGTGATACCTACTGTGGCGGAAGCTACTATGAACTTCAGGATTTTGCCCGGGGAGACCATAGAAACGGTAAAGCAGCATATACAAAATAGTATCAGCGATAAAATCAGGGTGGAAACTGTAGGTTTTCTAACCAACCCCTCCCCTGTTTCCAAGATTGATTCTGAGGCGTACAAGACCCTGGAAAAGACCATAAGATCTATGTTTCCCGATGCTGTCGTGGTCCCCGGACTTGTAGGCGGCGGTACAGATGCCCGTTATTTTTACGACATTTCCGACGATGTTTACCGGTTTTACCCTCTTCGGATCACTCCCGAGAGTTTTACGCGGTTTCACGGTATAGACGAAAAGATCAGCAAGGAGAATTATAAGGAAATAATTGAATTCACCTACCATTTGATCAGGAAATTCGATTGAAATGAAGCAGGTTTTGGAGCTTTATAGATTCTGGTAAACAGATAACTACTGCTTTACATGATTACATTCTTTAGAAAATAGACAGAAGCTCCTGACCTAAAACCCGATTATTGCTTTCGCATAGCATAAGCGGAAAAAAGCCGGACGGGCAGGTAAATACAGTAAAAAATAGTATTAGCTTATTTTATGGAAGAACTCTTTGATAATTTTGAAACCCTGGATCCCAAAGATTGGGAAAAGTCTAAAGCCTTAATGCACCAGATGGTTGATGATGCCTTTAATTACACTAAAAATGTAAGAGATCGTAAAATTTGGCAGGAAATGCCCGAAAGCGTTTTAAATACTTTTAAAACGGGCTTGCCTAAGCAACCAAGTGATGCAGAAGACGTTTATAAAGAACTTCAAAAAAATGTCTTGCCTTACCCCATGGGAAACCTGCATCCACGTTTTTGGGCCTGGTATATGGGAAGCGGCACTATTTCTGGAGTTATGGGCGATTTTTGGGCATCTATACTCAACCCAAATTTAGGAGGCGGTAACCACGCGGCTCATAAAGTTGAAGAACAGGTTGTTGACTGGATAAAAGAAATTGTTGAGTTTCCAAAAACCGCCAGCGGACTTTTGGTAAGTGGTGGTTCTATGGCCAACTATGCGGCATTGGCGGTAGCCAGAAATGTAAAGGCAGGTTATAATATCAGAGCTGAAGGAATAAAAGAAAACAACCTGGTGTTCTATGGCTCTACCGAAATCCACAGCTGCAATACAAAAGCCGTTGAACTATTAGGCTTAGGAACCAAAGGCCTTAAAAAAATAAAGGTGAATGATGATTACACCATAAATATTGATGCACTCAAAAAACAAATACAACTCGACAAGGAGGCCGGATTACAGCCTATTTGTGTTGTTGGTACTTCTGGTACGGTTAACACTGGTGCCATTGATGATTTAGAGGCGATCGCCGATATTTGCCGGGAAGAAAACCTATGGTTTCATGTAGATGGCGCAATTGGTGCCATAGCTATGCTGTCCCCTATAATTAAACCGCAATTAAAAGGTATTGAACGTGCAGATTCTGTGGCTTTAGATTTGCACAAGTGGTTACATATGCCATTTGAGGTTGGTTGTGTTGTTGTAAAAGATAGTGCAGGTCATAAAAACACCTTTTCTTTAATTCCGGAATATTTAGAGAAAAATACAAGGGGCCTGGCCTCCGGCGAAAATTGGTTTAGCGAATATGGCTTGCAACTCTCAAGACGTTTTAGGGCACTAAAAGTATGGATGTCATTAAAAGAGCATGGGAGCAAGCGTTTTGGAAGAATGATATCCAGAAATGTTGACCAGGCCCATTACCTGGGAGCCCTTGTAAACCAACACCAGGATTTAGAGCTCATAGCGCCAATTGGTATGGATATTGTTTGTTTTAGATACAATCCCGGTTCGCTCTCATTGGATGAATTAAATGCACTGAATAAAGAAATTAAATTGCAAATTGAAGAACGTGCCATTGCCCTTCCCGGCTACACCACAATTAGTGGTATGTATTGTATCCGTTGTGCTATTTCCAGTCATCGTGTGACAAATGAAGATTTTGATGAATTGGTAAAAAGTGTATTGATTATTGGGAAGGAGCTACTCCCTTAGTTCGTTCATTTTAAGGTAATTACCCATTTACGCCTTTTAAGTACTTGTTGCAACCCTTATTTTAAGTTAGAAAGCAGTAAATTTAATTTTCCTAAAAAACCAATATTTATGAGATTACAAAATGCTATTTACTGTAGTGTAACACTACTCGCACTTCTTATTACTTCCTGTTCTGGTCCAAAAAAAGAAGCTGCTACCCTACTCATTTATGGGGGCCCAATCTATACTGTCGATACCATTCAATCTACGGTAGAGGCCGTAGCTACAAAAGACAATAAGATTCTTTTTGCCGGTAGTCTTGAAGACGCCGAAAAATACAAAGACGAGCAAACACAGTTAATTGATTTAAGAGGCAAAACCATGACTCCCGGGCTAATAGAAGGTCACGGACATTTTATGGGATTAGGATATAATGAATTAAACCTTGACCTCATGAATACTACGAGCTATCAGGAAATAATTGATGCCGTAGCCGCTGCTGTTGAAAAGGCCGAACCGGGGGAATGGATTACAGGGAGAGGATGGCATCAAAGTAAATGGACCGAAATGCCTTCCGATACCGTAAATGGCTTTCAAACACATTACAGACTCAGTGAGGTTTCTCCAAATAATCCAGTGTACCTTAGACATGCCAGCGGACATGCCGGTTTTGCTAATGCCGCTGCGATGGATATTGCGGGTCTGCAAGTTTTACCCAAAGACGGTATAAACAAATTTGAGGTAGAGGGTGGTGAAGTAATGCGCGATCAGCTTGGAAGACCTACGGGTATTTTCAATGAGCGTGCCCAGGGTTTAATAACCAAACATATTCCCGAAAGTACCCCTGAGAAAGATGCCAAAGCTTTTGAATTGGCCATAGCAGCCTGTCACAGAAATGGCATTACCGGTTTTCACGATGCGGGTATTGGAAGGGAGACTATTGCCTTATATGAAAAAATGAAAACCGAGGGTAAAATGAAAGCCCGTCTTTATGTGATGCTCACAGGTTGGGACAAAGAATTACTTAATGAATGGTATGAAAAAGGTCCCTTTATAGATCCTGCCCATTTGCTAACTATTCGCTCGGTAAAATTGAATTGTGATGGAGCTCTGGGCTCTCGCGGCGCGTGGTTATTAGAACCCTACACAGACAGGCCCGGGCATTTTGGTCTCGAAACCTTGCCTATGGCTTTTGTTAAAGAAACCGCTTTGAACGGATTACAACATGGTTTTCAGGTTTGCTCACATGCCATAGGTGACAGGGCCAATAGGGAAATACTAGACCGCTATGAAGTTGCTTTTGATGAAATACCTGACCTGGCAACCGATCACAGATTTAGAATCGAGCATGCTCAGCATATACATCCGGATGATATACCACGCTTTGCCCAGTTAGGTGTGATACCTGCCATGCAGGCAGTACACCTGTCTTCTGACAGACCCTGGGCCATAGAACGTTTGGGCGAGCAACGAATCAAAGAAGGAGCTTATATGTGGCAGGCCTTATTACAAAGTGGGATCCCGATTGTAAATGGTACCGATGTGCCAGTAGAACCTTTGAATCCAATAGCCAGTTTGTATGCCAGTGTAAGTAGAAAAACCTTAAAAGGCACGCCGGAAGGCGGTTATGAACCGGAGCAGAAAATGACCAGAGAACAGGCCCTTAGATCATATACCCTGGATGCTGCTTACGGCGCTTTTGAGGAGGAGATCAAAGGTTCAATCACCGTAGGTAAGTTGGCCGATTTCACTATTTATAACCAGGATTTAATGACGGTAGCCGAAGATGATTTCTTAAATACGGAGATAGCCATGACCATTTTTGATGGAAAAGTGGTGTATTCCAAAGCTGAATAAATCAATTAGGCTAAATGATGAATCTCTTTCAGGAAAGAGCGTCAGGAAAATGTCTGACAGACATTTTTAGCGATTGGGCCAGATTGCAGTGTTGGCGTTAAAGCAAAAAGTATGATAAATTTTTTTAAGAGTATAAGACAATCACTACTGTCTCAAAACAAATTCAGCAAATACCTGCTCTATGCCATTGGTGAAATGTACTCGTGGTTATTGGTATTTTAGTTGCGCTGTCAATCAATAATTGGAATGAACACAGGAAATCAATAAATAGTTTTATTAGTCATTATAAATGTACCTCACTTAACTGGAATTGTTGAACGAATTTTAGAATCGGTTCAATACTGGATTTGTCCATAAAGTCAAATCCTTCAAACTCTTCTTTTCTGGTTTTGGGATCTTTGTTGGTCAAACTCGCGATTTTTAGCATTATTCTGTCAAACCATGTTAGTTGCTCCGGTATTTGTCTTCCGCGTAATGCAAAATGCTTCATTTTTGAAATAACCTTTTTTGGTAAGCTGTTGGCAATCCAGCCATCAAGTTTAGGCCCGGCGGGGGCACCAGAAACCGAAAAGAAGATTATCGGCCTGTTATTTATGATTTCTAAATTCTTTTTTACCCATTTTCGGATGGTCAACTTGTAGTAGATCACCGGGCTGCCCAGGATTAAAAAATCAAACTTTGATAGATCCGTATTGTCTTCCTTAATGTTAAAGATGGGCAAACCAGTTGCTTCGCCGATCCATTTGGCATATTGCCCTGTGCTCCCATATTTACTTGAATAAAAAATTGCGCCAGTCATTATTGATCATTTTTAGTTACTTAAAAGAAATACTAATTAAATCCAATAGTACAATCGCCTTATAAGGATTACAATGATTCTGGTCATCAGACGAGACATTTTGATTGTTTTTAGTATAAATAGCATTTCAGAAACTACATGGGATGCAACGACCGGGGGCGATTTTTTATTGGATTTGGATAATACCCCGGCTACCCCAGAGGTACTTGTCTTGGTTGAGGGCAACGTTATCTTTATAAAAGATTAGTCAATACGTTTCAGGTTTATTGTTGGAATGATGTTAGGTATCATCAGAAATACCTATAGCTCGCTGACATCTTTTGATACTGCTTTTTAGCTTTTAAAAACTAATGTAGCTTAAAGCACTACTCATAGGTGCGTTATGTTGTTTGGGTTGTTGTTCAAAGCGAGTTTGGCAGTGGTTTGGTCATATATTTCCTGAACAATCCTGTACAAATCCGGGACCACTGTTTTTGCGAGTTGGGAATTATTGTTTAAAAGCACGCAAATCCCCAGATCGGCTTCAGGGTAAACCGCAATTTCATTTCTGTAACCATTTACACTTCCACCATGATGCCAAATGGTTTTTTCCTGATAAGTATCCTGCTCTGCAAATTTATGGATCCTCCACCCAAAGCCGTAATAGGATGATAAGTGTCCCGGCCACCGCTGGTAATATTTACTATGCCCTTTAATTTCTATAAAGGGATTAAAAGCTTCTTCTAAGGCCGACTTGCTCATGATCTCCGGGTTATGTCCCAGCAAAAATCGAATCCATTTGCCCATATCAAGGGCACTGGCATTGATACCTCCAGCCGCTATGGCATTGTAATAATGGTCATTAAGTTTTTTGGGGTTCCATCCGTTTCGCCTCTTTGAATGCGGCATTGCAACATTATTTTCATTTGCCAGGGTTTCATAATCCATGGTGGTGGAGCACATTTCCAGTGGCTTAAAAAATCTATTCTCTAAAGATGTGCTAATGTCCTGTCCGGTAGCCTTGTACATCATCTCTCCGGAGAGCGCAAATAAGGCATTCTGATAGCTATACATTAAACCCGGATTACTTATTGGCGTTACGTCTTTAAAGCGTTTTGCAATATCTGTTAATGACAATCCGGCTTCTACAAGATTGGTATAACTATGGTAAGGCGCGCCCGAAGTGTGTGATAAAATATTGGCCAGTGTAATTTTAGCCGTATTACTTTTGTCGCCCAACTGAAATTCCGGAATATAATCGCTAACCTTATCTTCCCAATCCAATTTGCCTTCATCCTTTAAATCGGCAGCCAATACTCCGGCAAATCCTTTTGATAGCGACCCGAGTCTAAATATCGTTTGGCCGTCAACGCCTTCATTTAGGTTAATATTTCGTTTACCAAACCCATCTGAAATTACAATCGAATCTCCTCTTACGATGCTCACCCCCGCTCCTACTATGTCACCGGATGCAATGGCCTTATCAAAATATGCCTGCACAGCAACTTTTAATTCTTGTTGTTGCAATTTATATAGTTGTGCCGCTTTTTTATCGGCTAAAGTTGTTTTTAGCTTGTCAGTTGTATTTTTTGACTCAGAAGAAGATACAGGATTATTGGCGCTTATGGTTAGGGCATAAAGCGTAATAATTAAAATCGCAGTGCCTACCAAGATTTTTAATCTCTGCATAGGTAAATTATTGTATGGTATAAAGTGTGACAGGATGAATATAGGATTATTTAACTTATTAACCGATTAAAGACGTTATTATTATGTATTTCATTGTTTTTTATATTGTGGAGTTCTTAATTAATCTAACCTAACTATACTCTTTCCCATAAATTATAAATTACAAAATTAAAATTCCAATAGCCCGGTTATTGGACATAATTATTTAGAATTTGAGATTTGAGATTTGTGATTTGTGATTTGTGATTTGGTGCTTAATGCTTCTATAGATAATTCAGTAACTTGGTGAGCGAACCGCCAACCATCCCGGATATGATCAACTTCTTCCCTAAAATCCACCAAAATCCATGAATCAAAAAAAAGCCCCCTGGCACTTCCTGTTTCTACTCATTTTGGCCGGAGAGTCTGTATTTATTATTCCATTTGTTCTTGCTCGGGTCTTTAGGCCTACAGTGCTTGAGGCGTTCAACCTGGATAATGTACAGTTGGGAATATGTTTCTCTGTATATGGTATAATAGCCTTGCTATCCTATCTCTTTGGAGGTCCTCTGGCCGATAAATTTCCACCAAGAAAATTGATTGCAGTGGCACTATGGATGACGGCCTCAGGAGGTTTGGTCTATGCAACTTTTCCCGGTTATACAGTATTAAAAATACTTTATGGCTATTGGGGTTTTACAACTATTTTCTTATTCTGGGCTCCTATGATCAAGGCTGCCAGGGTCTGGGGTGGGTCTTCTTCCCAAGGCAAGGCGTTCGGATTTTTGGACGGCGGACGTGGCTTAGTGGGGGCTCTGTTCGGAGCTATGGGCGTACTTATTTTTTCGCTCTTTATTAATGCTGAAGTTTCAGAAGCGACCCTTTCTGAAAGCAGAGCAGCCTTCAGGTATGTGATTCTGGTATCCTCAGGTATCGTTGTTATTGTGGGCCTTTTGGTTTGGTTCTTTTTGAAAATGGACCCCAAAGCAGAAAAAGAGATCATCCTGGAAAAAATAACGATATCACAAATAAAAGAGGTGCTGCGTTTACCTTCCGTTTGGTTGCTGATGATCATTATTTTATGTGCCTATGTAGGTTACAAAATCACAGATGTGTTTTCTCTCTATGCCCGGGACGTAATGCTGTATGACCAGGTGCAATCGGCCCAGGTAGGTACTTTTTTATTATTTATTCGCCCTGTCATTGGGGTACTAATTGGGGTATTGGCAGACCGCACAGAAACTACCTACTGGTTGGTCGTTAGTTTTGTAGTTTCATTCCTTGGGGCATTATTGTTCGCTACTGGTATTATTTCAGATTCATCGACAATACTGTTTTTTATATCTATTTTGGTCGTGGCGACCGGAGTGTACGCTGCACGTTCTCTGTACTTCGCAGTGATGGAGAGGGGGCAGATCCCTTTGGTACTTACAGGGACTGCTGTTGGTCTTATTTCGCTCATAGGCTATACGCCGGATATATTCGCAGGACCCGCCATGGGATTTCTCTTAGAGAATTCGCCAGGTGAAGTGGGTCATCAACATGTCTTTTGGATGCTGGCTCTATTTTCTTTCATAGGTGGTATCGCCGCCTGGTATTATTTCCAATTGTATGGAAAGCAGAAACAGCATTGATGGATGACAAAGCGAACCGAAGATAAATCCCAAGAGGCCATATTGTAAGGTAAGGAATTAAATCAATCGAATACTTCTATAGATAATTCAGTACCTTGGTTAAACAACCACAAACAACCACAAACAACTACTGCGCATGATTAAATTCTTTAGTAAGATTCGTCAAAAATTACTGACTGAAAACCCGCCTAACGGACGGGTAGGCAAATTCAGCAAATATCTGCTTTATGCCATTGGCGAAATTGTATTGGTGGTCATCGGAATCCTTTTTGCCCTGCAGATCAACAATTGGAATGAGTTTAAAAAGGATAGAGTTGTCGAAAATAAACTCTTAATTGAATTAAAAGAAAACCTAAACACCAACCTGGTGCGCCTTAAAGATGAAATCCAAAAAGAGCACAATTCCATAGCTGAAATCAATTTAATTGTTGAACATATTGATCATAGGAGAGCTTATCATGATTCACTGGACACTCATTTTCGACAAGCAATTTTATCACACGATATTGTACTTTCCTCTTCAGCTTTTGAAGCTATCAAATCGAAAGGATTTGAAATAATTGATTCTGATTCCCTGCGAAAAGATATTATTGACCTGTTTGATGTATCATACTCCAACTTGATTAGTGAAACGGTAAGACTTGAAGATCTATTTTGGCCATCTTCCGTACTACCTATTCTTCATACCCATTTTCGATGGGAGGGAAATACTACCAAACCCGTTGATTATGAAGCACTATTAAATGATAAGAGATACACGAATATGATCACGAATAGGAGGCATTTCAGAAAATTAGCTGCTCTGAAAAAAAGCGAATCTTTGCTACGAACAAAAACCTTATTAGCGCATATTGATAGTTATTTGGAATTAGCAGAAGATTAAAATCAAACCCCAACAACCGCCGACTGCTGGTGCGAGCATCAAGCTCATGTCTTGTCCCAACCATCCTTCCCTGTCCAGGCTCCCAATATGGAACGAGAATTAAATTTGAAGTAGAAGGTTAGAGGTACAAAGTCAAAGCTACTTCGTGTTTTCGACCTGTAACTTCGCATTTCAAATTTCGTATTTCGTTATTCCCCCAACTAGCGCGAGATTCAAGCTCATGTCTTACCCCAACCA
>Ga0316190_10001534_pt1 | contig 16729 bp, 23 predicted proteins | sample Eddworburrow2_MG_FD_204929 | JGI IMG/M metagenome (GOLD analysis project Ga0316190, IMG submission 204929) | Coastal sediment microbial communities from Maine, United States - Eddy worm burrow 2 | ecosystem: Environmental > Aquatic > Marine > Coastal > Sediment | place: USA: Maine | collected... | reverse complement strand
GAGGCCGCCGGAAAGAATCTATCGAGGGGTAAGCTTGCCCCTGCAGGTCAATACGGGAATAAGGACTGGGATAATAAGCCTCCGCACCCTAGAGTATTCGCACAAATCAAGAGGGTTGGCGTAAAGCAGGCGATATTCGGTGCGAATCATTTCGGGTTTATGGAGCCATCTTCCTGTTGGCTTGTCTGGGATAAGATGAATGGTGATAACGACTTCGCCGATTGTGAGCTTGCATATACTAATCTCACTGGGGCTGTCAGGCAATTAAGATACCGATGGAACGGTATGCTCCAGCACGACATGAAGAATAAGGAAATCAGAGAACACCCAACCCAAAAGCCACTAAAGGTAATGGAATGGGTGATTGACCAGTGCGACCTAAAGCCTGACTCCCTCATCGTTGACCCGTTCATGGGATCAGGAACGACAGGGTGCGCGGCTTGGAACTTAGGCCATCGGTTCATAGGTGTAGAAAAGGAACCGGATTATTTCGATATAGCTTGCCGAAGGATCGAACAGGCGCAACGCCAAGGACTGTTGTTTTAGTAATTGATTGGGTATAGGGATTTTGGTAGTCTTTAGGGGCAGTTGGTGTTGGCGGGGTTGGCCTCCGGGGTTTTACCTCCCTCCCCCCGGTGGCCTTCCCTTGAACTTTTTCTGGAGAAAACTTAAATGGATGACCTTCTTTTACTCGCCTTCGACTGGATCATGAAACATTCTTGGGCGCAATACGTTGTTGCGGTATTTGGTGTCCTAAAGATCGGGACTACTTTTATGCCTTCCACCTGGCAAGGTAAAGCCTGGTATAACTACATGATGAAAGCGATCAACGCCTTCACTTTGAATGTAGGTAAAGCCAAGAACGCCGATGACAAGCCGCTTGCTGTAGCGAACGCGAAATAGTCATGGGCTGGGCATCTTTAATAACAGTGATACTCAAGATCGTAACACATTTTCTTGAGAATAAAACCCCTGAGTCGAAAAAAAATTATGTCAAAAATCTGGAAGAAATGTCAGCCGGTCTTGCTCATAATGATGTTGATAGCATTAACGATCTCTTCGATAAACTGCGGGAGTCGGCAAGGGAAGGTGATTCGGTCGGACTTAGCCCTGACGAAATTACCCTCCGGAAACTACGAAGCGACTCCAGCCTGGATTGATGAATTTTTTAAGGTGAATCAATCGCTTCTTAAACAGCTTAAGGAGTGCAGGAAGAAATGATAAATTTTATTCTACATTATGCCCCGTTGTGGCTTTTCAAGGTGATTATTGAGAGGGCCGCAGAGTATATTCTTGCCGAGAAAATGGCCGCAGATTTTCTTTATAAATTTGAACCGAAGGCTATCAGTGGGCGACTTAACAGATAATTTTTCACGCCACGAGTTCTACTGTCCCTGCATCGCCTGTATTCAAGGTGGCCGACCGGTACCGATATCTGACGAACTTGTCAGCAAGCTCCAGATGGTTAGCGGTTTGAGTGGCGTAAGGATGAAGGTCAATAGCGGTGTCCGATGCGAAGCGCACAACAAAGCTATTGGTGGAAGTCCTACCAGTTCCCACCTTTTAGGGTTGGCCGCTGATATCCGATTCAATGATACCAACGAAGCGTTTAAGCTATTAAAGGCCGGGTTTCAGGTTGGATTCAGGCGTATGGGGAAATATAAAACTTTCATTCATTTTGATGTAGATGAAGATAAGACGCAGGATCGACTGTGGTGAAAAAACGCTCTGTTGAGAAAATATCCACAGCGGTAGCCATCGCCTGCCTTGTCGGGCTTATCGGTTGGGCCGCTCAAGGTCTGATCGAGATAGAGAAAATCCAGCCAACAATAGAGTCCCTCCAGGAGGAATCCGATGATAACCGCGATTCCATCAACGAATTAATCCGGCTCCACCTTAAAAAATAATCCAGACCCGCGAACCATAAAAAGATTGCATTTCCTATTGATTCTTTGGTACTTTTGACTGAAAGGGAGGGCTTTTAGCCCGTGGGACTCATACCATGATCCAGCTAATGCCATTACATTGGGGCCAGTCGAAGCAGTTAGTCCGTGTTTCTCCCAGTACCCGAAGACCCTGCAAGCCCTCAAATCGCCGCTCAAACGTAAATAAACTTAGAAAACCAAAATAAAGGGAAAGCTATGGCTACCAAGCAAAAGACTGGTAATAACAACCCACAGCAGCGGATAGCGCCTTCAGGGGATATCGTAATGATCACGCCTGCCGATGGGACTGCGCTGAAATTTTTCACTAAAGGTATTATCATGTCCACCGGCAACGATGGTACGCTTGCGGCTGTCAATTCAAACGGTGAGGACATCACTATTCCGACTGGAACCTTGATCACCGGCGTGGTCTATCCTTTTCAGTTGAAGGAAATCAAGAACACCGGGACCACAGCCACGGCTGTGGTGTGCCTTTTCTAAAAACTCAGGGTGATATGACTCAATCAATTTCAATAGGAATAGGTTTGCCTTTTGGTGGATATGCGCCATCGACTCCTGCAAACAACAGTATGCTATCCCTACCTGGTGAAACTGGAGATTATGCCTCTATTCCAAATAACGCGGCCTTTACAGGGTTGACTGATATGGTTATAGCTGTACGAGTCGCACTAACTGATTGGACTCCTACGGCTTCTCAGATTCTATGCGCTAATTACTTAACCTCTTCTCAGGGGTTTCGCCTCTATGTTCACTCTGCTGGAACTATTCGGCTTGAGAGGTCAGTCAGTGGATTTGGTGTATTAGATACTATTGCCTCTACTGTCGCGCCTTCAGTCTCCGATGGGGACTTCATTTGGGTGAAGGTTAAGCATGACGGGAATAATGGTGCGGCTGGTAGTGATATTTCTTTTTGGACCTCTACGGTAGAGAATCCGGCTGACGGTGACGGGGATTACACTCAGTTAGGGACAACCGTTACAGATGGCAATACTTGCACGTTTTTTAATAGCACAGGAGGGTTAGAGTGGGGGGCATCTAACGCTGGGGCCTCTTTTCCGTCAACCGGGAATTGGGTTCGAGGGAAGCTATGGAGTAGCCTGACTGAATCCCCCGCGAATCTACAAGTAGACGCAAACTTTAATACCCAAGATATCGGGGCGACCTCATTCACTGAGGATAGTTCTAACGGGTTCACCGTGACGGTAAACCAAAGCGGTTCACCTCAAGCAGAGATTATAGCTTTTGCTGAACTTGCTACCCCATTCCTATTTCTAGGGGCCGCCGCCTATGAGTTTATAGGCTCCGTTGCCTTTGATTTTCTTTAAAGGAAATATATGGCTGGATTAATAACGCAGTTTGCATCGCAGATGACCCACAGGGATATACTGGGATATTCACAGTATTACACCAATGGGACATTGGATGGACGGATAACGACACAGTCGGCTCCCCATGCGTTTGTTTACAACATCATGTTCTATGGGGCCGTGGGTGATAATTCAACCGACAATACAACGGCTATAGCGGATGCGATAGCGGATATTGTGACTGCTGGTGGAGGTACGCTTTATGTTCCCGAAGGAATATTCCTAACGAATCAAATAAGCCTTGCTGGTGCAAGCAATATCAATATCGTTGGTGGTGGTTCTAGCTCTGTATTAAAACTGAACGCATCGCAAGCAAGTTATCTGCTGATCAGTGGGAACGCCGAAAACGTAAGGATGCACAATTTAGTATTCGATGGAAATGAAACCAACCAAACTGGCGGGTTTGGTATTTTCCAGTTAACAGCAAGCGTAGGCCCTCAGCATGGATTTGAGGTCGATCATTGCATTATACAAAACTCCTACCACAATGGGATTCGGGCGGTATCTGGAAATGATAACACAGGTGTGCGACTAACGAATAGCCTTTGGAAGAACTGTGGGCGGGCCGCTGGCCATGCCATCAACCTAGAACAATCGTGTCCGGGTGCAATAATCGCGAATAATGAGATTGATACTGTAACGAATAGCGGTGGGAACGGAATTTTCCTTGCTAATGATTCTGATTATTCAAGGATCACGGGTAACTATATCCATGATATCGGGGATATGGGAATCGAAGTCTGGTCAAATACAACCGTAGGACATGTTGTTGTCTCTAATAATACAATAGAGAATACCGGGGTGACCGGGCAGGGTTACGGAATAAGCATTGATGATACTCCGCACTGTGCATGTAATGGCAACACGCTTCGTCAGGTGACGGGAATTGGAATTGAGATTGTTGGTTCGGACTATGGAGCTTACACAGGGAACACTATTGAGGATGTTGGGTCAATAATGTTCACCGGCATCATTTTTAATAAGTCTGAATATAATACGGTGACGGGCAATGTCATAAGGGGAGCCGATGGGGATAGTATAAGGCTCTATGCTGATACGGCTGGGGTTGGTGGAAATAGCAATTTCAATATAGTCTCAGGGAATACGATAATATCCCACGCCAGCGCGACTGGGGTTACGGGGATAGCTACTCAGAATAATTCTGCTACCACCTCAATCAGTCATAATATTTTTGAGAATAATATTATTATTGGGAATCTGGCTACATCTTCAAAAGGGATCGAGTTTACTGATTCCGGTTCTCCTGGTGGGCATGCAGGGAATATTGTCAGAAACAACATTATAAGGAATTGGGTGACTGGGGTTGAATTTCAATCCAACATAGATGCGGGGAATCAGTGTGTGGATAATACCTATACTCTTAACACCACAGACGAAAGCATAAGCCAAGCGGGGACGGTTTATCACTCATCGGGAACAGGTGCGCCGACTGTAGCGGTTGCTGATGGGAGTACTTTTCATAGGACTGATGGTGGCGCAAGCCAAGGCCTTTACGTGAGAACCAACGGCGCTTGGGAAGCTAAGTAATTTATAAAACAAACAAAGAGGTAAATTATAGTGTCCGGAATTGATATCATACAGAGCGGCGAGTCATACGATTTCATCACCGAACTCAACGATGAAGGAAGCGTAAGCGGGTGGGTATGCACAATCTACCTGAAGAAAGTTCCTTCGGACTCAAGCACCGCTTATCTCACTCCGCGTGTGATCACCGCATCCGGAAACACTTGGCCGGGGTTTCTGACTCAGGCAGAAACAGCGGCACTCGGAACAGGATTGTATTACCTGATCTTCAACAAAGTGAACAGCAGCACCGATGAAGAAGAAACAACGATGCAGCGCGTTCGTGTTACTCAGAATTGGGTGTAAAATGATGGGGAGAGAAACGGATATCAGTGGATCACCCGCACTTGTTCAGCCTGTATGTCTGGATCGTGGGATATTTTTTATACCGAGCTTGTTTTAAGAAACTCTGAAAAGACTGAAAAACCTTTTTTGTCGTAGTGGCTTGAACTGCATTTTACAAATATGCGTAAATCTGTCAAGGTAAATCAACAACAAATCAACCAAGCCCTTAATTATTAAATGGTTTGCAGATTTAGCCTTAAATGGCGTTAGGAAGCAAATAAAATGGCTGGTGGTAGACCCTCAAAATATACGGAAGAAACGATTCCAAAGACTCTTGAGTATATGAAGAAGTGGGAGAGCCTTGGCCATAAGATTCCTTCGATCGCTGGCTTGGCTGTTCATCTGAAAGTTAGAAGGGACACGATTCATGAGTGGAGAAAAGAGGAAGGGAAGGAAGAGTTTTCCGACATTATCGAGAATTTATTGGCTCTGCAAGAGCTAACCCTTTCTGGAAATGGGCTTTCCGGCGATTTCAATGCAACCATCTCCAAGCTGATTCTGACCAAACATGGATACAGCGACAAGGTTGATCAGGAAATAGGTGGCCCTGGTGGTGGTGCGGTGCCGGTTCAATACATTATCAATCCAGTCCGGCCAGCAGGTGAAGAGCCAGCGAAGGATGACCAGAAAGAATGACAGTCCAAACGATACCGATCGATATTCCTGAAAAGCTGCTGCCGGTCTTGACTTCGACAGCTAGGTATATCGTTGTGATTGGTGGGCGTGGGTCGGCCAAGTCTGAGAGCGTTTCCCGTATTGTGATAATGAAATGCCAACAGGAAGGCTCGGATCTCCTTTGTGGCCGTGAGTACCAGAACAGCATCGATGAATCAGTCCACAAATTGAACTGCGAGATCATTGAAAAGCTGGAGATGCCCGGTTCATACGTTACTGAAAAGAAGATTGATTTCGCTTCAGGCGGCCACGTTCGATACAAAGGTTTCGCCCGGAACTCTGCTGCTGTTAAATCAGCGCAAAGTTTCAAGCGGTCTTGGGTGGAAGAGGCGCAGGATACCTCAGCCGACACGCTGAAGGATTTGCTGCCAACTATCCGGGCCTTTGGGTCACAACTGCTTTTCACAGCCAATCCACAGGCTTCGAATGATCCATTTAGCCTGCGGTTTATCATCCCGTTCAAGGCTCACCTGGACCGGCACGGCATTTATGAGGATGATCTGCATCTGATTATCGTGATGAACTGGCGGGATAACCCGTGGTTCCCTCCGAGTCTTGAAGCGGAACGCCAGTGGGATCTGAAGAATAAGAGTCGGGCAGAGTATGACCATATTTGGGAGGGTGCTTTCAATGACACCGTGGAAAACTCTATCATCCCAGCTGAATGGTTCGACGCTGCGGTTGATGCGCATCTCAAATTAGGATGGAAGCCGAGGGGTGCGAAGTCCGTTATTTTTGATCCATCTGATTCGGGTGATGCCAAGGGGCTGGTGGCCAAGCATGGCAATGTCATCCTGGAGGCCGAAGAAAAGACTGATGGTGATGTGAACGATGCCTGCGATTGGGCAACGGACAAGGCCATTGAGATCGGCGCCGATTATTTTGTTTGGGATGGTGATGGATTGGGTGTGAGTCTCAGGCGGCAGGTAAAGGAATCGTTTGAAGGTACGAAGATCGACTGGATAATGTTCAAGGGTAGTGAGGGGCCGGAGCGTCCGGAAGAAATCTACCAGCCTGACGCTACTGTCGATCGAAGGCAGGCGCGGAAGAACAAAGACACTTTCCTGAACCGCAGGGCGCAGAAGTATTGGAGTTTGCGGGATCGGTTCCAAGCTGTTTATAGGGCCGTGGAAAAGGGTGAGTATGTTGACCCGAACGAGCAGATCAGTATTTCCAGTGGAATCAAGTGCTTGCGTCAATTGCGCTCTGAGGTGTGCCGTATCCCCAAGAAGTCCAATGGCCGGGGGCTGATCCAGATCATGCGTAAGGATGAAATGAAGAATCAATTAAAGATAGCCAGCCCGAACCTCGCGGATTCAGTAATGATGGGGGAGACAGATCCACCGGTGATACAGCAGAAACAGCAGGAAGATGCCCTGTATATCCCTAATATGAATAGGTTATAGCGATATGAATTTTGAAGGGTACAAACGCAAGGAAGTGATTGGCAACGCCACCTTGTATCAAGGCGATTGTCTTGGCATATTGAGTGGTTTCGGGACCAAGGAAGTTGACGCGGTGGTCACTGATCCGCCTTATGGGATTGGGGAGGACGGTGGCGACAAGAAAAGACGGAGAGGATACAGGTTAAAGGTTGCTCATGTTAAAAAAGAATGGGACAGCAAGCCACCTGACGCAAGGATTTTTATCCAGTTGTTTAGATCGTCAAAAAAGCAGGCTATTTTTGGTGGGAACTATTTTACAAGATGCCTGCCTGAGTCAATGGGGTGGATTTATTGGGATAAGAGGTTAGGTGGTGACTTTTCAGATGGGGAGTTGATATTTACGTCTGAAAAAAAAAGCATTGAGGTCGTTTAGTATATCTTCTTTTTACGGGCTATCCGGCGGTCACGATAGACAGCATCCAACCCAGAAGCCTGTTTCTATTATGGAATATACTATTAATTACTTGTCACTCAAGCCTGATTCCATCATTGTAGACCCCTTCATGGGGTCAGGGACTACAGGATGCGCCGCTTGGAATCTAGGCCACAGATTCATTGGCGTTGAGAAAGAACCCGATTATTTTGATATAGCGTGTCGCCGTATTGAGCAGGCACAACGACAAATGCGACTATTTGAGGCCGTATAAATGGAACAAGACTTCGAAACGCCTGATTTCAAAGCCACCGGAGATAAAGCAATAGATCTCCAGGCGAAGTTGGATAACTTCAAGATGGATATCACCAACGATGCCGATGGCCAATCTGATCAGCGCGACAAAGCCAACGCGGATATGCGGTTCATCTACGCCACCGGTGGGATGTGGGAGGATTTCCTGGGTAATGAGTTCGACAACCGCACGAAGCTGGAGTTTGATCAGGTATCTGATTTTGTGAACCGCTTCCTGGGTGAATGGAACCAGAACCGGGTGGGCGTTGAGTACCAGCCGGAAGATGCTAAGACCTCTGATGAAGATGCGGAGCTCCTGAACGGAATTTACCGCGCAGATTTCAGGGACGAATCCGGCAAGCTGGCTGTGGATAACGCTGTGGATGAAGCGGTTACTTGTGGGTACGGTGCTTTTAAGCTGGCCACGAAGTTCATCGATGAAGAGAATCCGGAGAACGAGCATCAACGCGTGGAATTCAGACCGATCTACAACGCTTATAATTCAGTGTATTGGGCCCGAGCGGCCAAGCGGATTGACAAGCGTGATGCGCGGCATTGCACGGTGCTGGAAACCTTCACCCTGGAGAGCTTCAGAGAAGTTTACGGCGAAAATGAAGACGCTGTTTCGGCCTACACTCCGCATACCCGAAGCTTCAATGATTTCAGCGCCCGCAAGACCGATATCATTTACATCGCTACCCGATATGAAGTGGTGAAAAAGAAGGTAAAGTTCCATATCTACAGTAATATCAACACGAATGAGGTGGAATCTTACAGCGAAGAGGACCACAAGGATCTGGAGCAAGAATTAAAGGCCGATAAGTTTCGGAAGAAAATCCGTGAACGCATGATGATCCAGCAGAGCATTGAAAAGAGCGTGTTCAGCGGTGCCAAGTTTTTGCAGGAGCCGAAGAAGATTGCTGGTAAATATATTCCGATTGTTCCGATCTATGCTTACCACTCTTATGTGGATGGCGCGGAGCATTATCATGGGCTGGTCCGAAAGCTGATGGACCCGCAACGGCTGTTGAATATGCAAATGAGCCAGCTTGCTGAGAACTCTGCCTCCTCCGGGCAGGAAGTCCCTATCTTTGACCCGGACCAGATGCCGAAGAATATTGCCGCATTGTGGGCCGACAGGAACAATAAGCCTTATATGCTTGCCAAGTCGCTAACTGATGCAGATGGTAATATCGTCCACTCAGGGCCAATAGGGACGCTTACACCTCCACAATTGGACGGATCGACAGCGGCATTGATCCAGATTGTCCCGCAGTTGATTCAGCAAGCGACCGGCGGCGCACCTCAAGACACGATTGATCCGGATGCTTCCGGCAAGGCGATCATGGCTTTGCAGAAGCGCGAGAACCTGAAAACGCAGGTAATCATGGACAATATCGCCAACTCGATTGAATGGAGTGGCGAGATATACCAGGCGATTGCAGGCGTTATCTATAATTCCACCCGAATGATGCGAGTGATTGGAGTTGATGGCACCCAAAGTCAGACCAAGCTGTTCAAGGAAATGCTGGACAAGGAGAGCGGTCGGATTATCCAGGGCAATACCCTCCGGGGCAGAAAATTCAGGGCATACGCCTCCACCGGCCCGCAATACGATTCATTGAGGGAACAGACGGTTGAGGATATGAAGGGCATGATGGAATTGATTGCCAACACCGGCCAGGCTGGAGCCAAGTATCTTCCTGTTATGATATCGCTGATGCTGGAGAACATGGAAGGCGTGGGCTTGAAACCGATCAAGGATATGGTCCGGAGGGATATGATTGCCCAAGGTATCAAAAACCCTGAGACTGATGAAGAGAAGAAAATGATGGTTCAGCTTCAGGAGCAGGCACAGCAACCAGACCCACAACAACAGCTTATCGAGGCGGCAGCGAAGCAAGCGGAATCCGAGGCGGTCAAGTTCCAGTCAGAAGCGCGGAACCTGGACAGCAAATCGGTTGATAACATTGCCAGCGCCCGGAAGAAAGCCGCTGAAACTCGGAAGATTCTATCCGAGGTGGGTGTTGCGAAAGATAAGGCGCTGACTGATTTAATCAAACTGCCTCTTGAACGAGCAGAAGATCTGCCTTTTGGGTGATTATCACAGTATTCCACAGAATGGTGTCACGTGGGACAATTTGGGGGGAGCTAATAAAGCGAGGGGGTAAAGAAGGTTCGGAATGTGGCGTTGGATGGTGTTGATTGCGTTGGGGTTTGGGGTTATTATTTCAATAAGTTTTGGTGAGTACGCTGAAACAGGCAAGGAAGTTCGGCTGGAACTGGTTGAACCGCAATATGAGTGGGTTCGCCCTTCTGCTGATGGAACGGAATTATGCTTGGGAGGATCGGATTACATTAAACATCAAATGTATATGGAAGGGCTGAAGCACGAGGCACGGCCTTACAGATAGTTTTTTAACCTGTAGCAAAGGAGCAAGGGAAAGATGGCATTTACAAACGGAAATTTTAAAGAAGCAGGCGGCCCGGGTAATGAAGTATCGGGTGGCCAAGTTTATTCTTACCATTCAAGCACGGATACCTTGGCCACGATCATGGCCTCCGGTTATTTCGACAGCATCCATGCCACCCTGAATGATCGGGACGTTGTGGTGATTACTGGCTCCGATGGTTTGATAATGGCTGAGATCACAAACACAGCCGGAGTGATCACCACCACCGGCGCAGGCGGAACGGGTACGGTTGACAGCGTTTCGGGTGCTGGTGCGGCCAGCCTCTTAACGGCATTAACCCTGCATACCACTTCTGGCGGCGCTGATGTTCTTACCTTGGCAGACGGTTTGTATGTAGGCCAACGGAAATCAGTGGCCATGCTGGTGGATAGCACTTCATCGGTTGTTACACCGGCCACCACCTTGGGAGCTTGGTCAACCATTACCCTGCTTGTCGTTGGTGATTCGTGTGACCTGATGTGGACTGGCTCCGGCTGGATCATAATGGGCGTTGGGCCTGGCGCAAATACCGCTGGCAATCCGGTTGTCGCGTAAATGGCAGCCGAGACACAAGAACGGGAAGCTGCGGGGAAGGTATTTCCCCGTGGCACCCGGCGGCATCTTCACACGCTTTTTGAATCGAAGAACAAGCCCCGGATTCGAAGAGGCATTGCCGCGATTATGAACAGTGGGTTCAGCCACGATGATATCAAGCGCGAGTATGAGGCGTGGCGAAATGAGAAGATGAAGAAATGATCTGCGATATCTGCGAGACAAGAATCCAGAAAGGTGAGTCGATCTATTGGATTATTGCGGATAAACGGGAAGAAGAGAATAAACCGATCCATTCTGATTGTATGATCAGGTGGTGCGAGTCGGTGGGGGAACACGATAAAGCGGCAGAGATACAGGCGCTTGATGAAAACTTTTATAAGCCGAATACTTTACCGGAAGGATAAACCGGGGCCAATTTTGGCCATACTCTAAACCATTGAGAGGATAAATCATGGATGTAGCAGAAGCGAAAAAGTTAGCCGAAGGATCCGAACAGAAGGCTGAACCCAAAAGCCCTGAAGAGCTGAAGAAGGATGCTGATGCGACCGAACTCCTGAAAGAGTTGGAAGCAGAAGAATCCGGACCCGGTGAAGAGGGAGCCAAAGGTGCCGCTGGTGATGCAAAGCCAGCAGGCGAGAAGCCTGACGAAGAGGAGGCTGGTGCTGATGAATCGGGAACGCAACCCGGTAACGAGGCGGTGAAAAGCAAACGAGGTTTTGGTCGTAGGGTTTCCAAGCTGGTAAAGCAACGGGATTCCGCAATATCTGAAAAGGATGTAGCAATCCAGGAAGCAGCAGAGAAGGAAAAGCTTCTGAGGATGCGGATATCTCAGCTTGAGAAGGCGAAGGAGGCTGAAGTAGTTGAGCCCGATCCCGACGAGTTTGATGGTGGTGAGCTGGATCCTGATTTTGTAAAAGCAAAGAAGGATTATGATATCCACCAGTTCAGGCAAATCGCACGGGAAGAAGCTGCTAATGCGGCAAAGACCGGCAGCGAAACAGCGACCCAACAGCAGAAAGCCAGTGAGCTGAAGCGAAAGCAAGAGGAGCATTGGGCGCAAGCTGATGAATTGGGCGGTGATGATTATCAAATAGCTGAAGATAAAGCTGTGGAGGTTCTTGGGGCAGATATGGTGAATAACATCATTGACTTCTTCCCTGGAGAATCGGCGCAGGCTATCTTCTACCTTGGGCTTGATAAGAACGCTGTAGAAGCTGAAGAACTTGCTGAAATGTTTGCTTCCGGGCCGAAAGGCGTGGTTAAAGGCACCGCTGGTGTGGGAAGGATCCTTGAGAGGCTCAAGGGCAATCCTATTAAACCTAAATCAGCCCCCGATCCGGATGAAGAAACGGAAGGATCAGCCCCAAGCCCCACGGAAGCCTTGCAGAACAAGCTGGATAAACTCCGGGATGATGCTGCAAAGACTGGCCGAAGTGATGGTATGAAGCGGATTCTTGCGTTTAAGCGTAAAGCGAAGGAAAGGGGTATAACCCTTACTTAGCAGGTGATTTAAAATGGCAAACGCATTTTCAAAAGAAGAAATTGTTTTCTTCGAACAGGTGTTGGAGGGTTTCGACCCTAACAACATTACAGCCCGGCAGGTGCAGAAGTATCAGCCACCTTCCACGGTCTATGAACGGTCTGCTTTGACTGTTCATCGGCCTATTCCATACGTTTCGATCACGAATGAAGGTTTGACGTTGGTATCAGCAGATTTCGCTGATATGACTCAGCTTTCAGTTCCGAGTACGTTGAACGCAAACGCTTCAGCGCCTTCGGATTTCAAGAACGTACCTTTCACCATGAACGCAGTTGAGTTGAATGACTCTCAACAGCGCGACAGAAAAGCAAAGTCGGCTGTTCAGGCGTTATCCGCGAAACTGGATAACATGGTGGCTACGAAAGTAGCGCAGGAAGGAACGTTATTTATCAAGAACGCAGGCGCGATCGACACCTATGGTGAAGTCGCTGCTGCTGAATTGGCTATGACCATTCGGGATATACCGATCATGGATGAGCGAACGTTGATTATGAACGCAGCCGATTACAATACTGTGGCTGGCGCCTTGGCTTCTACTGACAAGGTTCAGACCGGTGTTGGCGCGGATGCTTTCCAGCGTTCACGAATCCCGATGGTTGCAACCTTCGATTCATTTAAAGCCAATTTCATGCCCACCATTACATTGGGCGGGGATGGAACCGGCTACACGGTGAACGGAGCTCAATCTCATGTTCCAGCGGCTACTGATGCGAACGGCAACAACGTAGACAATCGATCTATGGCGTTGACTGTTCAAACTGGTACGCTTGCCAAAGTGGGTGATGCGTTTACTATCGCTGGGGTAAATGCCCTGTCGATGATTCACAAAAACGATACTGGAAGCCTTCAGACCTTCCGAATTATAGCAATCAATTCGGCGACTGAATGGCAGATTTCTCCGGCTATCGTTACCAACGCAGGTTCACCAACTCAGGCAGAAGCGGAATACGCTAACTGCTCGATTGCGGCACCGAACGGTGCGGCCATCGTGTTCCTGAACACTGTCACGGCACCTTCGAATATTTTCTTCCAGAATAAAGCGGTTGAAATTGTTCATGGTTCTTTGGCAACGATGGACTTGGATGGTGCTGGTGTTTCTACCATGCGGGAAACCACTGATTCAGGTATCGAAATCCTTTTTGCGAAGGGTGCTGATATCAAGGATCTTGGTACGGAATACAGGCTGACCATGTGGGCGGCTGCTAATATTCTGAACCCGGAAATGTGTGGGAATATTCTGGCCAACCAGACTTAAGGTCTGCTTGATATTTTTGGGTGGTGGTCCTTCGGGGCCACCTACCTTTAACCTTTAAAGAGGCAACCGAATGAGCCAGAAAAAAGTTTATGTTTTTAGTCCGGATGGGGAATCAGAGGGCTGGTATATGCAGAACGAGGTTCCTGCGGGATGGTTGAACAGCCCACCTGAAGGTGAACAAACAGAACCAGAAGTTCCGGAGCATACCGGTGGTCTGACGGATGTGAATGATTCAGGCGAAGAAACGCTTGAGGATCTTCAGAAGCAGTTGGATGAACTGGAAGCATCAGAATAATCGTTTTCTGATATATAAATATATTTAAACTATAGGGGCTGTATATGAGTACCGGAACAGCGATCATTGAAGATGCTTTGAAGGAAATCAGGGTTATTTCTGTTGCCGTTCCTTCTTCACCGGAGCAGATCACCGACGGAATGGTAAAGCTGAATTCCATGATGCAGATATGGCTGGATGATGATATCGAGATCGGGTTCACGCCTTTGGTGGTTCCTGGTGACGAGCTGAACGAAGTGGAAAGCGTTCGCAATGGGATTGTTACGAATCTTGCGTTGAGTCTGGCCTCTACTTATCGTGCGGAAATCACCCAAAGCCTACAGAATGAAGCGCGAAAATCTCTTGACCGGATCAAAAACCGTTATCAGACTATTTGCGTACCAGACAAGGTTGTATCTAGTACGCTTCCGCTTGGAGCAGGTAACAGCAAGGGGCAGGATGCGCGTACTTTCTTCCCGAAAGGCGGCACTTTAGATGGCTAAGATACCGTTTCCGCTTGGTCTGGAAGGTGAAGAAGATCTTCCACGAACCAACAGGACGCTGAAAAATTGCTTTAATAACGGCAAGGGAATGATTATTTCCCGGCCTGGCATTGAGCAAATCATAGCCAGCACGCCAGGCGGTGCCCGTGGTTCTTTTGTCTGGAATGGATCTCTTTACAATGTAAGCGGATCTAGTCTTATCAAATACACGGACCTGACCACCGGAGCCTTCAGCACCATCGGGACAATTGCCGGGTCCGATTCGATTGAATGGGCCGTGGGATTCAATACCGCTGTTATCGTGGTAAAGACCGGCGCAATTTACACGGTGGATAAATCTGATGTTCTGGTGGATATCTCAAGCAACGCCAATTTCGTTGCGTGCGTTGATGTAGCGCATATGGATGGCCGTTTTGTCTACATCCCCGCCAGTGGTGATCCTGCATTTTATTCTGACGTAGGGGCCGCTGGAACTGTCCAAGCCTCTTCATTTTTTGACGCTGAAGAACTGCCGGACAAAAACACGGCTGTTTTTAACTGGAAGAATACCCTTGGTATCATGGGTGAAGATTCGATTGAGTTCTTCCGGAGCAATCAATCCACGGTAGTCGGCGCCCCTGACTTTTTGCGGGTGACCGGTTCACGGATTCAGAACGGTTTCATCGGGGGCCTTCAGGCTTACGCCGATTCGTATCTTTTCATCGGGAACGAAACAGACCAGGGCCCTGGAATCTATTTCCTTCACCCTGGCCGTGCGGAAAAGGTTTCGAACACCAGAATTGAGTTGATCCTTTCCAATTACACGCTGGAGCAGCTTTCCGAGGCAATCCCAGGTCGGTTGAAGTGGCGTGGGTATGATATTGCCACATTTTCACTCAGAAATGATTCGTTTGGGTTCTTTAACGGCCAATGGTTTGAACTGGATACCGTTTTCAGCGCCTTGTCGCGGCCTTGGGGCGCGGGGTACATCACCGAACACCTGGGAACGTATTACACTGCTTTCAATACCTCTTTTGGCAAGTTTTCGAAGGTGAATAACGACTATGGGAACCGGATCACACGAATTATAGACGTAGGGCTTGACCATCCGAACGGTGAGCGACTTTCCTGTAGCAAGGTGGAGCTTGGTATATCTCAGGGATTCAGCGCGTCAGCTGGGTCTGTGGCGCTGTTTATGAGCCGTGATGGAGTGAACTACCCGATCCCTGTTTACCGTAATTTGGGTGATGTTGGTCAATATGCAAAAAAGTTGGTGTGGCAACCTCCGGGAGGGCTTGGTAATTATATCGGCTGGATGGGGATCAGGATTTATACGACAGAAAATATTGTTTTTTCAGGTGATTATTTCGTGGTGGATGTCCAATGAGTGTTGATATTTCAAGCAAGCCAGCGTATGGCACCCCGATTGCGGATAAGGAAGGCCGCGCTTCCTTTGGTATGCAGGCGTTCATGGATGACCTGGAGCAGCTTATCCAGCCATTGAACATCACCGATGAAAATTTCACTTCCACGCTGTTGGCTAAACTGAACGGTATAGCTGATGGGGCGCAGGTAAACAAGCTTGTGCAGGAGGTAAGCACTCAAGATGGGGCGGTCAATACCGGAACGACTGTCATGGTATTTGACGACACCATCCCGCAGAACACTGAGGGTGACGAATACATGACTCTTACGGTTACTCCAGGGAGCCTTTCAAATATCCTTGAAATCGATGTGGTTGTGTATGGTTCAAAGAATAGTTCTGGTGGGAATTTGGCGGCTGCCCTTTTCCGGGATAGCGTTGCCGATGCGCTGGCGGCTGGCGCTGTTCGGATCGACACAAATAATGTACTTGGGTTTATTACATTCCGGCATAGAATGACAGCCCCATCTGTCAGCGCGATCACCTTTAAGGTAAGAGCCGGGGCAAGCGCAAACACGTTTACTTTTAATGGTGTCAGTTCAGCCAGGATATTCGGCGGGGTTATGGCTTCCTCGATCACTATTAAGGAATTCGCGCCATGATCGAGCGCACTCAAGATTATAGGATTCTGAACCGGTTGCTTCCGTGGCAACCTGATATCTCAAATGAGGTGTTTTATCTGCTGGAAGTAGAAAAAGGTGAGCCTGTCGGAGTGTGA
>Ga0316190_10001532_pt1 | contig 16750 bp, 15 predicted proteins | sample Eddworburrow2_MG_FD_204929 | JGI IMG/M metagenome (GOLD analysis project Ga0316190, IMG submission 204929) | Coastal sediment microbial communities from Maine, United States - Eddy worm burrow 2 | ecosystem: Environmental > Aquatic > Marine > Coastal > Sediment | place: USA: Maine | collected... | reverse complement strand
TGGCGGGGTTTTGTCTGTGGAAATAATACGCCGCGCAACCAAGAATGTCCGCCGCAAGCGGCGGCGCGCGCGTCGCGCTCGAAGAGCTTATCGTCGCCAAGAAGCAGAAAATGCTCGGGATGCAGACGATACACCCGAGCCAGAAAGCCCACCAGAGCAACCTTCGGATGTGGATGAGACACACTTCCCCGGAGGGCAATAACGACGCCTCCAATAGCACCAACAGACACTGAGAACCCGTCAGTAACACCACCTGAACCAGTGAGAGGCGCTCCCCAAGTCGAGGCGGCTGAGTTCGCAAGGGCAGCCGCAAATGGCACTCCACCAAATATTGATATTGTTGGGCGTGAAGCGCTTATAGATGACTAAGCTAAATTAGCTATATCTGTATAATCAGTACCACAACTTCACTAAAGAGTGACAAATTTTATCTAATCAATTCAAAACCGCACTATGACCGAAGGGAAGGAATACAGCCACCACAATCGTTGAGCGCTGAACAGCTAAGTGCTTTGCAATGCAACTGTACGGCATTTGCCCCAGATAGAGTAACTCGACTAGCAGAAGTGTTTAAAGTTGGTCCAGAGGAACAGATCGCAGCCGTTACCGCGCTTAGTAACGCCGTTACTAGTCGGGGGTTTCCCGTGGCCGGAGATGAGCAAAATCTATCCGCTGAGAAAGCGGGGCAAGTGGTCAATAATACCGTTCACCGCGCAGTCGCGATGCTCGAGCCAGGAGCCGTGCGCGACTATCTCATGACTCCAACCAGCTCAACGCTTATGTCGGATACGGATCGCTTAGCATTTGAACGTGCTTGTAACACCCTAGATATTGACTCAGCCAAACAAGAGCTCTACGCCCGTATGGTCGGGTATTCACTCCAACAACAAGAGCAGAAAAACCCTGCAACATGCGCATCACTACGAGCCGAGGGCAATAGAGACAAAAATCGTGCGATGATCATGATGGCTCGCGTCATGCAGGTGCTTGATGAGGGTGGAGCAATCGCACCCGAACACTATCAGGAGCTTGCCCAAGCAATGGAAGACTACAAGATGCTAGAATTGCTTCCCCCCGGCGCCGAAATCAAACGAGGAGATGGTACGTTTGGAATCAGCATAGGCGGCCATGAAAAGCCGAATGAAACCGACCCAGAGAAGATACAACGCAGTAATGAAGATGCAATGATCGCTGGCGATGGATATGCCGCCGTGTTTGATGGTATGGGTGGCATGGGTGGCGATGGAGCGGGGCGCCAGGCAAGTCAGATGCTTGCACAGGTATATGGCCAAGGGTTTGCCCAGCTGCGCGAGCGAGGTGGCACTCTTACTAACACACAAGTGGGAGCTAAGATGAAAGAGCTGTTTATAAAAGCTCGCAATGAGGCTCGAAGCATGATGGCAGGAGATTCAAATCTTGAAAGAATGAATGCAACGGGTGTCGCTATATTTGAGTACACAAACGAAGAAGGTGAGCAACAAGTAGCGCTCATACACCGAGGAGACAGTCGCTTATACCACGTGGATCCAGATGCTGAGACTCCTGTGACAAAAATCATAAGAGACAGTCAAATAAACAAACCGCGAATTCAAGCCCTATGGGAAAGGCTCACTGATAAAGAAAAGGGTGGTATAGATCACTTTTCACAGATGGAGGAGATCAAAGATAAATTTGCCGTGGACGATGCTGTTGTGAAGCAGATTGATGAAGATCTGGACAATAGAGACGGAGCATATTGGCCAAACACTATTGACGGAGCTGATGACGGCAAGCCTGATCCATACAAGTACTTGTTCAATCTTGTTCGCAGCAAAAACAATGCCACGTACGGATTCTTGGATCATGCCACCGATTCATCACACGACTCTAAGATGCAGCCACACGTGTTTACTGGAAAAGCCGAAACAGAAGGATTTTACGTGCTGACCTCTGACGGCGTACATGACAATCTGACTCAGACCCAGACAATGGAGATCCTGTCTAATCCAAGCCAAACTCCGCAAGAGCGGGTTGTAGAGTTGACTCGCTTCGCCAAAGAACAAGCTCTTAACCTAGAAAATCCGCGCCACAAAGATGATGACATTACCGCAGTACTTCTTGATCTAAGCGCGACCGATGCGCCTGACCAGCAAGATACTGGCGCAGCAGCTGAAAATAACGATGCAGAGAATGAGCTCGCACTACCAAAAAGACCTAAGGTAGGCGGAGACCAAGATAGTGTAGATGGTGCGCTCACTGATTATATCTTAGAAGTCGAGAAATCCCTTGTTGATGCTGGATATGAGGATTTGATTGGATTTACTTGGACTAGTGGTGGAGTCAAATACACCCTCATGGAGCATGGTAAAGGTGTAGACCAACAGAGCCCTGACACATTGAGCGTAAAGATCAGATCTTCAGATGGATCAATCATAGCTCTTCCCGCTGGGCAGCTAAGTGACGAAGTGCTTACGGCGCTTAAATCAGATACCGATGCCTCTTTGGGTTTTGACAGATCTGTTAGACCAGCACCCGCAAGCACCTCTCCCGACTCTGAAGCGAACACACCTCCCGAACCAACAACAACGGGGGGGTGAAACCACGGCGGATGATGATGGTAGCGGCAAAACAGAGGCTCCAGAACCCGTGCGCAAACTGCAATTTGTGCCGGGTGAGCAATTTCAATTGCCAGATGGTAGCACTATCACTGTTACGCGCATATATGACAGCCTAAAGGATCTACGATATGTTGTCAGCGGTGCCGATGGAAATCAGGAAGTTGTTACAAAAAGCCACGTACCATTTGGAGAATTAGCAGCAATGCTTGAAGAAAATGGAGTCGATCCACCCCCAGATCCGCTTGCGCCAGAACCTCCCAAACCAACAGAAGTGGGTGGTGACTCATCAATAGAAGATCGCCCAATTATCACCCGTACTATTCGGCTTGAGAAAGGAAGGATCGCAGAAGTTATGTCTGATGGGCTCGTGAAGGTAAGGGTGCCTCATGTCGAAGCTGGATCGGATGACTCTTTTCAAGCTGGGTAGCGTTCTCCTATCAACTAGATATTTCAATAAATGGTACCCTGAACACGCAATTACTGAAAATGCTAACACAGCAGACTCTGACGCTAATTCACCAGCAACGTAGGCCAATGAGGGTGAAGCCGCTTACTCGAATGCTCCATCTGGCGGGCGGCACTATTTGTTTACAATCTTCACAATCGTATTCCAGTTGCGGGTAGTGACGCGCTTACCCAGATGCTTATCGAGATAACTCATAAAGTCGGTAGATGATGCGGCCGTTGTGTCAAACATGTAAAACATCATATTGTCGCGTGCTCCAACGTGCGTGGCGCTTTTATCAGGGAACGGCGGCAAAGTGGGGGCGGGTGCGTCGAGAAACGTCACAAACCAATGGGTGTGTTTGTTTGGCGTGAGTGCAGCAAATGGACTGTTTGCCATCAGCTCCCGAATATCGGATAGCTTGCGAATCTGCATCGTTACGTCGAACCCAAACTCTTTTTTCATTGCCGCGGCAATCATGTCGTGCAACTGAGGTAGTGATTGCCGCGTAGATGAAAACACCACATTCCCCGAGGCAAGAATGGTGGAAACCTCCTCAAACCCCAAACTCTCAAACAAGGCCCGCAACGCATCCATCTTGATACGCCGAGCACCCAAATTGATGCCGCGAAGCAGAGCCACATATGTTGTCATGAGAAGATTATAATTCATCTCATGAATAAGCTGGACATAAACGACGACTTTAAACGCGCGCTCGATCTCATTGAGGACACTTCTTACAATATATTTGTAACGGGGCGAGCGGGGACAGGCAAATCTACATTGCTAAAATATTTTCGGGATAACACAAAGAAAAACGTGGCAGTGCTTGCGCCAACGGGCGTGGCTGCCGTCAACATTGCCGGACAAACCATCCATTCTTTTTTTGGTTTTCGCCCAGACATCACCGTTGAAAAGGTGAAGAGCAGCTTCAAAAGTGTGCGGCGTGCCAAGCTATACCAAGAGCTTGACACGATCATTATTGATGAAATCTCAATGGTTCGAGCAGACTTGCTGGACTGCATCAACGAGTTTCTCAGCATGCACGGACCGCACAAAAACCGCGCCTTTGGTGGAATACAGATGGTGTTTATTGGCGACCTTTATCAACTGCCGCCCGTTGTGACCCCATCGGAAAAAGAGCTCTTTTCTACGGTCTACGACAGCCCATACTTTTTTAGCGCGCAGGCAATGCGGGAATGTGAGTTTGAAATAGTTGAGCTAAATACTATATATCGACAGCAAGATAATGCATTCATCGAAATACTCAACGCCATTCGCAATAAGAGCATCGATGACAAACTCTTGGCGTCGCTCAACGCGCGGCACACAACAGCCCAAGAGAAGGAAGACGACGACTTTCGCATCTATATCACCACCACAAACGCAAAGGTTGACCGCGTAAACGAACAGAGTTTGGCGACGCTCAACGCTCCACAACGCACCTATGCAGGGCGTGCAAGCGGAAACTTCAAACAGAAAACTACTCCAGCACCCATGTCGCTCAAGATATCCCTTGGGGCACAGGTGATGATGACCAACAACGATCAGCTCGACCGCTGGATCAATGGAACGGTTGGGAAAGTCGTAAATATATCCACTGGAAAAGACAACCAAGACATCCTCCACGTACAACTTGCTAGCGGAAAAGTGGTTGACGTGAGCCCTAATACGTGGGAGATGTATCGGTTTTATTTTGACCCAAAGCGCAAAGTGGTGGATTCCGAAACGGTTGGCTCCTACACCCAATACCCGCTGACGCTTGCTTGGGCCATCACCATACACAAGTCACAAGGCAAGACGTTTGAGCGCGCCACAATTGATCTAGATAAAGGCACGTTTGCACACGGGCAAGCATATGTCGCCCTCAGCAGATGCGTCAGCCTGCAGGGGATGATCCTAAAAACACCAATCCAACACCACCACATACTTGTTGATGAGAGAATCGCCCAATACCTCGCTCGCGCATGACAAAAAGCATCACGCACCTACTCCCATTCATTAATAGGTTGACTTTACTTAAAGTATCCTAGGATATAAACCATGAACCAACCTGACATCAAGTCGATCTGTGAGCAAGCAATTAAGCAAATGCGGCAAGACGAAAAACCCAAATCCAGCTGTGTCATTGATGGGTACTTTGTAAAAAAAACCAGTAAAAATGAACTGGATTGCGCCAAGTTTGCCAGACGTCAAGGTGTGCCTACTCCAGAACCATGCAGGTGTCCTGAGAGCGAGGAAGACGGTACTGTCTATATTTCCTTTGGGCATATTCCCGGGAAGAATTTGGAGGAAATATACAGAAGAGACTTTAATAATGAAAAGCGGCTTAATGACAAGACTCGACTAATGTTCAAAAAAGCAGCAGAGATATTGGCCAACATACACTCAAAAACAAATGAATATAAAGGTTGCTGCGATGAACAATTTAAAATAGAAAGGGAAGAGGAAGAGATGAAAAATAAGCTATGTAAAATAAAGAGTGTGAATTTGCCCAGTAAATATCAAGACCTAGTTGAATGCGCCGAGAAAATGATCCTGGAAATTATTAAAAACATATTTTCAGATGGTGACGTAGTTTTTCACCATGGTGATTACAAGCTGGATAATATCATAGTGAATAGTGATGATGACTTGGTTATCGTTGATTGGGAAGGTGCCGGATGGGGGAGCCGTTGGTATGATATTGCGTATCTATTAGCCGACATCGACACCCATTCATCAACAGAAGCACAGAAAATACTTCGTCACTACATGTCTGAGGCGCACCTAGAAAAAGATGTTGAAGATCGGTTTCGATATGCCCGCATTTACCAAGAGATCATTCGTATTCACTCAAACGTGGATGGGAGAAACGATGAACAATTTAACGTAGGGCTTAAAAATTTAAAAAGACTCGTGAGCGGGATAGGGGATTCGAACCCCTGACCTTCTCTTTGGAAAAGAGACATTCTAACCGCTGAACTAATCCCGCTTCACAACCGATATTATACCAAATATTTACCCATGAGCGAACCCTACAAAGTTAATGATCTATAGTAAATACTTATACACTCCGCGACACAACCGCTACACTTCAATCTTTTTCCTTCTCCAACATTACCAGTAGATATATAAATCACCCGATATACCCCGATTTTGCCTCATACCAACTTCCGAGGTTGGTAGATGGAATTGATGAGAGTGGAAAAATGCAACTACGACTGATAGACTTTCGATGCTGTGAAAAGGGTGGGTGAGTATACATCCGATTCGGTCTTCTTTCATATTTGCAACAAGAGCATCTCTAACTTCAATATTTTTATGCACCCTCCTGATACTGAACGGTTTCTCCATGCGTTGAGCTATTATCGCAACTTATCCACGCCCATGAGCCTTTCAAATGCTCTAAAAAGAAAATGCATTACACATATTCCACCCATGCAGATAGAGGTGGAGCATGATATCCATATTGTAAGTTATTGCATCATGCCCGACCATTATCATGCACTCATCAAGTGCAATGACTCTCACGATGCTTCAAAATATGCACAACTTATCCAAGACAGCTATACACGTTACTTTAATATCTCTCACAATAGAAAAGGACCTCTATGGCAATCAAAATTTCGCAGAAAACACATAGTTTCAAATGCAGCGATTCTACACGTGCAACGATATATCCACCTCAACCCATCAACAGATAAGCTAGTTGAGCGACCAGAACACTGGCCATATTCTTCTTATAGCGACTATATTTTTAATCCCTCTGTACTTAAACAGCACAAGGAAATATCCATTCGTAACCCAGGAGCGCTGAAAAAGTTCACAGAGTCGAACATCCAATATCAACGACGCCTCAAGACGATCAAAAAACTCTTCATTGACAACGAGTAATTACCCCCCCAACTCCTAAACATTTACCATTTGCGCCCATTGAAGCATTATATGAAAATCATTAAATATATCCCAATTTTAGCCTCATACCAACTTCCGAGGTTGGTATGGAGGGAGGTTGGTGCGGATCATTTCTTGCTAGGAGGTTTTTTGTGGTGCCTTATCCTGTGCACCGTATTTGCGCGGCTTACTTTTTGCGCTTTGCTGCCTTTGGGGCAAACCAGCTATAGTAGACGACGGGGATGAGAAAGATCATCATAGTGCCTGAGAACATGAGCCCAGAAATGATCGCGCCCCCCAGCCCTCGCCACAACTCATTGGTCAAAGAGATAGGAATAAGGCCAACGATGGTTGTAAGAGATGACAAGAAAATCGGCTCGATGCGCCCTGCCGCTCCATCAACTATTGCGTCCACCAGCTCCATACCGATGCGCGTATTGGTGTTTATCTTGTCGACAATCACAATCGAGTTATTTACCACAATTCCAAACAATGCCAGCAAGCCAATGAGTGCAGGAAACGAGAGGGGAATGCCCGTTGCGGCAAACACAACAAATACTCCCGTTATGGCAAGAGGGATCACTAGCATCACAATAGCCGCTTTTCGATAGCTGCCCAGCTGGATAACCATCGTACCAAGAATCAGTAGTCCCGCCAGTCCCATCGCTTGAATGATGGAGTTGACCGACTCGTTGTTTTCTTCGTTGACTCCTCCCGTTTGCCAGCTATATCCCGGCGCCAAGTTGAGAGAATCTGCGGTCGCCTCCAACTCACTATTGAGTCCGGCAATTGAATATCCATCTTGCACGCCCGCTGAGACTGTCATCGTGCGCGCGCCATCTTTGCGTGTAATCACCGAAGAGTTGGGAGTCAGCTCAAAATGGCCAAGTGCATGTAATGGGTACGCCGCGTCTTTTGTGCTGATAGTTATCTGACCCAAAGACTCAGCAGAGAGCTCTTGTCCACTTGCGCGAAGTACGATATCGGTATTTTCTCCCTCATCATCAAAGTCAACTTCGTCAAGTTTTTGCCCCGCAACATGTGCGCGCAGCGCAAAGCCCACTTGACTCATACTTATTTCCGCCTGCTCAAGCTCATCAAGATCGGGGATAAATACAAGTTTACTTACGCTCCCGTTCACTGATTTTTGCGTATTAAATATGCCTTCTTGCTCATTCAGATATGAAACTATCTGGTCGGCATATCCCTCCAGTTGGAGCAGATCATCGCCCGCGAGTTGTATCTGCAAATCAGATCCAGCAGGTGGTCCGCCACTGATCTCAACCACACGGATTTCACCCTTATCATATGTCTCAAATTGAGCGCGCAGATTCTGTGCAATATCAATAGACGAAAGCTCGCGATCCTCACGAGGCAACAAAAGTATACTCAAAAGAATATTATGCGGCCCCGGGCTTGAGCTTCCGCCGTTCCCACCACTAAACGAGCTGCCCACGTCTAGTGAGGCAAACGCAAGTCCCGAAGTGTCGCGCACCTGCTCCAAGATTTTGAGCCCCTCCACTTGCGAAACCTCACTGCGCGTGCCTTGCGGCAACTCGATATTTATATAAAAAAGTTCGTTGTCGGACTTGGGGAAAAACTCGTTTACCACAAAGCCAAATGGCAGTAGGGCATATGAGAAAGTAGCAAATACCGCGATATAAAAAATAACCATTCGTCGCTTGGTCTTTGATAGAAGTATGCCCTTCATGAGTCGTCGATAACGCTTGGTAAAGGCGCCAAAATCAACAATTCCATGATCCATAATTGGCGCTATGTGAGACCATGCTCTTTTTACTTGAGCTACAAAATTCATCGTAGATACGCGATCGGCAAGCCGTGCGCGGATTCGATAACTTAGTGCCACCAGCAATACAAAAACCAAAAGTGCTGCAATCAAGTAACCCGACATGCCAATAAATTGTGACAAGCCATAGGCCAAAGCGGCAAACGTAATGAGACCCAACAAGATGCGCACGCGATATGCGAACGATGGCTTTACTACAAGAATCATGAGTGGTAGCGTAATAAACACCGCAACCGATGTCGAAGCAACAAGCGCTGTCGACACAACAAGGGGGATGGATTTTATAAATTCACCAATCGTTCCGCTCGATAGAAGCAGCGGTAAAAATGCCCACACCGTCGTAATGGTCGTAGTCCAAATAGGAACCAAAAAGTCACGCCACGCCAACAAACCTGCCTCGCGCGGTGTAAATCGACCCGTTCGATAATAGACCGTTACCGCGTCAATCATCACGATCGCGTCATCAACAAGCATCCCCAAAGCCAGAAGGAGCGAAAACGTTGAGAGAAAATTCATCGACAACCCAAGCGCATTCATGACAGCGAATGTGATGAGGAACGTGAGTGGGATCGTCAGCGAAGCGATTACCGCCTGGGGCGCGCCAACGAAGATGAGTAGTACCAAAAATACCAGACCAATGGCCGAGGTAAAGTTGGCTGCGAGATTGGAAAATTCTTCCTCATTCTCAGCCTGTGCATCAAAAAAAGTATTGATGGAAAAATTGCCTTTATGTATGGACATCTCTTGCTCTACGATATCTCGCGCCGCGCTCGCTGCCTCATCAATATCCGACCCCAACGTCTTGTAAACATTGAACGTTACGGCGGCAGATGGGGGAGACTTATTTGTTGCGATATATGAGGCGCCGGTTGATGAGGCGGGTGGCGCATAGGTGATTGTTGCAAGCGATCCAAGAGGAATTGTTTCATCCCCAACGCGCACACGCACTTGGCGCAAGTCTTCGATATTGTTTACCTGTGCGTCAAGCGACAACGGAACCAATACATTTCCACTCGTCACTGAACCCGACGGATATGCTTGCAGCGATCTGCTGAGCGCTCCTTGGAGTGACTGCGCGTTTGTGTCGTATGTTACGGCAGCTTGTGGGTCAATAAGTACTTGTATTTCGTCACGGTCAAACCCCGACACCAGTGCACGATCAACGAGTCGATGGTCTTCAAGCTTCTTCGATAATGATTGTCCAAAGTTGCGCAAACTTGCCGCGTCAAGCGAGCTTGTGAGCGCAAACTGCCATATTGGGTCATCCTCAAAATCAAACACCTGCACAACAGGATCTGTAGCGTCGTCCGGCGCGTCGGTTATCGTATCCACCGCAGACTGAACTTCGCGCCGCGCCTCATCAGGATCGGTACCAGAGGAAAACTCTACCGTCAAAAATGCAGCCGATGAGCGCGAAACAGACGTAAGGGTCTCCACGCCATCCACAGATTCCACCTCTTGCTCAAGAGGAATAGCCAGCAGTTTTTCTACGTCTTCTGGAGTAGCTCCTGGCAGGGCTTGGCTCACCTGCACGATAGGGATATTGATCTCTGGATTAACTCTGCGCGGCAACTGGGCAAAGCTCGTGATTCCCGCAGCAAGTATCAAAAAGAGTATTAGTACGATGATGCGAACGTTTGTGAGATAAGACGCAATGGGGGAGGTGAGCAGCCGCGGATCAAAGGTGAGCTGATCTAGGTAGGATGTTATAGATTGTTTTTTTCTTGGCATAGTGAATACGCGGCTTGTGCAAAAAAGGTATTGAGTCCGAGCAAAGCGCTACTTATCCGCTTTCACTGCTTCGCCCGCAATAATGTTGCGCGACAGGATAATTCGATCATTGGACTTGAGCCCGCTCACAACCTCGACATAGCGCCCACTTACTGGTCCCAGCTCTACAGATCGAGCCTGTGCTTTTCCGTCTTTGCTGACAAAAATAAATGATTCGGTTTGCGTTTGGTGAACGGCGTCTACGGGAATAAATGGAGTAGAGGATCCTGCGGTATGTGCTTGTGCAATCGGCAAGTCAATCTGAATACGCTCTCTATGGCTCAGCACATCTTCGTATCCTTGGGGCAACATATATGTAACACTATAGAGCGCTCCATCGGTTGGCTCACTGGAAACGTGCTGCGGGCGCAGATCAACCGCGCCTGTATTAGTGTGCAGAGTGCTTGGGGTGTAGCCTGAAGCCTGACGAGCCATCGACTCAGATATAAGCGCAACAACCTTTAGGGATTGTTTGTCTGCGAGAATTGTCATAAGCACGTCACCCGGCTTGACTGTGTCGTTAAGCTTTACATGCACTCGCTCCACAACGCCGTTGCAGGGAGAAACGGGGTAATGTAACGATTCGGTAATGGTGGCGATTTGTAGTTGCAAAGCGCTAATATCACGATTCAAGTCGAGTGATTTTCTCTGTACGTCTAGTTGTTTGAGCGCTATTTCGCGACTAATATTGGCGCTTTGCGCGGGTTCCTGCTCATCGGATGAGGTGTATTGTACGCTGCGCAAACTTGAGCGCGCTGCGTTTGTGGCTGCCACATACGAGCTCTTACTTTGCTTTGCTGCCAAGATTGCCGCGTCATTCACTCCGCCAGCATTTGCCGCTTCTAAGCTTTTTATGTTTTCATTAATCGTTGATAGTATGTCTTCATTGAGACTGATAAGATCTTCTGTTTCGCCGATGCTTTTTGCACTAATGGATCGCAGTTCATCAGATTGCTCATCGCTTTTTCCAGCAAGCTCTGCCTGTTTTTCGATGACCTCTTTTTGTGTATCGTATGTGTCTTTGTTGAATTGGTGAGATACCGCGGCGCTTTGTCGCTGGAGGCTCGCTGCATTTGCACCCAGATAATTACTTGAGATCGATACCAAAGGTCCGCCACCCCGCCAAACAGTTTCTCCCTCTTCGACAGAAATATCGGTGATGATGCCACCTGTTTGGGCGACAACAGTAACATATCCTGTCTTCTCAACCTGACCCTGCACGCTCACGCGTGGTGCATCTCCAAGATTAAATGTATTTACGTGCTTGGGGAGTGGTGTGCTTTTTTCGGCGACAACCTGCGGACGACGGCTATAGCTACCGCCAACAATAAGCATCAACAATAAAAGTAGTAGTGCCAAAAAGCTGAGAGTGGGGTGGGTGGTTACGATAGAGGAGGTTCGCTTGTGGAGAATATTCTTCTTATTACTCAAAAAAACACGCGTTCGAGCTGTAGCAGAAATATGCTTTGGTGTACGTTTTTTCATCGAGCCGATAGTATATCACAACGGGCCAAAAGCCTCAACTATGCATGAACACTAAGACAGCCTATAAAGCGCAAATATATATCGAAAAAAGGTAGTAAAAATAAAGTGATTATTGCGAAGCGGCGTCGCGATGTAGCTTCTGACTCTGTGTCAGTTCATCGGATGCGTTAACCCCAATACCCACTTCTTCAAACGGGAAGGGAATGGCCTGAACGCGTAAGCTTTGTGAGCAGGCATTCTTCACAAGCTCCGTAAGATAATACTCTCCCGTGACGACAGACTTGGTTAGGTGAGGGAGAGAATCTCGCAGAAATGTATAGTTGAAGCAATAAAATCCTGCGTTAAGTTCTTCTATAAGACGCTGCTTTTCATTTGCATCTTTTTGCTCAACAATGTCTTGCACATGCCCATCTGCACCTCGCTCCACACGCCCCCATGCAAGCTCGTCTGGGTTTTCGTGCATAGCGGTAACAAATGTGACAACAGCCCCTTTGCGCTCGTGTTCAGCGATAAGACCACGTATCCGATCAGGCTTATAAAACATCATGTGGTCGCCATATCCCACAAGCACATATTTGGGTGGAGATTGCACAAGGGCTTCCATCCCAACCTGCGCAGCGTGTCCGGTTCCTAGCTGTTCTTGTTGCGTCACGTATATCGTTTTGGGAAAGTCGGTAAGCGCGTCTTTGACGCTACTTGCATATGCGCCAACAACAACAATAATCCGACTTGCTAGTCCTTGTAAAAGCGACACACCGTAGGAGATGATGGGCTTACCATTGAAGGGGAGTGAAACCTTATTGACCTCGGTTGAGTTGAGACGAGTCCCACGCCCACCAGCCAAAATGATTGCAGCAATCTGATCTTGCATGTTGGATATTGTACACGAACGGCGTGCTAAAAACGCAATAGGAAAAGTGGCTTATTGTGGACAACCAGCAAGCCCAGCCGCGCCTGCCGCTTGCGCTGGTGAATAGTCAGTTAACACATCCCGCGAAGCAGGATCAGCTGAAACACCCACCTGATCAGCATAAACCGCGTCCCCCATCACGCCTCGCGAGGCGAGGCGTCCAAAGGTCTCAGCTGGTTGTTCGGTGTCGGTAAGAACGCCACTGAACCAAGCTCGTCCATCTCCAGCTTCCCCGTACATAAGCGTTAGCCCCGCAGCTTCAAACGCTGCTCTATTTATCTGCTCATAGTCTGTAGCATGCGCGAGCTCGTGTGCGAGTACTACCGCCAACACTCGCGCATCATCATACCTGTCACGCGGCTCAATAATTATTTCTTTTATATCCCCAGTATTGTGCGTTAACGCCATGACGCCTGGATGTTCAATATCTTCAACACGGATGTCATACCCATTATCAATAAACGCCGCAGGGCACCTGTCTCGCAATACCTGCAGCGCGCCTGCAAAAACATCTTCAAAAGTCATGGGGGGGAACGCGCGCTGGATCCCAGTCTGGACACTGCTCAATCGGATTGGGAAGCGTGCCGAGCACAAGCTGTCCTGCAATAGTCTCTTCATAATTTGGATCAATGAGTCCACATGCATAACTATAACGCTCAACCGCACGCTCTGTTCCTGCGCCAAAATACCCATCAACCGCAATTGCCGGATAGCCCGTTGGGGCAAGCGCCACGTTGAGTGCAGTTTGCAAAAGTGACACGCACGGCACCGGATCAACCACTCTATCAACGTCTCCTCGTACCTGATCTTCGCACGTGGCAAGACCACCTTAGGGGGAAGCTGGGGCGGGAGGAGGGTTAGCTGGTGGACCAATAGCGCTGCCACCAACAGCAAAAAATCCATCAATAATAGCCCAGTCCTCGAGCGTCATGTCTGGAGCGTGCTCGCTCACATAAGCCAAAGGTGAGCTTGTCACCCCAACTTCAGATGGTGTTGCAGCAATTGTCGAAATGGGAGGCTCATCAGACAAGCTCATCACCACAGTAGGGATAGTGGATTTGTCAGTAGGGGTGGAGGGTTCGTCTACGCTCGAACATCCAACTAGGGAAGGTGCGGCAAATGCCAAGCCTAGAAGACCGCGACGTAGCTGTTTATATTTATCTGTGGCTGGTGAGGGTGATCTTTGTTCTAGTGGCACTAGGTCAAGATAATGTAATACCTAGCCCGAGTATAACACGCGTATGTGATGCTTCACAACACGTTCATACCCCCAATGTATATACACACTATAGGTGCAATAATACAAACGGATCTTGCAACGTTTGAGTACATATGCGATACTAATCACCATATGTCGCTCGTGCTCAACCTTATCATATCCACCGTCGCCGTTATGATGAGCGCGTATCTTTTGCCGGGGGTGATGGTTTCATCCATTTGGGAAGCCACTATTGTTGCTGTGGTGTTGGCGCTTGTAAACATGACCGTGAAGCCCATTCTGACCATCCTCACACTTCCGCTGTCGGTTCTCACACTAGGACTTTTCTCACTCATCATCAACGGCCTCATGATTATGCTCGTTGACTATGTAGTGCCGGGGTTTGACGTGAATGGGTTCTTCAACGCAGTTATCTTTAGCTTGCTTCTCTCACTTATCTCCACTGTGCTTGGTGCACTCAAATAACGAGCCAAATCATCGTATTTATTTTTTACAAAAAACTAGGTGGCTCTCTTACGACGACGCCAGGGGAAAGTGCCCTCGATCTCCATTGTGAGCTCCACGCTCAGAAACGCACGGATAAGTACAATAATTGTCAATATTCCAACGGTTGTGAAAGATGGCGTAACAGTAATAAACTTTATAATGTCGCCCGCTATGAAAAACTCCAAACCCAACAAGATTGATCGGGCGAGATTTTGCTTGAGGTGACGAAACGCAGGTTCAACCTCATTGTGGTGATGAGTGGTTATGAGGGCATACGCAAGCGATGACACTGCTCCAACCGCAATAATCAGCACTCCACACACCTCAAAAATAGTACCTACAAGAGACACTAGTGTATTTATCATACATTCATTATAGACAGACTCTGTCAACTATATACACTCAACATAAAGAGTATCGTGCGAAATAAGTTCTGTAATTGATATAATGACTCACATGAGCAAGAAAATTCTCGTAACGGGAGCAGGCGGATATATCGGCAGCAATGCAGTTGATCAGTTGCTTGGCGCGGGATACCAAGTGGTGGCGCTTGATAACTTTTCCTATGGATTTCGTCAGCCGCTTGAAATGCTTGCAAAAAAATACGGCGAAGATAACATAAGTATTCACAAAGCAGATTTGGTGGAAGATGGGGGAGCGGAAGTGATGAAGCAACATCCTGACTTGGAGGGCGTGATGCATTTTGCCGCACTACTAAACGTTGGAGAAAGCATGCAAATCCCAGAGTCATACTTCACCAATAACGTCATCGGCACACAGAAATTGCTTCACGCCATGATTGATCGACATATCAAATACTTTGTTTTTTCCTCCAGCTGCACAGTATACGGGAACATTGAAAAGCCACCAGTTGACGAATCTTTTCCGATAAAAGAAACCGCCAGCGCGTATGGGGCTAGCAAACAAATCTGTGAAACGATACTTCAGTGGTATGGACAGCTCGATAAGCTGCGCTATATTTCGCTTCGCTACTTTAATGTCTGCGGCGCCAGTGATGATGGAGAGCTGGGGGATGCAAAAAAAGAGACGTTTGGCCTTATGCAAAACGCCATAAAAGGTGCTCTTGGCATCAGTCCTTTTGAGCTAAACTATCAGCCCGTAGACACCCCAGATGGGAGCCCAATTCGCGACTACATCAATGTTGTTGATCTGGCAAAAGCGCATGTTAGCGCATATGAATACATGAAGAGGGAAGATAAAAGTGATGTGTTCAACCTTGGCACCGGTACGGGAAATAGCGTGTTGGAGATCGTCAACAAGATAAAACAAGTGCTTGGAGCAGATTTCCCAACGCGTGTTGCTAGTGAACGCAGGACTGGTGAAATCATCAGTATTTTTGCCGACTATAAAAAAGCGCAGAAACTGCTTGGATGGGAACCCGCGCGAAGCCTAGAGCAAAGCATCAAAAACCTTGCCGCTTTCTATAAGAAGCACCCTCATGGATGGGAAGAGTAAGATCAATAATCAGCTCATTCTCTGCGTATTCTTTCGCTGACGGTCAACGTAGACGATAAGCTCGCCAATGATGCCCGTGAGAAATATCTGTAAGCCTACAATAACAAGAAATATTCCCGCAAGCAGCAGCGGGCGCTTATACAGCTCCACTCCCCACACCAAGCGTTCAATTGTCAGCTCGATCGTAATAAGCAGACCAATACCACCCAAAACCCCACCAACGGGCCCGAAAAAGTGGAGTGGCTTTTGTGCAAATTGTGAAACAAAGTAGGTAGTGATCGTATCGAAAAACCCAAAAAAGATGCGAAAAAATCCATACTTCGACACGCCATACTTGCGCGGATTATGCGTCACCACCACCTGGTCAACGGTAAACCCTTGCTTGTGTGCGATGATTGGCAAGAAACGATAGTTGTCGCCATACAGCGGTATCTCCTCCAGCACCTGGCGCTTCATTGCTTTGAACCCACAATTTACGTCGTGAAATGGTGAGCGCAACAATCCCTTTAACAAGATTGCGTTGAAGATGGAGGAGGGGAGTGTCTTATTGATTGGATCGTTACGATCGCGGCGCCAACCGTTTACCAAATCTTGGCCCTCATCAATCTTTGCCAAAAATGCTGGAATGTCTCGTGGATCATCTTGCAGGTCTGCATCCATAAACACGATCACCTCGCCG
>Ga0316190_10001527_pt1 | contig 16786 bp, 23 predicted proteins | sample Eddworburrow2_MG_FD_204929 | JGI IMG/M metagenome (GOLD analysis project Ga0316190, IMG submission 204929) | Coastal sediment microbial communities from Maine, United States - Eddy worm burrow 2 | ecosystem: Environmental > Aquatic > Marine > Coastal > Sediment | place: USA: Maine | collected... | reverse complement strand
GGAGATGAAACAGAAGAGGGAATTCCACCAGCGCCTGATGGATAGCCAGCAGGCGCAGCTTGTGGCTGAGATGAGCGACGCTATGCGTAGGATACACGTAGATGAGTTGATCTCTGTGGTTAACTGCGACAAGATGGGCGTACCTGGAATGACTCCCGGGCAGGCAGTTACAGCACTACATGACCACTTAGCCTGCGCCGAGTTTAAGTTCATAGAAGACTTATATCCTGGACTAACTAAGGCCGTAGAGGCTCACTACTCGGAGTTATTATTACGAAGGTTACCAGGTCCACGCAATAAATAAATTGACAATTACGCTACGTTGTCTTATTATTATTGCGTAATGTATTGTATTTACTACATAGAGGACATGGCTTGTCCCCCGATGATATAGAAAGAATGCGCCGGTCTGGGCGTATACTAGCAGAAACATTGAGAAATGTTACTGGTGATTTTATACAACCGGGGGTAACGACCCTCGATATTTCACAAAAAGCAGAGGAAATCATACGCTCATATGAAGGAGCTGTTCCTGCTTTCTTAGGTTATCGAGGCTTTCCCGAGTCAGCGTGCGTATCTGTAAATGATCAGGTGGTGCATGGAATTCCAAATAGTTTAACCGTCCTTAAAAAGGGAGACATCGTCAGCGTTGACTGTGGTGTCATCTTTCAAGGGCATTACTCCGACGCTTGCCGCACGGTAGGTGTTGGATCAATTGGTGCAAGGGAAAGAAAGCTTCTAAAGACAACCGAAGAGGCCCTCAATAAAGGCATAGCTGCCGCCAAGGGCGGAAACTTCATCGGTGATATTTCATATGCTGTTCAGAAACATGTAGAACGGCATCGGTTTAGGGTTAGCTTACAGTTCGTTGGTCACGGCATAGGGACAGTATTACATGGTCCCCCAAGTGTTCCTAACTACGGACCCCCTCAACAGGGACCAGCTTTAGAAGTTGGTACTTGTCTAGCAATAGAACCAGTAGTTTTTGATGGGCCCGCTGACGCAACTGTGAAAGACGACAAATGGACTGTCGTATCTCTTCATGGGAATCTCTCTGCCCACTTCGAAGATACAATCCTAATAACCGAAGAAGGTCCTGAAATATTAACAAGGTGAGGGTATGAAAAAAGTTCTGGTGTTGTTGGCAATTACTCTACTTGCGTTAACTTCGTGCAACTGTGGTAGCTCGATGGGAACGCTTACAAAAGACCAAGCACCAGAAACTACTGTTTCTACGCGTGCTGGCGGCGGCGGAGGAAATGGAAAAAGTCGTCACAACAGAAGGCGTTATAACAAGCAGTTAATGTCCCATATTACTGCCAGGACAGTACAGGTTATTTACGACTGTACCCCAAAAGCCGGAGTTGTTGTAGTGGGAACTAGTCGCCCGAGCAAGTACGGGGATGGACGAGGTACTGGGATTATAGTTAAGTCGAAGTCAAACCGGTCTTATATATTCACAGCTGCACATGTTGTACAGCTCAAATACAAGTCTGACTATAAGGGGCTCAACTGTAAGGTCAGCATTAAACGTGATATATCCATTGATCTCACCAAACGCGCTATCAGTGCCGCCATCGTCGCCGTTGACCGCAACCGAGACATTGCAGTGATTGCAGTGAATGAGGACCTTGGTGTAAACACGGATATAGAAACCACTCCTTTTCCAGGAGAAGACGTGTGGGCAGCTGGTTACCCCGTACAGCTAGCAAACAGACGCTTCATCACCCTTTCTATTACCAAGGGCACCCTAGCGACCGTATCGGTTCCGATCAAGCACGGGGCACTACACCGCACGACAGCTCAGATATACTTTGGCAACTCGGGTGGGGGTTTGTGGAACAAGCAGGGCCGTCTAGTAGGGATTGTAGTCATTTTAATTTCAAAGGACGGTATTCCTATTGAAGGTAATTATTTTGTCAAACCAGTTAATGAGGTTATTCGCCTCTTAGTTAAAAAGCATCGCTACCAAGAAGTATATGGTGGTTAGCACAAATCGTGCCCTTATCTCTAGCAGGTGTTGGGTTTTAAGTAATATAAGGAGTTAGTTTTATGAGTTCTGTAAATGGTACAGTAAAGTGGTTCAACGCAGCTAAGGGATTCGGATTCGTTAACGCCGAGAATGATTCACGAGACATTTTTGTACACTATTCGTCCATTGATATGGATGGATACAAAGCCCTGAAAGAGGGAGAGGGTGTAGAGTTCGAATTGGTCGAAGGGCCTAAAGGACCTCAGGCGCACAAGGTACGGCGCCTATCCTCTGAAGGATAAACCAGAAGTATATTCCTTTTTTCCCGTTAACTGCCATTCAGGGCAGTAACGGGATTCTTGTGTTTCCAAACCACGGAGTTCATCTTGAATCTAATAGAGACCGGAGAATTAATAAAAAAGGTCCTTGGAGACGAGTATAAACATCTTAACGTAACCTGCGTTAAGCTGCGTGATGATATGGAAGGTACCTGCCAAGCCCTTGTAACTGTAAACAAGATAGAGCTAGCGGGAACAGGGCTCGGCGCGGTAGACGCCCTCTTCGGTGCCCTCCATAAGCACTACACAAAAAAGCACTTTTCCTTACAATCAGTTACACTGACAGATTTTAAAGTCAGTATGACCAGAAAGAAAATTGCAAAGAAGTCTAACATCGACGGAGGCGACACTGTGTGTGAAGCCACCATGACGTTGAAAAATTCATACGGAACTAAGTTAGATTTCAGTAACGCGTCAGGGTCCCTAGCAGCCGCTACAGCGGGAGTTGTTGCTTTAGGGGTAGAGCACTTCATTAATGCCGAAAAGGCGTACAGCGCGATTAATAGGGCCCTCAGCGACGCCAAGAAGAGAAACCGCCAGGACCTGGTGACAAAGTACACTCACGAATTATCGTCCGTAGTACGCTGCACAAGCTTTACCGAAATAGACTAATGAATTTACATGAAGCCCAAATAAAACTACTTAGCATACGCCAGCGCCTAGAAATTAACGAAGTTTATATCGTTATAGGTTCTCTTGGTGACGTAGGTAACCTACTGGAAGAATGTAATTCCCTGCTAGCGCAGGAGAGTGCGCTGCTTGGTCAGGTGGAGCGAACCAGAGCAACTGCTTCGTTTCAAGGTACCCCGCTTCTAGGCCTTCAGCCGGCGTACGACGTCGTATCGAAAAAGATTATGCTTTTGGAGTCCTTGTCCTCAAGGACCGACCTGGTGGAAACACAAAGAGCGGCTATCCAGGAGCAATTAAAAGGTTTCCGATCAAGTAGGGACACGCTTAGGATTAATATCGAGCGTTGTCTTCACGAGACGGAATTACTCGAGTAACCACAAACCGGACTTCGGTCCAAACAGAAGGAGGTAGCCATGGCTGCTGCATACCATCGCTTTATGAACGGAGTCGTTGTCGCGGTTAGTAAGACTGCTAAGACTAACCCTGAAATTGCGAAGAACACACCACATGGTCCTGGAAACGACGCCTCTGGCGCCGTGAACAAGACCCCTGGTAAGGTCTCGCCCGTTACAGGCAAGTAAGGATTTGGGGGGCAGTTCTCTTATTTGAGGACTGTTCCCTTTTTCTGTTGACTTTTACAACAAACTGTGGTACCCTATCTTTACTAACATATATGTTAGTATCTTTATAGAGAATATATCAGTATAAGACTATGTATCTTAGTAGAAAGTAAAATCTTATTATTCGGGGGACGATAAAGGCGGCTAACCTATTGATTTATCGACGCCCCGAATGGACTGTAGGTTTTAAAGACTGATCTGGCCTCTTCACAGTGTGCGCAACTGCGGTAGTTAAACTCTGCGTACAGGATTGTTGTTAAGTGGTTTACATCTATAGGATATTGTCTTATTATTAGGATGACTAGGGCACTACAGGAGTAGTTTATCTGATGCAAACCAACAGAATCTCAATACAGCGGACGGTCCTCTACGACGAGGAAACGGGTCAGATGTGCTGTTGCGAGGGTAATTTCTGGAAGACCTGTTCGCTCAGAGTAGCATCTGATTTGCCATGTACGGAAGCAATTGTCAGTATCACCCCCATTGAGCGTGGAGAAACTGACCCGGCTGAAAATACTTTAAGGTCCCTGGACGTAACGTTAGCAAAATTAACTGACTCGTTGCGTCATATTGGGAAACGTCCGAAGATTTAGGAGCAGTTGAATGGGTTTTGTATTGGGATTACATGGGCCGGCGCTGGCAGGCAAAGACACGGTCGCAGATTTCTTGATTGAAAATAGGGGGTGGGACGCCAAGTTATCCTTCGCTAAGAATCTCAAGGAAATGTGCAAGGCTGTCTTCAACCTCACCGACCACGATGTTTATTCCCAGGAGGGTAAGAAGACCTTCTTCCCTGAACCTAGAACGTTTACAGATCGCAACCTTGGGTCAATTATGTACTGGATGGTACGTACTCACAAGGACGCTGCGATTCCTCACACAGCCATGACTCAGGTCAAGTCTCTGGTAGGCAAACAACTTGTTAACCCCAGAGAAGTACTTCAATTTGTTGGAACAGACATTTGTCGTACGCTCATTCCTACGTACCACGTAGATGTTCTACTGAAAGCAGTTGCGGACAGCCCAACTAGTCGTTTTTTGGTGACTGATGTGCGTTTTCCCAACGAGGCTGACCTTATCGTGGATGAGCTTGGCGGAGCAGTGGCCCTGATCTCTCGCCCCTCAGCGAGTGCTGATAATATCAACACTGAGCATGCTTCAGAGACTTCAATGCGTAGTTGGCCTGGGTTTTTAGGAACAATCAACAACGATAAAGACGGTCTGTCTTATCTCTTTGAGACTGTCGATGCCTTTATGGAGGACACCGGCTTATGTCAGACATTGTCATTAAACGAAAAAAAAGGACCTTCTTCCCTCATGGAGGAAACAGAAGGTCGGAGCGCCACTGGAACGAAGTAGGTACTGATCTTAACAGGCGCCGTGTACGTATAGACCCAATTAAGCGGGGTCATTCTCCTGGAGAAGACCCCAACAGATCAACCCCACCAAAGAAACCAGATATCCCAATTTAGTATGGTAAAATTAGGAAATTGGCACGATGGCATTGGTACTGCTGCTGAGAACTCTCCTAACCGAGAGGCGCCTAACAGGCACAACAAAGGTACTAGAAAATACAAGGAGATGATTTCAAGGGATGTCAAAAAGACAGACTTTTGGAAGGATCTCCCGTTTACGTTTAGTAAGCCTAAGAAAAGAACACATGCACGCAGAGATATAATTCATCTTTGCGACCACTGTTCGGCTATTTCAGTAGTGAATAAGTACACTGCTGGAAGAGGCTGCTCTAAGTGCTTTAAGTACACTAGCGTTAACGAAGGTAATACGTTCACCACCGAAGATGAGCTGGTGACTGAGCTTGAGGCACGTTCAGTGTTCATTGAGGGCGGTACGCCTAGTGATGAGTAAGAAAGCTGGAACAGCTGATGAGTGGTATGTGTGGACAGTTCGTTCTGGTAAGTTTGAGATAGTAGAGAGGTTTATAGAGGAAAAGATACCTCAGGTATCTAAAATACTCTACCCCACTATCTCCACAGAGAAGACTACTCGCAAAGGGATAAAGGTTAAGAAGTCCCCTCTCTACGCTGGTTATCTATTTTTACAGTATACGCACGATCAAAGTAACCCCGCTACTTGGGTTAAGATAAATTCTCATCCTTTTATCACTGGTTATGTAGGTCCCTGTACAGCGCAGGATCTTGCTTCTGTAAATAGCCTTCAAAAGGTAGATAAGCTGAATGATGAGAAAATCAATGACTTTTTAGTGGGAGACCTCGTATCCGTAAAGAACGGCGTCTTTGTTGGGTTCAGGGGAGAGGTAGTGCTCTTGTCCAGTAACTCAGTTACAGTTGATCTTGAACGAGCCGATAGAGTCCTACAGGTTGTTTTTAGCCCTGAAGATTTAGGAGTAATAACGCGGCAGTAAGGTACTTAGATGGCGAAGAACATTAAGGATGTCGAAGAGAAGTTAGGTAAGAGTAAGGTAGAAGAGATTATAGAGAAGGAGTGGAAGCTAGCGGAGCTTCCTTCCGATGAGGAGCTGGCCGAAGAGAAGAGTAAGAGCCCCAAGGCCCGTAACAATCCCAACTCTAGAAAAAACCTTATCCAGTACCGTAAGAAGACGACAGAGCAAAAAGAGAAGATGGTTAAGAATCTCAAGTTTGTTGAGACAGAGCCCGACGTAGATCCGGCTTCCATCCTTGGAGATTTTGCGGGCATTGCCGACATCGAGAAATTGATGCCGGCTTTAGACGTTCTTGGCTCTCGAACAGAGCAAGAAGTTTACTACAACTATATTAATTTAATTCTAAGAGATTTCGATGCGGAAGAACTCACATCCTCAGACATTGATGATGTGATTACTCTTGCCCTTAACCGGGTGATTGAGTACCGCTTACTGAAGGAAAGTGCCACCTCTCCTATTAAGCTTTTAGAGGCTGCTCCCACCATAGAGCGCTTTAGAAAGTTTTCCGATAAGATAAAAACCAACCTCGCAAGCAGGCGAGTTGACCGTATCGATGTCAAGAACCGCCCCTCATTTAGTATCGTAGACCTTGCATCTGAAATTGACGATAGTGATAAAGCAAATTTCGAGAAGAGAATGAATGATCTTGAAAATGCCCAGAAAACTTATGTTCCTCCTCCTCGTGATGCAGATGGATACGTAATACCAGCGGAGGAAGATGTCTCTTAAAAGCAAAGAGATGCGTCTTTTAAGTAGGGAACTAGAGCTTGTTAAGCTTTACCGTCAGAACCCTGTGCTGGCTGCGGAAGACCTCCTAAGAATTAAGTTGGCTGTTCCGCAGCAACAAGTTCTTACCGATATGTGGTTTAAGAACTTCTGTTTGATAACAGCTGGTCGAGGAACCGGTAAAACGTTCCTAAATTCCGTTTTTTCTTGTCTGTGGGCCATGCTATACCCAGGTCAGCGGGTAGGACTTCTGGCCCCTTCTTTTCGACAGGCTAAGATGCTCTTTGCTGAGGTGGAGAAGCGGTGGAATCAATCCCCCTTACTTCAGGAAGCAACCCAATCTAAGCCTACCACTGCCAGTGATAGGTGTTACCTGCGCTTTAGGCAGCCTGGCTTCAAACAAGGGTCGATAATAGAGGCGGTACCTCTTGGAGATGGCTCTAAGATTCGTGGTGCTCGTTACTACGCCATTATAGCTGATGAGTTTGCTCAGATTCCGGAAGAGATTTTTAACACAGTAATCCTTCCGATGGGTGCTACCGTTGCTGACCCCATGGCTAATGTTGAGAGGATTTCTCGCCAACGTGCCTTAATTAGGAGCGGTAAAGCCACTATGGGTGACTTCCAGAAGCGCTTGGACAACAAGGTTATAATGACCTCCTCCGCTTTCTATCAGTTTAATCATATGTACCAGACTAAGTTGGAGTATGAAGAGGCTATTCGCAGAGGCGAGGACCAGTACGCTACACATACCCTGTCTTTTCGAGACATGCCCGAAGGTTTCCTATCGGAGCAGAATATCAAGAACTCCCAAGCCCGTCTATCTAAGATCGAATTTAGGATGGAGTACGAGGCCATTTGGGAGGCAGACTCAGCTGGGGTGTTCAAAGCATCTTTAATCGAGAAGTGCCGCAAAGAGGCAACGCACACGGTAGCGCTTAAAGGCCGCCCAGGAATAGAGTACGTTCTCGGAGTTGACCCTGCTCGCGCTTCCGACGCATTTGCCCTTTGCCTCATCGAGCTTGGTTCCCCCAACAAAGTAGTAGCCGCTTGGGAATTCTATCAGAATGTATTCCCTAAGATGACCCAGACAATTATGAACATCTGCAAAGATTTCAATGTCATAGCGATAAATCTTGATGCTGGTGCTGGTGGTGGTGGTCTTGCAATTAAGGATCTTCTCGCCGAAGAAGAGCGGTGGGGTGCCTCTCAGAGGATATTGGACGTTGGAGATGAGGAGCTGGAAGACTTAACAGGTCGCCACATCTTGCACTTGTTTAATCCCAGCCCCAAGACTAACGCCGAAGCTGTTTACTCCAGTTTGAACTTAATGGAGAACGGCAACCTTACTCTCCCTAGACGCCCTCAGCCAACTGGCTCTACAGAAACCTCTTTCAAGGAATTAGATACTTTAGAGGGGCTCTACGACACAGTCGAGACAATGACACGACAGTTAATGATGATCGAGGTATCTGAGACGCGTTCCGGCGTCGCTCACTTCGATGTTCCTTCCGGCGGCGGCCACGCTTCCCAGAAGAAGGATTTATTTACAGCTTTCATACTAGCAAGTAGAATGGCATACGAACTGTTTATGTCAGATGAAGATGAGGGAGCAATGCTAGAGATAGGGATAGTTCAGCAACGCCCTGACTTTAGGATACCCATCAAAAGCACATTGACTGAGAGCATGGAAGTTACACAAGCACCTCTTAATAGTTGGGCATTTAGAAAGACCTTTAAGCCCGGGAAGTAAAATGGCCGACAAAAACTTAGAAAATGAAATGGCAGTCCTTGCCTCCAAGTATGACAATCTAGAGTTAAAGTCTAGTCAGTACGACGAGTCTAAAGGTCAGCTTCAGATGGTTCTTGAAGTAAAGGGCGGGCCTGACGCACCCTCTCTTCCCAGCGGCGTAGAGATAATTGGGAGAACAGAGGTTAGCGCTGCTGACCTTATCGCTGAGAATCCTATTCTCCCTGCTAACTACGCCAGAGCTAATAGGCGCCTCATCGAGCTAGACCCTTTGGGCCGAGGAGATTTAGATTTAGCTAAGCCGTCTGTCTTGACAGACTCACCCCAGTCTATATACAAAAGGGCAATCGATTACTACCGCTCTAAGGATGTTTACGGGTCCCACGTCAACGTGCTGACTAATTTTGCATCCAAGGGATTTGAGAACGACATCAATGATGAGAACATTAAGAACTTTTACGATAGTTGGGTTGTAGATGTCGGGTTCGACGATATTGTAGAGAAGATCTTTTTTGATTTCTTTCGTGTTGGTATGGTAAGAACTTACAAAGTTCTTGGTAAGTATGAGCCGAAGATTAACTTCTTCAGCTCTATCCCCGGCAAGAAGCAAACCGCGAAGGCCAGTAAAGAGATTGCTCTTAAGGGTAATAGATACACTAGCTCCTTTATTCCCATCGGGTATACAGTTTTAAATCCTGTGATGGTAGAAATTAAAGGAAGTTTGATGTTTGGTCAGACTGCTACCTTCCTTAATAAGGACGCTGGAAAAGAAATTAAACCTCTTTTAGAGATGAAACGTTCTCAGCTGTCTACGTTCCAAAGGAAGACAATCGATAGTCTTCCGGCGGCGTTTAAAGCCGCGGTTCTAAAGGGTGAAGACATCCCGCTTGAGCCGGACTTGATTGGCGAAGTTGATTATCGTAGAATGCCTTACGAGAGGTACCCTCTTCCCAGAGCGTCTCGTGCCTTTGAGGCAGTTGAGTTTAAGGATGAGCTTAGAAAAGCAGACTACAGCACGTTGGATGGGATCACCAACTACATTCTTCTTATCCGGGTAGGTAGTGACAACAACCCTGTTAAGAAGCAAGATACTCTAGATAGAGCATCAGAGCTATTCGATACAGTTTCCAAGTCGTACAAGGTTGTGTGGAACCACACACTTGATGTCCAAAAGATAACCTCCCCAGAGATTGGAGATATCCTTGGCCAAGACAAGTACCGCCAGGTTAATGACGACCTTACAGGTGGCCTCGGTATTGTCCGCGCACTTATTGACGGTCTTGGGGACGGCAGCAAAGACGCAATAGATCTAGCTGTTAAGTCTGTAATTGAGGAAATAAACTACGCTCGCCGCCAGGTCACTCGTTGGATTTACAAGGAGTACCGCCAGTTAGCTGAGGCTATGGGGTTCGACAGAATTCCCCGCGTCAGATTTGATGACATGGCTCTCCGCGATGAGATTCAGATGATGACAATTATTCAGGGAATGATTGATAGGCGTCTTATCTCCTACCGTACTGGACAGAAGAAGCTAGGGTTCGATCCTGATACCGAGCTTGCTCAGATGGAAGCTGAGAAGGTACTGGTTGCTAATGGCACCCTTGGCCTTGTAGGCTCACCGTTCCAGCAGTCTACTCAGCCTACGCAAGGTACACCTAAGGGAACCCCTTCCGAAGGAAGGCCAAAAGGAAAGCCAGCTAAGACTCCGAAGGCTAAAGACGACTCTAAACCCACTAAAGTTAAAGTTAAGGCAAAAGCTAGTACTAAGGAGTTAGCTTTGGACACACTAACGTTGGACGAGATTAAAGAGCTTCTTGCTTTAAAAGAGAAAGAGACGGCTGCAGCAATCAAAGCGGCGGGTGAAGCCGCCTTTGCTACCTCTAAAACAGCTAAACCAAAGAAGCCCAAGAAAACCCCTCGTCCTAAAAAGTACCCTAAAAAGGGTAAGTAGAGGTGCTCTATGCGTCATCCCCCAGACCTAATCGAGAAGGAATTAAGTAAAGCATTAGACATTATTGATAGGGTGTGTAAGAGCTTTAATATTATTCCAGAAGATGGGGGGAAGAGGGTTCCCTTAAAGGAGAATAAAGAGTATGGCGTCACTAGAGAAGATGCATAAAGTAGATGTTATAGCTCCTCTTACGTTGGAGTCTGCTGCGCTATCCGAGGTGGCTAAGATACTTGACTTTCCTCCCGAGGCAGATAGGCAGCCAGATTTACAGTACCTTACTGCTATTTTTGTTTCTTCTGGTATGAACCGTAACGGCGCGGTATTCCTTGGATCCGAGCTTATAAAGGCCCGCAGTTCTATTAGAAGCAAGGCTGTCGACATTGAGCATGACGAGCAGAGCATTATTGGACAGATTACAGGGAGTGCGTTTCTTAACAGAGACCGCTCCCCTTTTGATGCTGAGACTTCCTCGCGCACCAAGACCACAGAGCAGCAGGATGAGCTGGAGATGGACATAGCAATTAGCGCTATTATACACAAAGCCAGATTCCCTGAAATTTCTAGTGAGATCCAAGATGGAATGTGGATGGTATCCATGGAAGCTTACTACCGAGATTACGATGTAAAAGTAGGAGACTTGGTTATTCCCCGTGAGCAAGCTGAAGTGATGGGGTTTGACAAGCACGTTGGCAGTGTTGTCCAGGTAAAAGACGGAGACAAAGAGTTAGGTTTCCACCTAGTTGGTAGAGTTTTAAGGGATATTCTTTTTGCTGGCGTAGGAATCGTAAAGGATCCTGCTAACCCTCGCTCCATTATCATGGAAGCAGCGGCAGTCAATGATTATGTAGAAGAGAAGAAGAACGAGGGAGAAGTTCCAACTATTAATGTTGCTGACATCTCAGCATTCACAAAAACGGAGGTCGAGGTGGCTGGAGAACTGTCGGAGGAAACAAGCAACTTTATTCGCCAGGCTGTCCTTGATGCCGTATCTAAGGCACTGGAAGCCGGCTCGGACGAGCCCTCCGGGGCCGACCTTCTAGTAGTTCCTGTTGATGGGGTAGAACTGTCGGGCAATTTAAACCATATTCTTCCGGGAACGTGTGTTAGCTTTAAGAAGAGTGTATTCGTAACGCCCCCCGATAGTTTAGATGAGCCGGCGACGGACCTCTCGCAGTACCCTTTATCTCCTCAAGAAGGAGACTCAGGACTACCACGTCCCGGCGACGAGCTGGCACGCGAAAATTGGTGCTCCTTATTTGATTTAGAGTGCAGCGCCCGACCAGGCGACGCTACCCTTCCTACGTGTTGGCGTAATGTTTTTGCTCGCACGGTCAGGGAAGAAATAACGAATCATGAAGATATTTTACGTCAGCGTAGGATTCAGCAAGGCTTAGTTAGCTTGCAGAGTTTGATCGATGGCGCTAAGAAATTTATGTAAAGGTTTTTAACGATCTTCGAGGTTAGATTGTTTAAAAGGAAACGGACCAGGTGTGAGCTAGTTGGAAGAGGCGCCAACGTAGTAGTTCATGGGGCATTATTTTTTACTTCACTTAGAAGTAGGACAGGAGTTAACAACAACATGCAAATGCAATCCCATACAGGAGGAAGTGATGTCTAGAGACCACTATAAGGGCATTCCCAAAAGGCGTGTCGCCATCCTCAACAGTGATGGGGATCTTGAGGCACTGGAGAAGGGTGGAGACGTAAAGTCTATTAAAGGCACCGCTACTCTTGTCGCCGGAACTGTAACCGTGAATGACGCTCGCTTTGTTGCGGCCGCCTCAGCTCACGTATCAGGCAAGCATCCATATCCTACTACTGATGGCTTCAACTGGGACGTTGGTGCTGGCTACTTGACTATTTCTGGGTCTAACGCCGACACCTACACAATCGCTTGGGAAGTAACCCTTCCGTAATAAAAGGAGAATGAACTATGACCGCTACTGACAACGATAAGCTCGTTGGCGGTATTCGTGAGGCAATTCGTGAGGCTCTGAATGAAAAGGAAGAAGCAGCACGAGTTGAGAATGTGGAAGCACTTCTCAAGACCGCACAGAGTACTATTGATGAGCTTACGGCTACTGTAGATTCAAAGAACGAGGAACTTGCCTCTTCCGCTGAAGACCGAAAGGTCCTCCAGCTTAAGATCAACGAACTTGAAGCAATGACCGCAGAGTTGCGTGAGAAACTTGACACCGCTGATAACACAGCTAACAAGCTTGAAGAGCGTGCATCAAAGGCCGAGAATGAGCTAGCAGATATTGCTGCTGATAAGGCACTTGCCGTACGTATGAGCGAGTTGGAAGAGGCTAAGGTTGCTTACGCTTCTGCCGACACTCGCACTGCTCAGGAAACCCGAGTTCGTAGTATGAACAAGGAAGAATTTGCTTCCTACAAGCAGGAAATGGTTGAGCTTCGTGCTCAGCTAGAGAAAGAAATTAAAGCTGCTTCAGAAACAGCGTCTGTAGTTGTAGAGGGTGATCCGGAAACTGTTGTTGTTCCCGCCGACCTCGACAGGGCGCTGAAAGAAGAAGCTGCAATGGCTGCCGCCGCTACGCTTGACGTTGAGATCCCCAATCAGGACCTCAAGGACAAGTTTGCCCGCTTTGGCAAGGCGCTAGCTGCTAACCTTAGTAACAGTCGAGAATAATAGGAGGACACTGACATGACTTTTCAGTTAAGACATCCACTTACCGAGAATCAGTTCTCCAGTTTTGACGCTACTACGTCGGAGACACTCCCGGTTCCTGCCGGTAGGTTGGTTAGAATTGTAGGCGAGACCGCAGATGGTCGCGCTCTTGTTGATGTAATCACAGACATTTCAGCACAGACCGTTTACGGCTGGCTAATGCAGAAGGTGAAGGCCGAATCAGCGGAACTTCCGCCAGGTTTCAGATTTCCATCCGACATGGGGTCGTCTGACGCTTACCTGGGTGACCCTGTTGCTGTCGCAATGGGACCGGGTGCGATTTACGAGACCGATCAGTATGTAGATGAGGGCGGCGATGGCATTCCTGTCGGAGCCCTTCTTTACTGTGATGACGATGGGAAGCTTTCTGATACCAACGCAGACTCAGCGGCCCTTCCGGCCGCAGAAGCAATGCAGTCATTAACCATTGCTGAGGCTGCGGCGGGTAAGATGCTTCGTATTAAGGCCCTTGTCTAATAACCCCTGCATATTTACAAAGGAGAAATCACGATGAGTGATATGAATCGCCAAGAAATGCAGGAGTTATTTAAAGCTACGGCTTCCTGCCTCGAAACAAAAGAAGGAGCAATGGCCTACCAGGCTTTTGCACAGGCTCTTACTACACCTATCCTTCAGGAAATCCGACTTCGTTCCGTAGCCCGCGAGCTTTTTGCGGAGGAGAAGTTGGCCCCTGGAGCACAGGCTGTATACCCCGTTGCAGACGACTTCGATGTACCGGTCTGGGTTCTTCCTGGATTGGGTTACGCTGCTCAGAATTTCATTGAAGGCGTTGGTGAGGATGTATACATCCCCACCTTCACCATCGATGCTTCTGCTCAGTGGAAGTTGACATATGCCCGTGACGGTCGAGTTGACATTGCAGAACGAGCTGCCCGAAATGTAGCCCGCGCCGTAGCAGAGTATGAGGAAGAGTCCGCCTGGCGGGTTCTTATCCCCGCTGGTACCACGGACTTCTCTGGTCAGGGACTTCTTACCCCCCGCTCCGCTCCTCTTTACGAAGTAGACCCCGGTTCGCCCGGTGCTGGCTACCTCTCGAAGGAGCTTATCAATAAGATGATGGTTGGAATGGTTCGTACCGACCGCACACTTACTGACCTCTGGGTTTCCCCTGAGGATGCGGCTGACATCCGTGAGTGGACTGACACCGACATCGACCCTGTTACCCGCCGTGAGATTTTCCAGACAGCTGGTATGGGCCGGATTTGGAATGTTCAGCTCCGCGAGCTTAAGCATTTAGGAGCTGTTGGCAAGTTCAACATCAATGACGAGACATCTTCCTACGGTATTTTCAAGGATAGCTCTGGTTCGTTCAATGATTACACGCTTACCAACGCTAATGTTGTTGACGCTAATGGCCAGGTTTCTACGGCCGGAGAGACCCAGATTTGGGGCTTCGACAACACAGTTAACGACTCCCTGGTAATGCCGATTCGTTCGGAATTCCAGGCATTTGACGACCCCACACTGTTGCGCAAGCAGCAGCAGGGAATCTTCGGGTGGGAAGAGATTGGATTTGCAGTACTTGATCCTCGTATGCTCTCCATGGGCGTTATCGACCGCTCGCTGTAAGATAGTTACCGATAAGCATCCCTCCCCTGACGAGGGGGAGGGATGCTATTTCGTTTAGGAGATTTAGTTATGGTCAAGGGTTATATTACTAATAACACAGGCCGGTCAAGACACATCTTTAAAAAGACTGTTTACCCAGGGCAAAAGATTACGTTGGAGAGGGCTTACAAGCTTGTAGGTTCTAAGATTCCGAAAGGTAGTTCTTTTGTTGACTGGTTAAAGGATTACCTTCCCGAAGGTTGGGAAGTAAATGTTTTGCCGCAAGAGACATCGGATTATGTAGGGGGCCGCCAATACAAAGAAGTTCTTACTGCGCTCCCCCTTACTGCATCTGATGTAGTAGAGGTAGCTGAAGATCCTCTTCAAAAAATAGATGGTGAGGTTAAGGATCCTCCAAGTTTGGAGTTTTCGACCCCCCGCGCCGTGGCTAAGATGACGGCTCGGGATATTTTCAATTTACGAATAAAAGACAACCCTCGAAGGATACTTAAGAATATAGACAGCATCCACAAATTACGCAGAGCACTATCGTTGTGTAAGACTGATTCAAGGAAAGCTACTATTTCCCGTCTTATTCGTGGAAGAATCAAAGAACTAAATGTGACTTTATAAGACATGGGTTTCAACTTTATATTTTACTTAACAGGTATCCTGTTCCTAACAGGCCTGTTTGTGGAAGGGGCAACAGAGCTACTCTGTAAGTCCCTCATATTTGCGAGAGTTAGGAGAAGGGTCTCCTCTTGGGGGCCCTTCTTTGCATCGCTTATTGGGTGTGGTTACTGTACCTCAGTGTGGGTTGCTTTTTTTCCTGCAATATACATTAGTTACATAACCGCCCCCTCGTGGTTCCTTTTTATTTTGTTGTGTGTGGTATTCACTGTTATCGTTCATCGTATATCAAATTTCATACACAACATAGGCGATAAATATTTTGACAAGTTTTATGATTCTCGCTACCGCAGTAGCGCTAATCAAGACACTAAGGATTAATGAATTATGACTGAGACACTAAGTGCAAATCTTATCCCCACCGACCCTAACCAGGCTCCGGTTGTTATCGGCTCAGAGGACTTTTCTACTCTTCAGGAAATTCAATCTAGAGTTGATGGTCTAGCTAAGTACAGGCAGGAGATGGGAAGACTTACCCAGCTTATTGGTAATATGAGAGAAGAGGCTAACCGGGTAGAAGTTGAGCTTGCTGAGTCCCGCAGGTCCCTCGCAAGTAAGTATAGTTTGGATGAGATGGGTGTCGGCCAATGGGCCCTTGATTTTGAGAAGAAGCAGTTTATTAAGGTTAGTCCCTCCGCCCCCGCAATCCCCTAGCAAAAACGGCTCTTATTACGATGTTAGTGAGCGAGCCATTGGGCGGCGCTGTTAGCTATAGCTAACAGCGCCTAAGCCCTTTTTTCTAAGTTTAATCTAAAGTGAGGAAAATAAATAATGGCTACAGTAAACCCAACAGACATATCTGTTGATATTAGTGGTAATTTCCGGTGGACCGGAGACGCTACTACCACTTACACCGTACTTGAGTTTCACCGTTACATCGGTACGTTAATGGACGACGCTCAGGCTGCTGGCGATGACCTTATCTGATGCATCTTGCTTTACTATCGGTCTTAACACTCGCGGTAGAATTAGAACCAGGAAACGCTCTTCTAGGCCCCTGTCTCTTCTTTCCTGGGGATTTCTCTGCCTAGACTTTAGAGCTTTCGCTTCAGGCGATATAGGGTTCATAGTTAGGCCTCAACCTAAAGACTGTGACATTATATTCACGAAGACCGGGCCCTCTGTGCTTGATGCCCCCACAGCCGGTCTTTTTACTCGTCCAGGCGTGCCGATCACTGGCGGTCACGTGCCTCTTTTCGTTAATGGTCCCACAGCACGTGTTGTTCCCCCGAGTATTCCAGATATCTACAATGAGAAAAGTGTCCAATTGGCGGGAACTCATGTTGTCAACCCAGTGGGCGGAAAAAATATTCTTCTTTCGGAGCCAGAGGAGCCCACATTAACGGTTTCAGGTACTAGAAATCCTAACCTTTTTGATATATGTGATTGCTAGAGGAGACGCGCTTGGCTATTAATCTGACCATTACAG
>Ga0316190_10001526_pt1 | contig 16802 bp, 15 predicted proteins | sample Eddworburrow2_MG_FD_204929 | JGI IMG/M metagenome (GOLD analysis project Ga0316190, IMG submission 204929) | Coastal sediment microbial communities from Maine, United States - Eddy worm burrow 2 | ecosystem: Environmental > Aquatic > Marine > Coastal > Sediment | place: USA: Maine | collected... | reverse complement strand
ATAAATAAAGATATAATTTACTTATTTTTTTACTATAAGTCAGCAAGAAACTAAAATAGGATTTAACTATTTAGAACCCTGAAGGAATTTACCGATGATGATAGCCATTAGAATCCCAATATAAAATTGACCCGTTAAACCTACTATAACAGCAAAATTTCTTGCAGGTTCTGAAATGGGATTTATATCACCATATCCAATAGTTGTTAATGTAACAAAAGAAAAATATAGCAGCTCTGAGGAAACATTTCCCGCAAGTTCAAATGATTTAGAATCCAAAATATGAATCACTTTGAAGATAAAAAAACTGTTGATTCCCAACAGGATATAACCGGTAAACGCTCCTAAAATAACATTCACGGTTATTTTTAGGGAGTTTATCACTTGCGATATTAATTCTTGAGTTAGAATGATGAAATAAAAAAATAACAATATCAGAAATATCGGCTGTATCTTATCACCCAAGGGACTTATCATACGATCATAAATTTCAGAGCCTAGCCCTATTATTCCAATACTAATTATAATTCTTCTTTTGAATTTCCTTTTTGTATGTATTAGCAGTAAACTGCTTAAAATGAGAATTATAAAAAGAATATTCGTTATAACATCTTTTAAAGGACTATTAAAGAAGGATGGGACAAAGAGAAACAACACAAGTGAAATCAGGAATACAGGATACTTATAATCCTCTTGAATATTAAATTTTAGAAAAATTTTGCTATGAACCATTGATGCAATTTATGTAATATTAATCGATAGTATTTAGTGTATCCGATACCCAATCAGGTGTTGGAAATTTCCGTATCGGACTATACCTGATATAAGTTTACCATACATCTCCGTTCCCCGATATCCTTGGATCACCTGTTTCCAAAAGTCTCGCTTTCAAATTTTTTCTTAATTTAAATAAAATTTCCTGATATTCAGGCAAATCAAATACGATATCGAGTTAAATGTTATAAAATTTTAAGCTTCTAAGATCTATCTTATAATAAAAGACTTCTTATAAATTAGAAACAAGAAAGAAGTCCCGGAAATTTCATTTTGATAATACGTTTTCAATTAACCTTCCTATTATAAGATACAAATCTTAAAATGCTTCCAATTATTCGAAAAGATTTTGGCAATAGAAATTACCGGATTATTTTTATGCTTATTAGTCTGTTAATTCAACTATGTTTAAACCAAAGAAAGGTGCAATCGCTGCAGGTGACGAGCTGACTGCGCAAGCCGGATATGAGATCCTAAAAGCTGGAGGCAATGCTTTCGACGGAGCAATTGCAGCCACTTTAATGAGTTTTGTAGCCAGTTCTACTATTACCTCAATGGGTGGTGGGGGTTTTATGATCTCCTGTTATCATGGAGAAGATATTTCCTTACTCGATTTTTTCACGGAGACTCCTTTACAAAAACGACCTGCGAATGCAATTGATTTCTTCCCGGTTATTGTAGATTTTGGAGATAAAACTCAAAAATTCCATGTAGGAAAAGGGACTATGGCTACACCTGGCAACCTGGCTGGTCTCTTTCATATTCATAGAAAATATGGAACATTGCCTTTTAAAGAACTGGTGATTCCTGCAGTCGAAGCAGCAAAAAAGGGTGTTATTCTACACAAACAGACTAAATATCAGGCTGATATATTAAAACCAATTCTAAACTTATCGAAAACAGGAAGACAAATATATTCTGAAAAAAATGAAATCAAGAAACTTGGCCAATCCTATAGACTACCACTGTTCGCCGATTTCCTGGAATATATTTCAAAGGAAGGTCCAAGAGAATTTTATGAAGGAGAAATCAGTGAGAAAATATCAAAAGACTCTTTCGATCATGGTGGGCATCTAACCAGAGATGATTTTATTAATTATAAGGTTATAGAAAGAAAACCATTAGATTTTATATACCGAGGATATCAGGTTTTCACGAATCCTCCACCTAATTCCGGAGGCCCTCTTATTAACTTTACCCTTTCTCTCCTTGATCAGTTTAAACTTGACAAAATAAAATGGGGTTCAGCAGATCATCTATCATTACTATCGCACGCCATAGAATATACATCAATGGCAAGACAAGAAGTATTTGTTGAAAACAGGTACTCGCCTAAAGTTATGAAAATGCTTTTTGATGATAATTTTTATCAATCAATATTACATAGTCTTAAAAAAGAAACTGGAAAATCAGGAAATACTACCCATGTTAGTATCGCTGATGAGGATGATAATTTTGTTTCCATAACCACATCGGTGGGGGAAGGCTGTGGTTATTATATACCAGGAACTCATATAATGATGAATAATATGCTGGGAGAGGAAGACCTTAATCCGGAAGGATTTCATGAGTGGAAGACAGGAACACGGCTAAGTTCAATGATGTCACCAACATTATTTATCAAAAACAAAAAACCAATAGCAACTTTGGGAAGTGGAGGATCTAATAGAATCCGGTCAGCAATTGTTCAGTCAATATCGAATTTTATTGATTTTGAAATGCCCCCTGATGAAAGTGTAAACTCACCAAGAGTGCACTGGGAAGATAACCACCTCGATGTGGAACCCGGATTTGATATGGATATTATTGAAAAATTACACCTCCCTCAAGGCGCTAAAACGATATTCTGGTCAGAGAAAAACATGTATTTTGGAGGAGTCCATGGAGTCTTTAAGGATAAATCAAACAATCTGATTCCTGCGGGTGACAGGCGCAGAGTAGGTGCCACTAAAAAACTGAATTGATATAATAGTAAAATTTATATGAGCATTTTAAAAATATTTATATTTAATATATTAATCCTTATCTCAGGCATAGGATTTTCACAGACTAATGAAGCTCTGGAAGAAAAACATGGCTTCCAGGATATCCGTTTAGATGACCAGGTATCCAATTATCCAGGACTCAAGTATAAGAAAGATGTTGATATAAAAAAATCCGAAAAACCGATTAAACTCTATGTTAAAAACAAAGGATATTATGACCTCATTGGGGATGTAAGGATTAAAAAATTGGTAGTCAAGACATTTCTTAGTAAAATTATCGAAATTTCAATAATCTCTGAAAAGGATCCGAATATTATGAAAGCTTTAAAATCACTGTTTGGGGAGCCCAATTATTCGGTTAGAGCAAACTTCTGGGAATGGCAATCTGAAGGTGTAAATCTTGGTTTAAGAGCAGAAGGAAAAAACAAGCTGATGATCGTTTATTCATCCAGGAAATTCAATCAATATATCCTTGAGGATAAGAACAAAGATGTAGAATCAATTTCAACTGACTTTTAGAATTACATCTTACTATATCTCACTATATCCCAATAGCTTTTCTCATAACCTCTGCCGGAAACGGTTTTCCGTGTGCCGGATAAACTGTTTTAATATCCGATTTTAAAATTTTAGTCCAACTTTCTTTAATCAGATTTATATCGTTTCCAAAAATTGGCAACCCGGGGCCAGATCGCAATGGAAATCCATTCATTGCCAGGTCCCCTACAAATGCATCTCCACTGTCTAATACTATACTTACTGAACCAGGTGAATGGCCAGGTGTATGTATTACTTTCCCATTAATTCCATAGTCGACCAGTGAAAAGCCCTCATTAGAAATTTCTTTATCAAGTTTGGCAAAAGGAATTTTAATTGAAGGCAATACTATTTTTAAAATGCTTCCCAGAACTTTCCCCCATAGTGTAATTCCAGGAGGCATAGGTGGTTTTGTAGTCTCAAGCCATTCTCTTTCAGTATAATGCAAAGCTAATTCTGCTTCCGTAATTTTTTTAATATCTCTAACAGAAGCTATATGGTCCCAATGTGCGTGGGTTAAAATAATTAATTTGATTTCCTTAGGTTCAATTGAAAGTTGATCAAGGTATTTTTCGAATAATGCTGCTTTGTTAGGAGCTCCCCCATCAATCATAATAGTGCCTTTGCTCTGGATAATATATGTTGTATCAATACCTAATGGGATGGCATGAATTTTTTGCATGGTCCTTTTATTTATTATAATTTAAAAAAATATATATTGAAAATCAACGACTTATAGTCCGGTATCGAACACTTATTGGTCGCCACCGAATATTAAAACACCATTAAATAGAAAAATCATCCTTAATATGAGAAAAAAGGCATATAATATTTGGCACATGGATTGCAAATGCATAGAAAATCATTTTTACCTTTTTAAACTTGTACAAAATGAAAATCAATTTTCCAAAGTTCAGAATAGCTATATCAATTATTTTATCTGTCTTTTGTTTTTCAATTAATTCTGATGCGTCAGACGCTGAAATATCTAAAAATTCTATTATAGGTATGTGGCAAACCAACCTGGAAGATAAAGGCACTGAAGTGATATTCATTCTTGATATCAGGTCCACGGAAACTGATAGTCTTGAATGCCTAATGCATTTCCCTGATTTTGGATTCAGCAACATTCCTTATGGAAAATTTCTACTTAATGATAATAAATTCAGCTTGACAGGATTTGAAGCTAATTACGAGAAAAATGAGGATAAAATTGCTGGTTTATTTTCAGCATTGGGACCTGAACTAAATGTGACTTTCCATAAAATTTCTGAAAAACCTGATATGACAATCAAATGCCCAGAAAAAGAAGCTGATTGGTCTTTCAAAACAAATGGTGCTATTTGGTCTCCCCCTACCCGAAGCAATGGAAATATAATTTTTGGTAACGATGAAGGAATAATGTATTCTGTAAAAATAGCTGATAAATCTATTGACTGGGAATTCCACAGTCACTCCCCTATACGATCAAAAGCATTAATTTCAAATGGAAAGGTTTGGTTTAGCAGTGATAATGGTTATCTGCATGCCCTTGATTATAAAACCGGGGAAAGCAAATGGAAGATTTATATAGGAAATAATGTTTCACGAAGAATTAATCCGGCAAAAGAGGGCTCAAGCTATGACTATCTATGCTCCTCTCCTGTTGCTAGCGGAGGAAAAATATATGTTGGAAGTATGGATTCAAGTATTTATGCAATCGATGCAAAAAATGGATCTATTATATGGCAATATAAGACAGAAGGAATGATTCGTTCTACCCCAGTAGTCGAAAATGGCTCCGTATACATTGGAAGCTGGGACCATAATTTGTACGCATTGAATTCAAAAGATGGATCCCTTCTTTGGAAATATGACGCTGGCTTGAGCATACAGTCATCGCCCGTTATAGTTGAAAATAAAATTATTTTTGGTAGCAGAGCAGCCTTTATTTTTGCATTGGATAAAGATTCGGGTGAAGAAATATGGAAAACAAGATATTGGGGCTCCTGGGTAGAATCAACCCCGGTACTGTATAACGGAATTATTTATATCGGTAGCTCGGATTACAGAAAACTTCATGCACTGGATCCTAAGGATGGGAAGGTGATATGGGATACCCGGCTTGAAGGCTGGGCATGGCCAACGCCTGCTGTAACTGATAAATATGTGTATTCAGGAAGTATTGGAACTCTAAGTTACATGGATAATATGCATGGAAGGTTTTATGCATTTGACCGAAAAACTGGCAATCCGGTTTGGCAAATAAAAGCAAAGGACATCTCAGATGTATTTGCTTATGGTTTTGCGTCCTCTCCTACTTACAGTAAAGGTTGGGTTTTCTTTGGTGGATTGGATGGTAATATGTACGGAGTCAAGGAGAAATGATACTAGTTTCAATTCTATAATGAAATAGTCTTGGTAATAAATTGAGGATGTCAGATGTCGGTAGCCCATAGACAGAAGTCATTGTACCTTCCTGAAATAGATTTAACCGATTAACCGATTAACCGATTAACCATATAACCAGTATATCAGAAGATCGGCAAATAACTAAATCCAAATTCACTCATTCGCTAAATCACTAAATAAATTAGCTCCATGTACGATCCCATGATTGATCCTTGTCCCATTCTGGTGTCGGTGCGAAATACTTTTCTCCCTCCCTGAGATGTTCCTTTATAACCTCTTCATTTAGGTCTACACCCAATCCTGGTTTCTCCGGAACTTTTGTAAATCCATTCTCTAATAAAGGTTTATCACCAGTAACCAGGTCTTCCCACCAGGGTGTATCAACGTCATGATGCTCAAGAGCTACAAAATTCTCAGTAGCAGCCGCACAATGAACATTCGCCATATATGAAATCGGAGTACCTGCAAAATGAAGCGCCATTGCTATTCCATTCTGTTCAGCATAGTCTCCTATTTTCTTAGTTTCTAAGATACCACCAGCAGAGGCAAGATCCGGATGAACCATATCAACAGCCTTTTTATCTATTAATTCCTTAAATCCCTCTAATAAATACGTGTCCTCTCCTGTTAAGGTAGGTGTATTGATAGCATGTGTTATTTCTTTCCATTGATCAGTATAAAACCAGGGAATCATATCTTCCAACCAGGCTAATTGATATTTTTCAAGAGCGTTTCCTAGACGGATTGCAGTATTCACATCAAAATGTCCAAAATGATCTGCTGAAAGAGGTATTTCATAACCGACAATACCCCTAACAACATCAACATATTCTACCAACTTTTCAAGGCCTAAGTCAGTTATTTGAATTCTGGTAAATGGATGTTTTGTAGTTCCAATGCTTCCAAGCTCTTCACTCCATTGCTTATTAAGGTCCCATGCATCGTCGCCGATTAAAGCTCCTTGAATATCTTTAATTAATCTAATGCCAAAATCCATCTTTAAGAATGTAAAACCTTTTTCCATCCTGCTTTTCATTCTTGTAGCATATACCGAAGGATCTTGTGAGCCGGGTGTATCTGCATATATACGTATTTTATCCCGATACTTCCCTCCCAGTAATTGATATACAGGAACATTATACGCTTTACCAACCAGGTCCCATAATGCCATCTCAACTCCGGATACGCCACCTCCCAATCTGCCATGACCGCCAAACTGCTGGATCATTTTAAATAATTGTTCTACATTGCAGGGATTCTTGCCTAAAAGCCGACTTTTTAAAAACAAAGCATATTTGGGACTCCCTGCATCTCTTACCTCACCCAGACCATAAACTCCCTGGTTGGTGTCAATTTTTATAATCGGAGCCTTTGAAGTATACGCTATTCTGAGATCTGTTATTTTCAAATCAGTTGGAGAAGAATTTCGGTTAACCTTTTGAGTCGTATATTCTAACTCTTTTCCAATATTACCATTAAACATCATGCCGAGGGCCAGACCACCCATGCCGGCTTTCTGTACAAAATCCCTCCTTCCTTTTTTTGTCTTGTTTCCTTTTATATCTGCAGAATGAATAAATGTTTTTAAGAATTTATCTTTCATAATTGGAAAAGTTTAGATTTTTTTATTTTATTCAACAAAATAGATAATACACTCGAATTTTTTAAAATTAAAACACTTTTAAAAGTGTTTTCTTAATAATCGCTGATGCGATAGCACTTATTATCAATATATGAAATATAATAATCTGATCCCAAAAATATTTCTGGCAGTATCTATGATATGCCTCATCATATTTATCATCCTTTTTTTACAGGATAAAGAAGTATTGACAGGGCCATTTTTAACAGGATTTTTTGTTATGCTGGCACTAAGTTTTCAGGGATTTTCACGATTTAAAAGTTTTTCATATACCATATGGATCCTTGCTGCTGTAACAGCTTCCATGTATTACCCTGATTCTTTTCGGAATATAGGTGATTTTGAATTAAAAAAACTCATTGTTCCCTTATTACAGATTATTATGTTTGGAATGGGATCCCAAATGAGCGTTAAAGATTTTGCTGGTGTCATCAAAATGCCCAAAGGCGTTATAATTGGTATTGTTTCTCAATATAGTATCATGCCAATTGTTGGATTTACAATTGCCAAAATGTTTAATTTCCCTACTGAAATAGCTGCCGGAGTACTATTAATTGGATGTGCTCCCAGTGGACTTGCATCAAATGTAATGTCATATATTGCTAAGGCAAACCTGGCACTGGCAGTAACCCTGGCAGCGATAGCCACAATTTTATCTCCCCTTATGACACCTCTGCTTATGAAAACACTGGCAGGTCAGTATATTGAAATAAAATTCTGGTCCATGATGCTTGATATCATTAACATGATGATCCTCCCGATTCTGGCTGGCTTTATCTTCAATTTATTCTCAAAATCAATCAAATCTGGAAAAGATCACTGGATACAGCTTGCATCCTATCTTTTTATCATAATCATAAAGAATTTTATTTATCTAAAATCAAGCGAAGTAACTTATAGTGAAGTATTTTTCTCCTTTTTGAAGGATATGTCCTGGTTCTTCCTTCTTCCCATGATTGTGGCTTCCACTTTAAAGATGATATTCAAAGGATTTGAAACATGGATGGATAAGGTTCTATCATTTGTATCAATGGCAGGAATTGCAGTAATTATTACCATCATTACAGCTGCAGGCAGAGATAGCTTGCTTGATGTTGGATTGTTGTTAATTCTTGCCACTCTAATACATAATATAAGTGGATACACCCTGGGTTATTTTGCAGCTAAACTATTCCGGATGTCTGAAAAGGATTGCAGAACAGTTGCCTTCGAGGTTGGTATGCAAAATGGTGGGCTAGCTTCTGGATTAGCACTTCAAATGGGGAAAATAGCGACCGTTGGTCTGGCCCCCGCTGTTTTTGGTCCATTAATGAATATAACAGGGTCTTCATTGGCAACCTATTGGAGAGGGAAACCAGTTAAAAAGTAAGCGAGTAATTAATTTAATGAATAAATTTATAATCGATACCAATCAAATATACATCTTGAAAATATAATAACATGACGTGTAAAATTTTAATAACCGGAATATTACTTTTGGGATTTATCCTTCCTTCCTTTTCACAGATTGAACCGGGTAAAGAATTGATGAATTTCTACACAGCAGAATGGACAGGTGAACGATCGGATGATGGCCGTCCCAGAGTTTCTGACGAGCTCCTAAACCGATTAAAAAATATCTCTATTGAAGAAGCCTGGGGCATATTGCGAGGTGAAGGATTTAACAATCAGTTTGAATCAGGATGGGAAATGTTACGCGCCGATGAACCCTTTGTTGGTAGGGCACTTACTGCTGTATATATGCCTCTTCGTCCTGATGTAAACAAACGAATCCTTGAAAAAGGAAATGGAGAAGGAAGAATAGGAGCATCCAATTCCTGGCCTATAGATATGCTTCAGGAAGGGGATGTCTATGTGGCCGATTGTTACGGAAAGATTATTGATGGCACTCTCATAGGAGATAATCTGGGTAATTCCATCTTTGCTAAATCAAAAACAGGGGTAGTATTTGATGGTGGCTCCAGGGATCTTGAAGGATTGGAAAAGATTGATGGTTTTAATGCTTTTGTTCGTGGATGGGACCCGTCATATCTTAGGGAAACCATGTTGACAGGAATAAATGTCCCGATCAGAATCGGGAAAGCAACCGTATTTCCCGGTGATGTTATACTGGCAAAAAAAGAAGGCGTGATATTTATTCCACCTCACTTACTTGAAAAAGTAGTTATCAACTCCGAATTTATTGGACTCAGAGATGCTTTTGGACACAAACGTCTTAAAGAGGGCACCTATACACCAGGCCAGATTGATGGTAAATGGTCAGAAGAAATAAAAGAAGATTTTTTAAAATGGATTGATGAAAATCCAGACCTTCTCCCTATGTCAAGACCAGAATTGGACGAGTATCTGAAAAATAGAACGTGGTGATAAATATTGAGCGATTGAGTGATTGAGCGATTGAGTGATTAAGTTCAATTAATGAATTGATAGACTTTTCATAGTGAAGAATAGAAAGTGAAAGGTGGAAGGTTTAAGGGTGAAAAGAGAAAGGCCTTTATTGTATTGAGCTATTGTTCCCACTTTATCCTGATAACCAATTGAATGATTGCCGCATTGCACTTTTCACTTTCCGCCTTTTACCTTTTTGCATCCACCTATGAGCTCAAAAATCTACCTTTTATGAAGGTCAGAGCCGCCTGATGTACTTACATCTTCAAGGACAGGATCACCGCGATAATAGATATCACTTCCGCTGGATGCTTTAACACTTAAAGTTTCAGTAATCCATGCTTTAACATCCGATCCACTGGAGCATTCAAGAATGGCATCTTCTACTTCAAAATCATATGCATCAATATCACTACCACTGGAAGCTTTTGCTTTAAATTCTCTTGCACTACCTTTTAGTTTTGCATCTGATCCGCTCGAGGTACGTAAATTAACAGATGAAGCTTCTAAACTCAGCTTTAAATCGCTACCGCTTGATGCCTCTATTTCAATATTACGGAATTCTAAAGTGCCTGTAGATTCAACATCAGATCCAGCGCTGACATCAATTGAATTTAGATCAACGAAAGTAACTTCAGCTTCAACATTTCCACCTCCTCTAAACCATCTTCTGTCAACCGAAATTTTCAATATTCCATTTACCACTTCTACTTCAACATCATCAAGAAGGTCTTCATTTGCCTTGATAACAACCCTGTGTTCATCGGATTGTATCAAATTGATATCAACTCCTGAGGAAACTTTTAATCCTTCAAACGATCCAATATTGATTTCCTCTTCAACCGTCGGCCCCAGATTTCTCATAGAGAAATAACAAGAGGAAAGGCTGGTAAGAAATATTAGGGAAAGACCTGTTAAAATGATTGATCCAGTTTTCATAGTGTTTGTTTTTGTTGTTTGTGAATATTCTGAAATTATTTATAACCTTAGCACAATAATTAAATTTGAGTGAAATAAAATTGTATTAAAACGGGCAGTAATAAAAGCAATAGTTTAAAAGAGGCTATAAATGTTTTTGAACGGTAATATCAATCTATATTGTTTTTTAGGGAATACATATCAAAATAGTATCACTATCAGTATCCAGATAATTTAGTTGATCATATAATCATATTTTACAATTCACTATAAAATAATCTTTAACCCGAAATCGGCATTAGAAAATTTATTCCGTCTTTAAATTGCTGCAAAACAGTCCGTTGCACCCACTTATTTCAACTCACCATAGCGATGCTATGCCTCGTCTCAATAAGTGTCTGTTTTATTGCACTTTAAAGCCTCATTACAAAGTTCTATTGCCGAATTCGGGTTTAACAAAGAACTTATTATTCCCCTCCCTGGAAGATCGAAAGGTGGGTGATAATTCTACAACATTGATCAAGTTATCAGCAAATTATATCCCTAATGGTTAAATCTTCCTTTAGAGAATATTCGGATATTATTGTCTGCCCCTTTTCTAAGTAATTTTTGTTGCTGCTCAGGTAATGTATTAATTTCCTTACATTTATCAGAACAACAATTCTCATACTTTTCTGCACATTCCGCACATTGAATGAATAATAAATTACATCCAACATTCTTGCAATTAGTATGCGTATCACAACTATTACCACATTGATGGCAATGAGCAATAACTTCGTCAGAAATTTTTTCACTTAACCTTTCATCAAATACAAAATTCTTTCCGATATATTTATTCTCAATACCCTGTTCAATAACATCCCGTGTATATTTAATGATTCCACCTTCAAGTTGATATACATTTTCGAATCCCTTATGTTTGAAATATGCACTGGCTTTCTCACATCGTATACCTCCTGTACAATACATGATAATATTTTTGTTCTCATTGTCAGCAAGCTCCTTCCCGGCAATATGTAAGGCTTCCCGAAAAGTATCTGCATCAGGAAGGATAGCATTGTTGAAATGACCGACTTCACTTTCATAATGGTTCCTCATATCAATGATAACTGTATCTTCACGCGCAGCTAATTCATTAAATTCCTTTGCCTTTAAATGAACACCAATATTAGTAACATCAAATGTGTCGTCATTCAATCCGTCAGCCAATATTTTATACCTTACTTTAACTTTGAGTTTAAAAAAAGATTTCCCATCTTCCACCGCTATATTTAACCTGACCTCCTTCAAAAAAGTAATATCCATAATAGTTTCCCGAAAAGTGGAAAATTGCTCTTCTGGAATACTTATTTGTGCGTTAATTCCTTCTTTAGCAACATAAATCCTGCCCAGTACCCCAATTTTTTCCCAATTAACATAAATATGATCACGGAATATTTCGGGATTATTTAGTCGGAAGTATTTATAAAAGGAAAGGGTTATCCGTTTTTGATCATTCAGATAGAAACGATCTTTAAGCTCTTGAGAGTTGATTTTATTATAAAGCTTCATAGTTAATCTTGCTGTATTATGGCTATTATGTTGTAATTTTTAACAGCCAAACAACAAAATTAATCATTTGCATTTAATTCTCCCTTTAAATATTTTTTATACTCATCACAGCTGATGTGACCTTCTCCATCACAATATGGGCAAGTTTGATAGAGGATATTATTCATCTTTCCTGGTTTTAACAAAACACCAGCTCCTTTACAGATCGGACATTGAAATAAGGATTTTCCACCACAATCAAAATCATTGGATTTTGATAATTCAGAGAATACAGTTGTTGAATTTTTTTCTGACTCCAGTCGAAATGCCATTTCCGACCGTTCCAAATATTTAACAGACTCGTCAAAAAAACGTCCTTTTGTACCTTTAAGCTCGATGTATTTATTTAACCAATTTATACTTTGCTTATATTCATCTAAAAAATATGAATTCTTTCCAAAATAATAACAAATGTCGGCAGGAAGCACTTCCATATTTCTCAATACTCTTTTAAACTTTCGATCAGCGGCTTCATAATCCCCGGCGTCCATCATTGAAACACCTTCTTCCATCATTATCATTAGAGAAGGTGATATATTTTCCTGAGCTATTGCCTGGTTTGAGCCAGCAAAACCAGTAATCAGCAATAGGATAGATCCTAATACCCAGGTAAAATAATCTGTTCTCGTGTATATTTTCATCAAACCAATTCAGTCATTATTAATATCATAAGGTATTCTTTTAACAAGACTTCTCCCTAAAGTAATTTCATCAGTATATTCCAACTCACCACCAATTGGTATTCCCCGTGCTATCGTAGAAATTTTCAAATTGAAAGGTTTTAGTTTTTTAGATATATAAAATGCTGTCGTATCTCCTTCCATGGTAGTACTTAACGCAAGAATTATTTCTTTCAATGGATTTTCAGCAGTTTCAATCCGTTTAATTAAGGATTGTATATTAATGTCTTCAGGCCCAACCCCATCAATAGGTGAGATCAATCCTCCTAATACGTGAAAAAGGCCATTAAATTGAGCTGTATGTTGAATGGCCATAATATCCGGGGTGTCTTCAACAACACATATAACACTTGTATCTCTTTTGTGTGTCATGCAGGTACAATCTTCTGTATCACTGATTATATGACAGATTCGACAATATTTAGTTTCTTTTCTTAATTTAACAATTGCCTCAGCAAGGGCATCCGCATATTCTGTATTTTCCTTTAATATCTTTAAAACTACACGTAAGGCTGACTTTTTCCCTATACCAGGCAATTTACTTATCTCACTTACCGCATTTTCTATAAGTACTGTAGGATACTCCATCAATAATCTAAAAGATATATCTGTAAAAATAGTACATTATTTTCTAATGAAAGGTTAGAATAAAGCGGATAATAAGAAACAACAGGATAATCGATAACTTAAAAATACAAGTCAATAAATTATTCCAATCTATATATGAAAAGTACTTTTAATGCTTTTTTAAATTCTTATTTTCCTTTTTAGGATTATCGGGGACCGGGTCATAACCTGAAGATCCCCAGGGATGGCATCTCGAAAATCGTTTCAAGCCCATCAGGGTTCCACGACCTGGCCCCCATTCCTTAATGGCTTCAATGGTATATTGAGAACAGCTTGGCGTATACCGGCAATTATTACCGAGATAAGGTGAAATCGCTCCCTGGTAAAAATGGATCATTCCGGTTAATATTTTTGATACTATTGCCATTCGAGATTACAAAGGTAATAGATAAACACCTTCTATTATGTCATTACAAATTGATTATTTATATTATTCCTGTCAAAACCAATTTCGATGAAACCCGTAAACAATATTTGAAAGATCTGCGACCAGACAGCGAATAATCCCAACTGTTTGAATTTATAAAATAATTAATTAATTAATTTTGCGTTGATTAAGCAGCGATGACGAGAAGATGATGAGTATCATTGGTTTTATATTCCTAATTTTATTAAATACCTCCGGATTAGAAAGAACATCCATAGCTGAAGGTATTGCTGCAGATTATGAAATGTTGGGTGATATAAAACCTTCAAAAGCAGCCTGGGATATGGCATTGAAGGGATATAATCAGATTTCTCAAAAATATGACCTCAACAAAAACAAGCCATATCTTACGGTAATTGATTTCACACTTCCTTCCACAGAAAAGCGATTATGGCTAATCGATGTTTCAAATAATTCAGTCCTGATTCATACATTTGTCGCTCATGGAAAGAATACAGGTGATTTAGTAGCAGAACTTTTTTCTAATAAGCTCAGCTCTTATCAAAGCAGTCTTGGCTTTTATATAACCGGAGGAACCTATGTTGGAAAAAATGGGTACTCTTTATATTTAGATGGTATAGAAAAAGGAATCAATGATAAGGCAAGGGAAAGAGCCATTGTAATGCATGGAGCCTGGTATGCAAATGCAAGCATGATAGAAAAATTTGGAAGGTTGGGAAGGAGTTATGGATGCCCTTCGGTTCCGGAAGAAATCCATAGGGAACTTATTGATACTATTTCAGAAAAAACCGTATTGTTTATATATCATTCCAGCCCTTCTTATAGCAAATCTTCCATTTTTTACTAATTTTATCGATTATATCATTTCGTTTTTTACCAACCTTTAAGAGTAATTTATGAGAAAGTATATTTTTCTCACATTTGCTTCAATTTAATTATTTTCATTAATCCTTGTAGGTCAGGACTCAATTATTAAAGATATCCGAACCATAATTGAATACGTTCAAACTGAACAGGTAATGCCTATCACGAAAGAACCAGTCGACCCGGAAAATTACAGTAAAGAATTAGATCAATAATTTTTTTGAACTACAGTATAAATGTTAAATATTAGGACAAGCTGTGATTAATTTACATTGCAGATAATTGTTTAAATAATAAAAAAATATTAGAGTAGATACTAGTCTTTATATTATCTTACCAAAGTGAATTAAAAAATGACAACATGAAAATTTTATTCATTGGTGGTACAGGGAATATTTCTGGAGCCTGTACAAGGTTAGCATTATCACGAGGATTTGAAGTGACTCACTTGAATAGAGGTATATCAGAGAATCCATTTGGCACATCTGTGCGGACCCTATCAGCTGATATCAATAATTCAGCTGCCATGAATAAAGTTCTTAAAAATGAATTCTTCGATGTTGTTGCCAATTTTATAGTTTTTACACCAGAAGAAATCCACAGAGATTTTAATTTATTTCATAAAAAAACAAATCAATATATTTTTATAAGCTCTGCTTCTGCTTATCAAAAACCTCCAACCCATCCGGTTATTACAGAATCCACTCCATTAAAAAATCCATTCTGGCAATACTCTCGTGATAAAATCGCCTGCGAAAATCTGCTAAATTCATACTATCAAGACAAAGACTTCCCAATTACTATTATCAGGCCATCACTTACGTATGAAACAGTAATTCCAGCAGCAATTGGTTCCTGGGATGATTTCACTCTTGTGGATAGAATTCGTCAGGGAAAACCTATAATAGTGCATGGTGACGGTACTTCTCTATGGACCATTACCCACTCTGAGGATTTCGCAAAAGGCTTTGTTGGCCTCTTAGGGCATCAACAGGCTATTGGTCACAGTTTTCATATTACAAGTGATGAAATTCTTTGCTGGAATCAGATTTATGAGGCAATCGGAATAGCAGCCGGCAAAGAACCTGATATGGTTCATATTCCATCTGACTTCATAGCTTCATATGATGATTTCCATACTGGCAACTTACTAGGTGACAAAGCCTATAGTGTAATTTTTGATAACAGCAAGATTAAATCTTATGTCCCGGATTTTAAAGCTACAATTGCTTTTAAAGTTGGTATTAAAAGAGCTATAGAATGGTTTGAGGAAAAACCATCAAGAATGACAATTAAAAAGGAAACTAATGAATTTATTGATAAGGTAATACATGCATACTCTAATCTAAAATAATATGTTACCCAGAATCATTTTTTTACTATCTCTCATTTTTCTTTTACAATGCACATCAAAGACAACTGAAATCCCTACAAAGAAAATATATGAATTTCAGACAAGATACACGATGACGTATGATCGGCTTACCTCCAATATGTTTCACCCCGTATTTTCAGAGTCCTTTATCCTGGCAGATGTAAATATTAATCCAGAAAATCCTAGAAGATTCAGTGAATTCAGTGGTGATCTCTCTGGCAGATATATTGAAGCTATGTCAATAGCTGCAAAAGATAAGGATTTAGAATTCCTACATAAAATTGTAGCAAAAACACTAACCTATCAAAAATCAGATGGTCGTTTTGGAAATCCAGAATTAAATTTCAGGCAAAATGAAATTACAGGTGAACATATGGCTCTTCTTTGGGGAAATGGCAGAATGCTGGTAGGATTGCTTGAATATTATAATCGGTTTCAGGACTCAAATGTTTTAAATGCAGCTATAAAACTGGGAGATTTTTATCTTACCGTATATGATGCCTGTGCTACACCGGAAACTATACAAAAACTTGAAGGATTTGGAGCCCAGGGTATAATCTGTTTTACTCAATACATTGAAGGGATGGTCAGGTTAGCTGAAATTACTGGTAGAAAAAATTATTTAGATGTTTGCATGAAT